>ERZ724522.725-NODE-725-length-20065-cov-5.313543_pt1 | contig 20065 bp, 16 predicted proteins | sample MGYA00376055_ERZ724522 | MGnify/ENA primary metagenome ERZ724522 (study PRJEB28724, sample SAMN07190884) | wastewater metagenome | isolation source: effluent of sewage treatment plant in Hong Hong | place: Hong Kong | collected 2016-03-17 ... | reverse complement strand
CAGCGGTCCTTGGGACAACGAAGTCGCGCCTTACCTGGTCGAGATCATGGACACGATGGAGTCGCTGGACTTCACCGGCCTTGTCTTCGCCGGGCCAGCCCGCTGCGGGAAGTCTGAGCCCTTCTTCAACTGGCTGATTTACAGCGCCAAGTGTGACCCGGCCGACATGATGTTCATCGGCATGACGCAGAGCGTCGCGCGTGACTGGTCGCAGGGCGATCTTCGGAAAGCGATCCGGCAGAGCACGGCGCTCGCCAGCACGATCATCCCCGGCAAGCAGAACATCAACACCGAGGTCGTCCGCTTCAAGAGCGGTATGCGCCTGCTGATCAAGTGGCCGTCCATCACCGAACTCTCGGGCAAGACGCTGCGGCGCGTCTGGCTGGCTGACTACGACCGCATGGACATGAACGTCGAGGGTCAGGGGGCACCGTGGCCATTGGCGAAGAAGCGGACGCAGACCGCCCGACGTCGCGGTATGACCGTGGCCGAAGGCTCGCCCGGCTTCGAGGTGCTAGATCCTCACTTCCAACCCAAGACGCCGCATGAGGCTCCCCCGACTGTCGGCATCCTCAGCATCTACAACACGGGCGATCGCCGTCGCTGGTATGTGCCATGCGCTCAATGCGACGAGTTTTTCGAGCCCGACTTCGACAAGTTGGAGTGGCCGACAGACGAAACGATGAGCATCGCCGAGAAGGCGGCAAACGCCAGGATGATCTGCCCTGAGTGCGGCTTCCCGCACACCCACGATGCCGATCCTACTGCGAAGCCGACGCCTCAGCCGGGAAAGTACGGGCTGAACTTGAAGGGTCGATGGCTTCGTGACGGCCAGAAGATCGACAGTGACGGTGTGATCTTCGGCAAGGGCGAAGAGTCCGAGGTGGCGTCATTCTGGCTCAAGGGACCGGCAGCGGCTTTCGTCACATGGCGGGAACTGGTGCAACGCTACCTCGAAGCCATGCGCGAATATGAGCGCACGATGGACCATGAGACGCTCAAGGCCGTGGTCAATGTCGATCTCGGTCTGCCCTTCCTGCCGCCCAGCCTCAGCAGCGAGCGCACCCCGGAACAGTTGATGTCGCGTGCTGCCGGAAACCATTGGGGCGACGAAGACGAGCCGCATGTCCCCGAAGGTGTGAGGTTCCTGACGGCAGCGGTCGACGTGCAGGACTCACCCGGCCGCTTCGTCGTCCAGATTCACGGGCACTGTGCCGGGGGCGACATCAAGGTGATCGACCGGTTCGCGCTCAGAAAAGCGCCGCGACTGGACAAGGAGGGGCACCCCTATCCCCTGAAACCAGGCTCCTACCTCGAAGACTGGAACGTGCTGATCAGCGACGTGATGGCGAAGACCTATCCTCTCATCGACGGCAGCGGCCGACGCATGAGCATCATGTACACGCTCTGCGACTCTGCCGGTGCGAAGGGTGTCACCGCCAGGGCCTATGACTTCGTTCGCAAGCTGCGCAGTGATCACAGCAGCACCTTCTTCCCGCGCTTCCAGTTGGTGAAAGGTATGCCCACCGTCGACGCGCCGAGGGCGAAGATCGCCTATCCGGACTCCAGCCGAAAGGACCGCAATGCCGGTGCGCGCGGCGAGATCGCCATCCTCGAACTGAACGTCAATGCGCTCAAGACGCAACTCGACGGGCGCCTTGATGTGACCGACGCGGGCAAGGGGATGATCCACTTCGCATCGCACCTGAAACCTTGGTTCTACCAGGAACTCTGCGTCGAGGTTTACGACAGCAAGACCCGCCGCTGGGAGAACAAGCGGTCGCTGCGAAACGAGAGCACCGACCTTCTGGTCTACACCCTCGGTTGGTGCGTTCTGCCGAAGTTCGGCGCCGTCGAGAAGATGGACTGGTCGGACGAAGCGCAGTTGCCGCCGTGGGCACAGGATTGGGACAAGAACCCGCTTATCCTGAAGGATGCGGATGACCAACCCTTCATCGAGAAAGAAGCTGAGGATCCTCTCGCACTGCTCAAGGCTCTCGGCAAGAAATTGGCTTGACGGGACGATCACTTTCAGCGTTGCACGATCACCCTAACAGTGATACTTCTAGCACAGATCATCGCGAGGGCTCTTGGGTGACGAACGAAGAACGTGACCGACTGACGGGGCTGCTGCGCGAGGCAGAGCAAGCCTACCACGAACTCGCCATCGGGCAGAGCGTGAAGGTGATTGTCCATCAGAACGGCCAGCGGATGGAATACAGCCCCGCGACCAAGACGATGCTCAAGACCTACATCCAAGAACTCAAGGCGCAACTCGGTCAACCGGCGATGCCCTCTCCCCCGATGAGGGCGTTCTTCTGATGTCTGCGATGACGCGCAAGCAAGAGATCAACGAACTGGCAGGGGTCGTCTTCCCTTCGACCTCTGCGGTGCTCCCCGTGTCTGGTGAAGTTCTCCCACCGGACACGGGTGCGGCACCTAAAGCGTTGGTCGGCGAGTCCTACGAAGCTGGAAGCCGTCTCTCGCAGGAGATGCTGCTGTGGCAACCGCCGATCCGTTCGGCCGACAACGACCTCGCTCCCGGCAAACGGGTGATGGATGCGCGTGTCCGCGACACCGTGCGGAACGATGCCTACGCTGCTGCCGGTGCCGAGATCCGGAAGGACAGCATCGTCGGCTCGATGTTCCTGCTCAACGCGAAGCCGCGTCACGAGTATCTGGCGCTGCAGAACGCGGCGATGGACGAGACCTGGGCAGAGGAGTTCCAGACCGAGGTCGAGAGCAAGTTCACGCTTTGGGCCGAAAGCCCCTCCTGCTACGTCGATGCGCAGCGTGTCAGCACGCTGACCGGTCTGGTGCGTCTCGCGATCGCTCAGTTCACCACGACGGGCGAAGTTCTGGGCACCTGCGAGTTCCCGCGTGACCGTAAGCCGTTCCGCACGGCGATTCAGATGATCGACCCCGACCGGCTCAGCACGCCGCCAACCATGCGTGATGGTCCGCTGATGCGCATGGGCATCGAGAAGGGGCGCTATGGCGAACCGCTCGCCTATCACATCCGCGAGCATCACCCTGGCGACATCCTGATCAGCCGGAATACGTGGAACCGTGTCGCGCGCACCTATGGTTGGGGCCGTGAGAAGGTCATCCACATCTTCGAGCAACAGCGCGCCGGTCAGACGCGCGGCGTCTCGTCGATGGTCGCAGCACTGAAGGAAGCCCGGATCACCAAGCGGTTCCGTGAAGTGACGCTGCAGAACGCCGTGCTGAACGCCACCTACGCCGCGACGATCGAATCCGATCTGCCGAGCGACATGGTTTTCAACGCCATCGGCGGCGGGCAACTCGACCAGGCGGCAGTGGCGAAAGCCTACGCTGCCGTGGCCAGCGGTTACATGACGGCGAACGAAGCCTATCACAGCGACAACAACCTGACGCTGGACGGGATCAAGATTCCGCACCTGCTGCCGGGCATGAAACTGAACCTGCGCAGCCCGTCGCAGGGCGGTCTGATCGGCACCGACTTCGAGCAGAGCCTTCTTCGCTACATCGCGGCGATCCTCGGCGTCAGTTACGAGCAGTTGTCGAAGGACTACAGCAAGACGAACTATTCGTCGGCTCGCGCTGCGAACAACGAGACGTGGAAGACGATGCAGTCGGTCAAGCGCAATGTCGCCGACCGCTTCGCCAACATCATCTATGCGCTGTGGCTGGAAGAGGCGATCGCCATCGGCGAGATCACCTCGTTGCCCCGCAATGCGCCGTCCTTCTGGGACCGGATGAACAAGGACGCCTATTCCTCGGCCGAGTGGATCGGCGCCTCGCGTGGCCAGATCGACGAGTTGAAGGAAACCCAGGCTGCGGTTCTGCGACTGCAGACCGGTCTGAGCACCTACGAGCAGGAGCACGCCCGCCTCGGCAACGACTGGCGTCAGGTCTTCGCGCAGCAGCAGCGTGAACAGGCCGAGATCGAGAAGCGCAAACTCGTGTTCCCTGGCAACCAGACCACTATGGCTGCTCTGACTCCGAGCAACCAGGCTGACCAACCCGACAATGCTGAGGATACCCAGAATGCTTGAGCCCATCCTCGCCAGTTTCCAAGACAACCCGTCGCTGGTTTCTGCGCAACAGCAGAGCGTGTTCAACGCCTGCTTCGAAGCGCTGGCTGCTCACGAAGACTTCCCGAAGTTGCTCGCTGCGTCGTCGGCGCAGGACGATTTCTGGTTCCGCGACGACGACTGGCGCGCACGCTACCGGCCCTACAACGTGAGCGGCGGGATCCTGACCATCCCGGTCAAGGGTGTGCTGCTGCACGATTTTCCGTGGACGATCGGCGGCTGGGCTACCGGTTACGACTATGTGCTGAAAGCCTTCCAGCGCGGCATAGCTGACGCCAATGTGCGCGGTATCGCCTTCCTCATCCATTCGCCTGGCGGTGACGTCTCGGGCTGCTTCGATGCTGTGGACAAGATGTTCGCGGCCAAGGGCTCCAAGCCGGTTCGCGCCTTCGCGCACGAGTATGCCTACAGCGCTGCCTATGCGATTGCCTCGCTGGCCGACAAGATCGTCATGTCGCGCACGGGCGGCGTCGGCTCGATCGGCGTCGTCACCGCGCACGTCGACTACTCCAAGGCCCTTGAGAACGAGGGCATCAAGATCACCTTCATCCAGTTCGGCAAGCACAAGACGGACGGGAATCCCTACGAGGCTCTGGGCGAAGACGCTCGGGCGAGAATCCAAGCGCGCATCGACGAACTTGGTGAAGTGTTCGTGGCCACCGTGGCCCGAAACCGGAAGATGGATGCTGAGAAGGTCCGCAAGACGGAAGCCCTCACCTATTCGCCTTCCGAGGCAATCTCAATCGGTCTTGCTGATGCAGTCGGGCCGCTTGACGACGCCGTGGCGGCTTTCGCCGCTGATCTGGAAACCGCTCAAGTCCAAGGAGAAGAGCACATGTCCAAAGACACCCCTGCGGCGGTTGATCATGCCGCCATCGACGCTGTTCGGGCCGAAGGTCACGCGGAAGGCGTGAAAGCCGGTGCCGAGCAGGAACGCGCCCGCATCTCGGCGATCCTTGAATCGGACGCCGCGAAGACGCGCCCCGCCTCGGCCAAGATGCTGGCATTCGAGACCGACAAGGACAGCGCCTCGGCCATCACCGCTCTGGCGAAGCTGCCCGAGGAAGCCGCCGCGACCGGCACCGCCGCCAAGCAGTTCCAAGCTGCTGTCGAGGAAGGTGCTCCGAAGGTCACGGCCGGTGACGAGAGCACCCAGCCCTCGCGGGCGCAGCGCGCTATCGCCATGCGTGGCTGGGACAAGAAGGCCAACTGAAACCCTGAATCCATGAAGGAGATACGACATGGTTGACTACACGATCCCCGCCGTGGACTCGGGCCTCGGCATTCCGGCGAAGACCTCGGACACCATCGGCCCGACCCCCGATGCGGTGTTCCTGTCCTCGCACCCGGCCGCAGTGACCTTCGCTGAAGTTGTCGCTGCGTCGCAGACGCTCGCCGCCTGGACGGTCGTCGGCAAGGACATCAACGGTCGCCTGGTCAAAGCCACCTGGAACGCCACCCCGGCGAACGCGATCAACCCGATCGGCGTGCTGGCCGAGGCCGTCACCACCGACGCTTCGACCAACTACAAGGGCGCTCTGGTCTACAAGACTGGTCACTTCAACTTCGACCGTCTGGTCTTCGACGCGACGTTCGACACCGACGCCAAGAAACTGGCGGCGATGCGGACGCTGCAGCCGAACATCAAGGTCGATCAGACCAAGTTCTACACCCCATAACCGCTGCGTCCCCGCTTAACGGCGGGGCCGTTTCCTCCATCCCGAGAGCCGAAAGGACATCAACATGCCTCTCACCATTTTCTCGCAGCGGGAACTCGCCGAGATCCGCCGCGACACGCGCCTGGAAAACCCGACCGACTGGTTCCGGCGCACCTACTTCGGCGCTACGCCGTTCTTCTCCGACAACAAGGAGATCGCCTTCGCCAAGATCGCGGGCACCCGCCAGATGGCTCCGTTCGCGCAGCCCTCGCACATGGGTAAGCCGATCGAGCGGCACCTCGGCCTGTCGGTCGACACGTTCACCCCGGCTTACATCAAGCTGCTGAACGCCGTTCGTCCGGAAGATGCGACCTCGCTGACCCCGGAAGAAGTGCTGACCGGCGAACGTCTGGACATGCAGACGCGCTTCGACCTCCGCACCACGGAAGTCTCCGAACTGCACCTGACCTCGATCTACCGCACCTGGGACTGGATGTGCGCCCGTGCTGTGATCGACGGCGCCGTGACCGTGAAGTACGACCAAGAGCAGGGTATGCCGAATCCGGAAGTCACCATCAGCTTTGGCCGCGACGCCAACCTGACCGTGGCCTACTCGGGCGGCATCGACTGGTCCTCTGCGTCGCACGACATCATCGGCGACCTGTCGGACTGGATCAACCTGGGCCGCGCTGCGCAGTTCGGCGGCAGCTTCAACAACCTGATTCTGGGCGCAAACGTCGTGGCTCCGTTCATGGCGAACAACCAGATCAAGGATCTGCTCGACACGAACTACCGTGGCGGCGAGGGCACCTCGTTCCAGCGCGGCCTGGTCGTGACTGGCATGGGCGACGACAACAACACGCCTGTCTACCTGGGTCGCATCGGCGGCACGGGCGGCGCGCTGGACGTCTGGACCTACCGTGACCAGCAGTTGACGGACACGGGATCCACCGTCGAGATGCTGAACCCCGACGACATCTTCATGTCGGCTCCGGGCGTGAACGGTCTCATGGCCTTCGGCGCGATCTACGACGTGCAGGCGTCGGCTGCGGGCATCCGCACCGACATCTTCCAGAAGCAGTACGAGGTTCCGAACCCCTCGGCGATCAACATGCTGACGCAATCCGCGCCGCTGCCGATCCCGCGCTTCCCGAACCGCACGTTCAAGGCCACCGTGCTGACCACCTGATGACGAAGACGCCCGGCAGATGGTCTGCCGGGCGAACCCCTTTCCCGATTGAGGAGAACCAGAATGACCCATTACGTTGCCCTTGTGCGGCTCTACTACCAGGTCGACGGCAAGAAGACCTGCGCGCCCGCCAACACCATCGCCTTTGACTTCCCCGAAGACGAAGTGGAAGCCAACCTGGCGAAGGGCTACATCCGCGAGGCCACGATCGGCGAAGTCGCCGAAGCCGAGGCGAAGGCCGCTGCCGCGCCGAAGAAAGCCGCTGTGAAGCCGAAGCGCGCTGCCAAGGCCGACAAGGGCGAGCCCGAGAAGAAGTCCGAGCCTGAGAAGAAGGCTGACGCGGGCGCGGGCGAAAAGTCCGACGACAAGACCGACCTGGCCTGATCGACATGAACGGAACCGTGGAAGTCATCGCAGTGCATACGGTGGAGTGTGCGGGGCAGATTCATCGCCGTGGCGCGAAGTTCCTGCTGCCTGAACATGCTCTGCCGGATCTGCTGCGGCTCGGTTCCGTTCGCCTTCCCATTCAAGCGGTCGAGCCCGCTGTCGCTGAGGCTCCCGCTCCGAAAGCCAAGCGCCGGTACACCCGCAGAAAGAAAGGCTGAAACATGGATCGTTTCACTGCCGCTCTGCGTCGGTCTACCCGTCAGAAGTTCAATCACATGGCTCGCGCTGCCTTCTACATGAAGGACGCGACGTCCGCGCCTGTGCCGATCCGCGTCATCGTGACTGACCGATTCCAAGCCCTGGGCGATCTCAAGGGCACGAACTTCAACTATGCCGAGGTTCTGGACAACACCCCGCGCGTCGAGATGCTGCTCGAAGAGATCGACCCCAAGCGGGGGTTCTGCATCAGCATCGAGAAGGGCCTCGTCTACCGGATCGACACCGTTCAGCCGCCAGAGGACATCACGGTGACGGCGAACGTGGCGCGTCTGCCGGTCGAGCAGACTCGGAACTTCCCGTTTCCAGAGGCGAACCGATGAATGAGTACGCGGTTTTCGTCGAGGGTCTGGACGATGTGTCCTTCGTCGATCTGAAACCTCAGATCCTCACGGCAGCGACACGCGCCATCAACAGGACCGCAGACTTCTCGCGCGGCCACAGCGCCGACATGATGCGGCGGCAGTACAACTTCCCAGGCAACTACCTCGACCCTGCAAAGGGGCGCCTGGTTGTGAGCAAGCGTGCCAAGACGAGCAACCTCGAAGCGATGCTGACGGCTCGCGCTCGGGCGACATCCCTCGCGCGATTCATGATCAGCGGCCAAGTGAACCGCATGGGCGTCGTCATCGAGATGAAGAAGGGGCGCAGCGCGACGCTGGAACGCGCCTTCCCGGTCAAACTGCGTGGCAGCAAGGGCGAGAACAGCAACCTCGGTCTCGCTGTGCGGACGAAGGGTGGCGTGCGTCCGGACAATGCCTACAAGCCCAGCAAGCTGGCAGAAGGTCTGTGGCTGCTCTACGGCATCAGCGTCAACCAGGCGTTCAACTACACCCGTGAGATGACCAGCAAGGATGCCGCCGTCTATCTCGAAGACGAGTTTCTGCGGTTCTTGGATTTGGAGGCGATCTGATGCTCCCTTCCCTTTACGCCTCGATCCAATTCGACGTGAAGCCGGTGCCTTTCCGGCTGCGCGTGCTTCGGGCGCTCACCAGGGTCATCGAAACCGTCAATCCGGACAACGGCTACCACTTCGACCTGCGGGCCAAGGTGTTTCGCGGCCGCGTGCGCTTCGACCAGAATGATCCGCTCCCGATGGTCTCGATCCTCGAAGCCCCGATCCCGGCCGAGGTCGCGCAGAGCCGAGGCGACAACTCGAAGTCGAACGGTCCCTGGGAACTGCTCATTCAAGGCTTCGCGCCCGACGATACGGAGAACCCCTCCGATCCGGCGCATCACATGATGGCGGAAGTCAAGGCCGCGCTGGTCAAGGAACGCAAGCGGCAACGAGGCAACGACATCCTCGGCATGGACAACCGCGTGTACGAGATGTTCGTCGGCCAGGGCAGTGTCAGACCACCGGAAGATGTCAACGGAGAGGCGTTCTTCTGGTTGACCCTGACACTGCGCATCAGCGAGGAACTTGAGGAGCCCTACTACTAAGTTCACTTCCACTGAATCACCTGTATAGTGATCCTCACACTCTGCGGTGATTCGCTACCTGAAAGGAAACGACATGGCGAACAACTACACTCTCGGTCGCGGCGAACTGCACTTCGACCGGTTTACCGATCCCGTCGCGATGACCTTGGGCGGCGAACGCTACCTCGGCAACTCGCCGGAATTCTCCGCGACTATCGAATCGGAGAACCTCGACCACTACAACTCCGACCGGGGTGTCCGCGAGAAGGACGAATCGATCGTTCTGCAGACCAACCGCACGGCGTCGTTCATCACCGACAACATCTCGCCCGAGAACCTGGCGCTGTTCTTCTTCGGCACCTCCGAGATCTTCGCCACGACCGGCGCGACCGTCAGCGATGAGCCGCTGAACGACGTGAAACTCGGCCTGACCTACCAACTCGGCATGTCGCCGACCAACCCTTCGGGCCTTCGCAACCTGACCGGCGTCACCGTCAGTAAGGGCGTCACCGCGCTGGTGCTGAACACCGACTACACGCTTGACGCGGAACTCGGCCGCATCACGCTGCTGGCGACCTCGGCCACCGTGGACGACGGCGACGACCTGACTGTCGACTACACCCACGCTTCGGCAACCCGTGAGCGCGTGATCTCGGGCTCCCAGGCGGTCGGCGGCGCGCTGCGCTTCATTTCCTACAACCCGCAGGGCAAGCGCTACGACTGGTACATGCCCTACGTGAAGCTTTCGCCCAACGGCGACTTCGCGCTCAAGGGCGACGAGTGGCAGCAGATCCCGTTCACCGTCGAGATCCTGAAGAAGCCGGGCTACGAGGCGATCTACATCGACGGGCGCCCGCTCTGATCTGAACGAAACGCCAGAGCAAGGAGAACACGATGGCGCTCAAGGACTTCGTTATTCCGACGAAGGAGATCAGCTTTCCTGACGGCAGCACGTTTGCCGTCAGGGGTCTCTCTCTACAGGACATCACCACGCTCCTCAGTCGCTATGGCAGCGAGATGGAGATGTTCTTCCAGCGCTACGCTGGCAATGACAACGTGAACCCCCTCACGGTGGGCATGGACCTTCTGAACCAGGCCCCGGCACTCCTGTCGACGATCATCGCGCTCGCTGCGGATGAACCGGACGCCGCGCCGATCGTCGCTCGCTACCCGCTCAACGTGCAGCAGGAAGCCATCGAGGCGATTGCCCAACTGACCTTCGACGCGGCCGGTGGGCCAAAAAAATTCATCGAGGCCGTCGCTCGTCTGATCAAGGGCATGACCAATCTCATGCCCGAGCCGCAACCCTCGATGAATGGGTCGCGGGCGTCAGGCGCCAAGTAAGCCTGCTTCTGGCCAATGGCCACGCCCATGCCCGCTGCTACCCGGTGGGTATGGTCTATGTAGAAGCAGAGTTCGTGGTGGAGCGTCTGGACCGCGAAGAAGCCTCTCGCGCTGTTCTGCTCCAAATGGCGGTCTCGTCCATGCTCTCCAAGAAGGCTGGTGAAGCGTTCAGGAAGAAGATCAAAGAGATGACTCAATCGTAGTGGTCGTGCACTCACTTTTGAGGTAAGAAGGTAACGTCCAAGGTTAGAGGGGCGACATGGCGAACCGCGACGTAAACCTGATCATCCGCGCCAAGAACCAAGCGTCCAAGAGCCTCGATCAGGTTTCAGATGCCCTGAAGACGTTGAAGGGCACTCAGGAAGGTCTCGCATCATCTGCCTCGAAGGTCGACGGTGCCATCTCCGGTCTCGGGGACGAACTGGACCGGCTCAAGGCCAAAGCTGGCGCGTTCGCCGCGCTGGACAAGGCGAAGACGATCATGGACACGGCGGCGGGCGCCGTCGCTCGTCTCAAGCAGGAACTCGCTGGCACCGAAGAGCGGCTGAAGGCGATCGGCGGTGAAAGCCAGGCCGCTGCCGCTCGGCTCACCGAGTTGGAGCGCGCCTCGGCCGAGGTCGCGGCCCGGCTCAAGACCGAGAAGACCGCCCTCGATGTCGCCAAGCAGGCCACGCTGCAGAAGGCTGCGGCGATGCGCGAACTCGCTGCGGCAGAGAAAGCCTACAAGGCCGCGCAGGCGGTTCCCGCTGGCCAAGCGAACCGGGACGACGGCATTGCCGCCACCAAGGCTCGCCTCGATGCCGCTCGCGCTGCCGTCGAGAAGAACGCCAAAGCCTACGCTGACTTGCAAGCCCAGGTCGCCAAGACCAAGACCGAACTGAGCCAGATCAGCGGCGAGATCCGCTCGGCTCGGGCGGCACAGCGCGCTTTCGTCGCCGACATTGACAAGACCACCTCGGCGCTGGCCGATCAGAAAGGCAACCTCGATCAGGCCGAAGCCGAGTACGCCCAGATCGAAGCCTCGGTGCGTGAAGCAGCGACCGCGCTGAACGTCTTTGATCGTGAGCAGGCCGACACCTCTGCCACCACCGCCAAACTGATCCCAGAGATCGAACGCCTCGGCACGGTGATGCAGGCGCTCATGCGCTACAGCACGGGTACCGGTCAGTTCGTCGATCCGAAGACCGCAGTCCGGATGCAGGAGTTGCGCACGCAAGCGGATGCCGCGAAGGCGTCCTGGCAGGCGTTGCAGGAAGAAGCCGCTCGCCTCGGCGCGCAGATGCGTTCCACCTCGGGCAACATCACTGAACTGGCTGATAAGCAGAAGTCGGTGATCGCCGCCTCGCGTGCTGCCAAGACCGAGTACCAGGCGCTTGCCGCGCAAATGAACCGCATCAGCGGCGCAGCGAACATGCTGCCGCCGATGTTCAGCAAGGTCTCGACCGAGACGACGCGCACCTCGGCTTCCCAGAAGAAGCTGCGCCAGGACATCGACGAGACGACCAAGGCGATGGAACGGCAGCGTGCTGCTGCGGCCAAGGGTATTCTCGACGGGTTCAACCGAGAATCGCGCCAGGCGATGTCCGTGTTCCAGCGTCTCCGTGGTGAGGTGCTGTCGCTGGCCACCGCCTATGTCGGGCTCTACGGCGCCATCAGCAATGTCGGCGGCGTGCTGCAAGCCTACCAGAAGATGGAAGCGGCGCAGAACCGCCTCGGCGTCGTCTTCGAGCAGAACCAGCAGTCCACCAACCGCGAACTGCAATTCCTGCAAGCCCAGGCAGCACGCCTCGGGATCGAGTTCGGCACGCTGGCCGATCAGTATTCGAAGTTCGCCGTCGCTGCTCAAGCCGCCAACTTCTCGACCGAGGAGACGCGCAAGGTCTTCCTCTCCGTGGCCGAAGCCGGGCGCGTGAACAAGTTGTCGCTGGAAGACATGAACGGCGTCTTCCTCGCTCTTACGCAGATGATTTCGAAGGGGAAAATTTCGTCCGAAGAGTTGCGGCAGCAGCTTGGGGAGCGTCTGCCCGGTGCCATGAACATCATGGCAGATGCACTCGGCGTCACTTCGGCCGCGCTTTACAAGATGCTCGAAGATGGCGAGGTGCTCGCCAACTCGGACAACCTGCTGAAATTCGCTGACGAGTTGAACCGTCGCTTCGGGCCGCAGTTGTCGAAGGCGCTGCAGTCCACCACGACGCAGTTGGGCAAGTTCTTCAACAACATCTTCCAAGCGCAGTTGCAGGTCGCCAACGGCGGATTCATCGACGCATTCAACAGCCTACTCGAAACCCTGAACCAGCGCTTGCAGAGCCGCGAAGGTCGCGACTTCTTCCTGGCACTCGGTGCTGCTGCCGGGAAGGCCGTCAAGGGCCTCGAATACCTCGTCGAGAATGCTGAGTTCTTCGCGGATGTCATCCAACTGATCATCGGCCTGAAACTCGCGTCTTGGCTGAACAGGGCCGCGCAGAACATTCAGGTGATGGTCGCCAACCTGGGGGCGGCAGCAACGGCCACCCAGACCCTCGGTGCCCGGCAGCAGGTCGTCGTGGCGCAGACCACCGCGTTCGGCGCCGCACTCCGCACGGCAGGCGCTTCGGCTGTCAGCCTGGCCACGCAACTCTTCACTGTGCAGGGTCGTGCGCAACTGCTCAGCACCACCATGCTGACGGCGGGGAATCTGGTCACTACTTTCTCGGCGCGCACTCTTGCAGCCCGCGCCAGTAGCCTCGCGATCGCAGGCGCTCTCGGTGTGTGGCGCGGCGCGCTTGCCCTTCTGAACGGCGCACTCGTGGCTCTCGGCGGTCCTGTCGGGATCCTGATCACGCTGGCTTCGCTCCTGGCCGTGCCGCTGCTGACGAGTTGGGCGTCCGACGTCGATCAGACGACCCGTGCCCTCGATGAGCACAACCGCATCATGTCGGCCGTGCTTGAACAGTACGACCAGGTGAAAGAGAAGACCGGCGAGTGGGGCGAAGCGGTCAAGGCCGTGTCGCTGGACCAGGCCAACGCCAACGTCCGCGAGATGCTGGCCAACTACGAGCAGTTGCGCGATGCTGCCGCCCGCGCGGCGAGCAACACCTCGGCTGTCTCCTTCTCGTGGTTCGGCGGTTTCGATGGCGAGGCTCGGGCATTCACGAAAGCGCTTCAGGAACTCGGCGCACAACTCAGCAGCGGCGAGATCACGGCGCGCGAGTACCGCACCGAACTTGAGAAGCTGTATGACGATGCTCTGAAGAAGGGCAACACCGAAGTACAGAAGTACGTCGAGAACCTGCTCGAAGGGGCGCGGGCTCTCGAAGATCAGGCCGATGCGACGGCGATCGCTGCTAATATCGCGGAAGGCTTCGGCAGCAAGATCGAACTCCTCGCAGAGGCACTCGGACTGTCCGATGAGCGCCTTGAGGATGTCGCCGAAGCGACTGAGGAAACAACCGATAAATTCGAGGAAGGCGCCACCGCCACCGTCAGCTACGCGGATGCCTTGGACAAACTGAAAGGCTTCGTCCCCTCTCTCCGCGAGGAGATGGAGAAACTCAAGAAGACCACCGAGTTGAACGCGGCGGCGTGGTCGGCTCTGATCGCTGCTTGGGAGAGCGGTGACTACACCAAGATCCTCGAAGTGATGAAACTCTGGGGCCAGGGCTTCTCGCAGATCAACATGCCTCCTGATGGCGGCACGGGCGGCTTCGGCACCTACAGCGACTCGATGGAAGCATCCTCGGCACTCATCCGGCAGTTTGAGGGTTTCATTTCGACGCCCAAATGGGATGTGAACGCTTTCCGGGCCGGTTACGGCTCCGATACGGTTACGCTGTCTGACGGTAGCATCAAGGCGATCACCGAGGGGATGCGTATCAGCGTCGAAGACGCCGAACGCGACCTGCAGCGGCGCATCGGTGAATTCCAGAACACCGTGCGTGGCCAGATCGGCGATGACCGGTTCGCCGCTTTCAGCGCTGACCAGCAGGCCGTGCTCACGTCGATCGCCTACAACTACGGCTCGCTGCCGGATCGTATTGTCGAAGCGGTTCTGAACGGCACCGACTCCGACATCGCGGCGGCTATTCGTGGCCTCGGCAGCGACAACAACGGCATCAACCGCAACCGGCGCAACCAGGAAGCGGCGATCTTCGGCCGTGCACCTGATGGCGATGCAGCCTCGGAAACGATCACAAAGGAACGTGAGGCCGCTCTTGAAGCCGAGGAGAAGATCACCGAGGAGCGGCGCAAGCAGCAAGAGGCGACCACAAAGGCGCTGGCAGACCTCGGCTTCGAGAACGAGATGCTGCAACAGAAGATGGAAGGCAAGGAGCGTGAAGCCTTCATCGAAGAGCAGATCCGTGCCCTGCGTGAACAGAACCCGGCCATCACCGAGGCCGAGATCGCCCGCGCTCGCGAACTCCTGGGCAAGCAGTATGACCTGAACGAAGCCCTCAAGGAGCAGAAGGACAAGAAGTCCGAGATCGAGCAGATCGAGGAGCGCATCAACCTGCTCGAACAGCAGCGCAATGCCTTGCTTGAGCAGCGGCGCATCTACGAGGAACAGGGCAACACCGAGAAGGTCAAGGAACTCGAAGCGCAGATCGCCGGGGTCAACACCCAACTTGCTGATTCAATCGCCAAGGCGAACGAACTCTATGCCACGATGGGTGGCGAAAAGGCGGCTGCTGCCATCGCGCAGAACAACGCACTCGCGCTCTCCGTCCAAGGCGTCGGCAACGCTGCCCAGCAAGCCGCTTACACCCAGCAGCAGGTGCAAGAGAGCATCTTCAACATGCTGGACAGCGGCATCATCAACATGTTCGACGCCTTCGCTCAGGCGATCGCGAACGGTGAGGATGCGGTGGGTGCCCTGGGCGACGCCTTCCGTCAATTCGCGGCGAACTTCCTCATGGAAATCGCGAAGATGATCATCAAGCAGGCGCTCTTCAACACCTTGCAGCAGATTTCGAAGAGCCTCACTGGCGGTCTGTTCGGCGCCGGTCTTCTGCACACGGGCGGGGTCGTGGGCGCGTCGGGTGTCGGGGTTGGCTCGCGGAACGTCAGCCCGGCCTGGTTCAGCGGAGCCATGCGGTATCACTCGGGCGGCATCGCCGGGCTCAAGCCCAACGAGGTGCCCGCGATCCTGAAGGCCGGGGAAGAAGTGCTGACCGAACGCGATCCGCGCCACATCAAGAACGGCGGCGGCATGGCTCAGGGCGGCGGTCGCGCGAAGATCGTCAACATGTTCGACGCGGCATCCTTCCTCCGTGAATCCCTGAACCAGGCACTCGGCGAGGAAACCATTCTCAACTACGTTCGGGCCAACCCGAGCGCTTTCAAGCAGGCGATGGAGGGCTGATCGCTATGGCATTTGAAACGGGCACCACCACGGGCAGCACCGACTTCTGGAACAAACTGATCGCCTTCCTGACGACGAACGTGGATCTCGTCGCGGCAGATGAAGAGTGGGCCGTGGTCTGGACGCATCCTTCGGGGGCGACCTCTGGTGTCGTGCTGCGTGGTCCTGGTGCAGCCGGGACGGACTCCATCTACGTGGGGCTTTCGCTGACGACCACCGTCGACACGGACGGCCATTACATCACGATCTGGGGCATGACGGCACCGGTCACCGCAGCCGTGCAGATGACGGAGCACATCAACCTCTCCCCTGCCGTCCGCGTCTGGTTGGACGCCAACGCCATGAAATACTGGCTGGTCGGCAGCGGCCGTCGCTTCATGCTCGCGGTCAACATGAGTACCGTCTACGAGGTGGCCTATGCGGGGCTCTTCCTCCCCTACGCTCTGCCGACCGAATACCCTTATCCGCTATTTATCGGGGGCACGCAGGGGGCTACGGCAGACGTCACCTCGTGGCGTTCGACCTCGGACTATCATGCTGCCTTCCCCTTCGCGCCCTACAATAGCGGCTCGGTCGGCGTGAACCATGCGAGCGCCTACGTGCTCGATCCGAATGGCGCGTGGCTCAATGCGCCAGGCTCGGCGAACAGCGAGGCACATTTGAGCCTCGGGCCGCATCGGTATCAGGACTACGACCCCGACGGGGGTAATGATTTCACCATCTCGTCGGGTACAAGCAGCGCTGATGCATTGCCCGGCTACGACAACGTGCGCGCCAGGACGATGCTGGGATATGGCGACGTCTTCGCTCTCGATCCGATCACCATCATCCGGACCAATGAAGCGATCCAGATGTACGGCGTCCTCGACGGTTTCTATGTGTGCCCTGGCGTCGGCCAAGCCTCCGAGAACCTGATTCAGATCGACAGCACTGACTACGTTGTCATTCAGAACGTCTTCAGGACGTCCACCCTGAGTTACATGGCCATCCGGTTGGAGTGATCAGACATGGCATATAGCGAACACCTCATCAGCTTCATGACCGATGTCCCTCCGCTGGTTCACGCTTTCGCGTCGAGTCTCGGTTTCGATGTGAGCGGTACCCTCGCCGAACCGATCGTGCGTCATCCGAACTTCGGTGGCGCCGGTCCTGGTGGCGTGGCCTTCAAGTGCTACTCGACGACGAGTGGCAACAACCGCAACGTCCTCTGGGAAGCGCAGGAGAGCATCGGGGGTGTCACGCCGAAGGCGATCATTCGGGCGCCCATCTTCGCGATCCCGGCCGCGCCGTCGACGCCGATCATCCAGCATCCGACCAAGGTGCATCTGATTGGTATGCTGACGCCGGAACCCTACATCGCCATCATCACCGAGCACGGCTACAACCTGCATCGCCACCTCTACCTGGGCTTCATGGAGAAGATCGGCGATTACGTGGGTGGTGAGGTCGTCTCGTCCGAGAATGGTCCCGTGACCACTGTCAACGGCAACACGACCCTCTTGAACAGGTCGGCCAAGAACCACTTGTTTTCCTCGCGGCAAAACGTCTGGTCGGACAGCGAAGGTGGCGGCGTTCGCGTCCTCGATCCGGACAACGCTGTGACCTGGCGTCGCTTCCGCAACACGCGCGGCTTCGCGCCGCTCGCTTCGGCATATGTAGGCGACGAGGCTATCGGCGGCTATGGTGACTCGATCAACGACCCTCTCATCGCCAAGGCCCTGAGCCAGTATTCCGGGGCCAACATCCTCATTCCGGTCAACCTCTATGCTACCCAGATGGTGACCGGAGACGTGCGGTTCCGACCGATCGGTCGTCCCACAGGCGTGCGCTTCTGCAACATGCAGTTCCTTGAGCCCCAGACCATCATGAGCATCGGCACCGAGGTCTGGCGAGCATTCGCTGGCACCAGCAAACGTGCCAGCGGGACTGAGCCAGCGGCGGGCTCTGGTAGCAGTTACTATCGCCAGTACGAGTCGTCTCAGTATTTGGGCTACGCTTACAGGAGCGCCTGATGGCAACCTTCGCAGGCTATCTGAAGGCTGCTGGGGACTTTGCAAAGGTCTCGCTCTTCTCGCCCGAGCGGCCAACCAACACGGATATGTGGTCGACTGCTGCGGACGCGGCATCGCTGGTGCCTGGGCTGTTCGACCGCAACCTCCCGGCATCGCGACCCCCGACCGAGGACTTCGCGGGGGTGCAGCAGTTCTCGTTCTACGACGACTTCTACAACCGCGTATGGCTGATCCCAAACTCTCTCGACTTCGGGCCGATCACTTCGGACCTGAGCCGGTCGGTCATGATGTGGAATGCCAACCGGACATCGGTGACGCTCGACAGCCTCGACACCGGGGATGACGACACCGTTGTCGTGAGTGGTCTCACAGCCGGGACGAGCCTCAAATCCTTGGCTGCGAGAACGTTCGCGGTCAACGTCAGTGCCGATGGGCCGAGCGAGGTCGACGCTACGGTCACCTTCTCTTTCACGCCCAGCGAGATCGCTCGTCTCCCCGTCGCTGGTGTGCGCTCGAAGGTCTGGGCTTTCATGCCGAACTGGCAGGAGCCGGTCGAAGTGCAACTCGAATTCATGACCGAGGTGATCGAGTCGAGAAGCGGCTACGAGCAGCGCATCGCCAACCGAGACAACCCGCGCATGAGCATCAGCTTTACCAGCGTGGTGAACGAGTTCAACTACCGCCAGTTCATCCGGCAGATGGCGTCCTGGCAGAACAAGCCGACGCTGATGCCGGATTTCAGCCACGGCGTGAAACTCGCAATCGCGGCCGAGAACGGCACCGACACGATCGTCATGGAAGACAACCAGGACTGGATGATCGAGGGCAGAACGATCCTCATCGTGCGCGGTGGCGCCACCAAGACCGAGTTCATCGTCCGCAAGGTCGAAGAGGTGATCGGCAACTCGCTGCGGCTCGCATCGGTGATCGACGGCGATTGGGATGTCGGCACCAAGGTCTACCCGACCTACACCGGCTATCTCGGTTCGAGGCTGTCTGCGTCGATCCCTGCGAACCGGACGGCAGTGATCAGCGTGAACTTCGAGGCCGATCCCGGCTACGAGTTGTGGAGCGATGTCGGAGAGCCGTCTGAGGACTACCTCGGCCGCGAACTCTTCCTCCTTCGTCCGGACTGGTCGGACGCGCTCACCCCGGAGTTCGAGGCTGCTCTTGAAACGCTCGACTACGGGCGCGGCAGGAAGTCGTACACGATTCCTCGGCCGTTCAACAGCCGCATCCACAAGGCCAATTACCTGGGGGTCAGCCGGGCCGCGACCGACGACATCATCGCCTTCTTCCGGCGCAACAAGGGCGCACAGGGCGAGTTCTTCATGCCGACGTGGACCGAGGATCTTCGGATCAAGACCTTGGCGAACTCGGGCACCAGCGCGCTGCGCTTTAGCGGGCTCTTCGTCTGGCAGGACTATGTGGATGATGTGGTCTACAGAGACCTGATCATCTTCTACGCTGACGGGACGCACGAGGCTCACCACGTCGACGACATCATCGCGGTGAACGACGAAGACGGCAACGATTCCCTCATCAACCTGACGACGCCGCTCTTGCGCACCGTCGATCCCGCCAACGTCGTGCAGGTCTGCTGGCTTCCGCTCTGGCGTTTCGCGACGGATGGTCTGACGGTCCAGTGGTTGACAGACGAAACCGCGCAAATCAGCCTCTCGATGAAATCCTTGCGCTATGTCCCTGCGGAGTCCTGACGATGACCCTCGATGCCAAAGAGAAGAGCCGCTATAAGGGCAGGCCATGCAATCTGTTCCTTGTCCGCTACGGCGAGTCGGCGAACAGCTATTTCGCTTACACCGATGCTGAGCAGGACGTCACGGTGGACACAATCGTCTATCAAAGCGTGGCCTTCTCTCGGGGCGCCATCGTGGTCAAGGGCAACATGGACAAGGCCGCGATGGAAGTGCGCTGCAGCCTCAAGCTGCCGCTTGCAGACCTCTTCGTCGCCTATCCTCCTTCGCAGGTCGTGACGCTCACGATCTTCCAAGGCCATCTGAACGACCCAGACGCGCAGTTCCTCACCATCTGGGCCGGGCGGATCCTGTCGGCGAAGCGCGAGACTGACGAACTGATCATGACCTGCGAACCGATTCGCACCGCGATGAAGCGCCTGGGTCTTCGACGCCACTATGGCTACGGCTGCTCGCACAAACTCTACGGGCCGCATTGCAACGCCAACAAGACGGCAGCATCTTACCCCGCAGTCGTATCCTCGGTATCGGGGCATAGGATCACCCTTGTCGGTGGCTGGACAGACCGCCCGGTGAGCGACTTCGTGGGCGGCATGGTAGAGTGGAACAACCTCGCAGGCGACAAGGAAATTAGGGGTGTCG
>ERZ724522.724-NODE-724-length-20087-cov-20.963359_pt1 | contig 20087 bp, 29 predicted proteins | sample MGYA00376055_ERZ724522 | MGnify/ENA primary metagenome ERZ724522 (study PRJEB28724, sample SAMN07190884) | wastewater metagenome | isolation source: effluent of sewage treatment plant in Hong Hong | place: Hong Kong | collected 2016-03-17 ... | reverse complement strand
GGAAAAAAGATATTTAACGGGAATGTTCATGCTCGGTTGGATGATGGGCGTTGCCTTCGTTCACATTACAGACTTCCTGCTCGTTCGCTTCGTGTGCGAAGGCTCCGCACTGTTTACTGGCGTATTTCACTGCCTATGACCACACAAAACAAATGCTGCACCCCACGTTTCGGTATGTTTGAGGCGCATCATCCAGAGTGCCACACACAAAACAAAAGTATCCGAGAGTTTGTAAGAGGGCTTTCTGACGCAATCTGGAATAAGTCAGGCCGGTACAGCCACAATGAACTCGACGGGATGATAGGGGACGCCTTCGACACAGCATTAGAGGCGATTGCTGTGGAGGTGGAGGAGAGTCTTGAAGATTACCCGAACGAGGCTGAGGACATCGCTACCATTATCCGAAGTCATAAATCCCAGGTATGACCCACGACCAAATGATTGCAGAGATACGGGCGAAGTGTGTGGACTATTCTTGATGTGATATACTGTTGGCATATGCGAACTAAAACTACGTTTAAGAAAGGACATGCACCTAGTTACACGAAGAAAGGAAAAGAACACTCTCGGTATCGACACGGCCACGGGTCGGTAATGAGTCGTAGTCCCCTCTATATGACATGGACGCGCATGAAGTCGCGTTGCCAGAACCCGAACAACCCCCGATACAAGGATTACGGAGGCCGAGGTATCAAGGTTTGTATTGAGTGGCAGGACTTTGAGAACTTCAGGCGTGACATGGAGCCTACGTATGCGAAAGGTCTCTCGATTGACCGTATTGACGTGAACGGCGACTATGAAAAATCGAATTGCCAATGGCTCACGATGGCCGAACAACAGCGCAACAAACGCAGCAACAATACCCGACACGTTTTGAGTGGCGTTCTTGCCGCCATAGAAGCAGGAGCAAACCCGGTGGAACACATTAAAAATGTAATGAAAGTCGTATGATAGACGAAGTAAAAGACGCTATTCGCAAGGCAGGAGGTTCAGAACGGTTTGGATTATCTGATGTGTTGCTGGCGCGAAAACCCGAAGTCTCGGGAACCGTAAACACACAGCGCCTCGTCGAGATTGTATCTGCCTGGAACCTCCGCACCGACGACCTGACCAAACAATCAAACGAAACTATTAGCTTCATTCACTCACTACTCACCGTATGACATCACCCTACGAACAACTCCGCACCCGCATCAATGAGCTGTTGCCGGATCGGTTGAAATTGGAGTTTGGGTGTGAGTTGCGACACCTGAAATCGAACGATTGGACGCGCACGGTCGTGGAGTTTGTGCCGAAAATCCCGCGTAAGGAGACCGCGTTTGTTCGGCTTGCCGACCAGAGAATTACAGAGCCAGATTATTTCTGGGAACAGACCGTTCGGGACGAGTACGAAATCCTCGGCAAACCCATCGACTACACCGACGACGTTGAGCGCTTCATCAGTGGCAACCACGACCTTGTAGACTGACGCGCGTCGCGAAATGTGGTTTTTGCGAACCTTAATCACTAATCAAAATCATTCTTGGAATAAGGGTGTATCATTATAGGTAGCTTCATAGTGAAAGGAGGCATCTGATGTTCAGAATCAAGCACAAGGACGACCCGAAACGCATCCGCTGCACGTATGACATCTGCAACCGCATCATCCGTGACTTCGGATATGTGTGCGAAGGGTCGATGTACTGTAGCGAGGAATGCGCCACCCGTGACGTACTCGAACGCGCCCCGGTGCTCGCATGCGTACAGTGAAAGCGTGCGCACAGTGCGGCACCACCAAATGGGGGCTGATCCGCTACCACTGGTGGGGCAATCAATACTGCTCTCGGAAGTGCTACAACGTCGCGGAGACGGTCAGGGACCGCATTAGGCGTTTCCTGAAGGATGTTACTAAAGAACCGTCCGGTGTGGTGACTTCCGACCCATCCTGACAACGGCCGGGGCCATTTGTGCCCCGGTTTCTCTTTGTAAATGTTAAAATGAGGGCATGATTAAAAGCCCCATTCAGCTCGACGATATGCGGGGGCAATGGATGCCACGCGGCTCTTGGTTCAAGTGCTCAGTGTGTGGATTTAAAGGGAAAACGCGGGCTAATATACTTTTGCAGGAACGAGAACGCCTACTCTGCTTGAACTGCATACCACCTTCTTTGTGAAAGACCTCTGGACATCAAATAAAGCAGACCAACTGTTTTCAAAGTGGATACGAGAGCGAGACAAGACCTGTTTCTTTTGCCCAAATAAAGCGACACAGAACTCCCACTTTTGGGGACGGGCTAACTCAGCGACACGCTACGACCCAGAGAACTGTGATGGTATCTGTGGTGGGTGCCACATGAGACACGAGGGGAATAAGCAGGGACTCTACCGAGAAAAGAAAATCGCAGAGCTCGGACAGAAACGATACGACGAGTTATTTAAGCGGGCGCACTCAATCGTCAAACGCTCAAAAGCCATTGCTGAGTGCATGGAATTGCTATCCACATACCCCGCTTCCCATCTTTCTAGGGTGGAGTAGACTTGGGGTATGGAGATAAAGGAGGTTTACGAAGAGCTACAGGCGACCGTCATTTACGACTTTAATGACGGTGATGCTCACGTTGACTTCAAGGCGTTTGAAATTGTTGGCTATGAGAGTGACAACGGTAAAGACTACAACATCCCGATATATAGCGTTGATAACGACAACACCCGCGATACCGATAAAACAGAGAACTATCTAAACGGAATGGTGAAATGGGATGGCTGCTCCCATGTCTACTACGGGGAAAAGGACAACGGCGGCTACATTCACATGTGTGGCGCACAGTCATTCAAGAACCTCAGTGCTCTACTCTTAAAGATTTACCAACGCTGCTACGAGATCGGCGGCTTCACTGAAGAGCCTCTATGACAGAAGACTGGCGGGAGCGATGGCAAGCCATAAAGAACGGACGCGCAAACTCTAAGTATCACAAGAACTACGTCGCTATACACGTAGCTGAAGTTTTCATAGAGACAGAGTTAGAACGTTCCTACAAAAAGGGATGGGTTGACGGATATAACGATTGCGTAATGGAGTCATGACATACCGCTGCAAAACATGTAAGCAACCCACCGCCATCACCTACGATGACCGCTGTGACTCCTGCAACCAGAAACACCAAAAGGCAGTCGCAGAGGGTAGACGAAAGATGTGGTCGCGCCCTGAGTACCGAGTGAAGCACAAAGCCCATCCATGGCGGCAGAACTGGCCTACGAATACATGTAAGGTGGAAGACTAGCGTAAAATAAATACAGGTGTAGTGTACGGGTATATGAATACAGCGCTCGGCCTATTGATAGCCGCAACACAGCTTTTAGCCATAGTTTCAGCCAATCCATCGCTGCCCGAGTCATTCCGACAGCACGCTATTGAGGTAGCAAACCACGCTATTTCTGTTGCTCAGAGTGAGACAGTCCCGCATATCAGTAACCCATACACCGGGTACTCCCCAAATGGGGATAAACAGATACATCTAACGGTTACGGGAGCGACAGCGGTCTCTGTGGTTTGTGTAAACAGGGACTATGCGGGAGAAATTCCGCCGCGCCTTGTCGATGAAAAGACCGCAGTACAGAACGACACAGCTACAGTGCGTATCTTGAACAGTGTATGGAACGGCACGGTGCTTAAATGCCGCGCAAACTACGGCACACTGGATGCAAGTGTGTTCACTTATGCCGGTACTGGACATGACTTCGAGGTTGTTTCTCCGTAGGCATGGTATAGTTTATTAATGGCACGACCATCTGATTACGGACCACAGATCGTGGAGCAAGCACAGGTCTATCTCGAAACCTGTGAAGACCCTGAGAAGCCGATGCTTCCAACAGTGGAAGGGTTGGCCCTATGGCTCAATATTTCAAGGGAAACAGTACGTCAGTGGGCTAAAGAACATCCTGAGTTTTCTTGCATATACGAAGACCTCTACGCAAAACAGGGCAATCAGCTCATTCAGAATGCGCTCACTAACAAATACAACAGCTCAATCACCAAGCTCCTATTGACCAAACACGGCTATGTAGAGCGACAGGACATCACATCAGACGGAAAGGCGCTGCCGCAGCCGATACTCAGTGCGGTGAAAGACGATGAGTGACACCGACCGAGACCACGGTGCTCGAATGTGACTTTTGCGGGAAGCCAATGGGCCGCGTCTACGAACTCGATTTGAACGGTAGATGCTTCTATCACGACGAATGTACCAAGCCACCACTTGTCTAAAGAAAATCAAGCGGCTTAAGAAACGCCTCCGCGTTATTCAGGGCGGTTCATCAGCGGGCAAGACTATTGCCGTTCTCCTCATTCTCATTGACCGACTACAGCGTGAGAAGGGCTTAGTCACCTCAGTAGTCTCAGAGACAATGCCCCACCTCAAACGTGGCGCTATTCGCGACTTTCTCAACATCATGGAGGCTCATGGGTATTACAAGGACGACCGCTGGAACCGCTCTGACTTCATCTACACGTTCGAGACAGGTTCAAAGCTGGAGTTCTTCAGTGCCGACAGCTCAGACAAGGTGCGCGGCCCCCGACGTAACGGCGACCTGTTCATCAATGAATGTAACAACATCAGCTACGAGACATACACCCAGCTATCCATCCGTACACTCGGCTCCATCTACCTCGACTTCAACCCGGTGCAGGAGTTCTGGTATCATGATGAGATAGCCTCAAAGGCAGACCATGACTTCATCATCGTCACGTACAAGGACAACGAAGGACTCCCGCAGATCATCGTTGATGAAATCGAAAGCCGCAAAGGGAATAAAGCGTTCTGGACTGTCTACGGGGAAGGACTGCTTGGAGAAAGCGAAGGCCGCATATTTACGGACTGGCAAACGATTGATGACATCCCTCACGAAGCACGATTGGAGCGATTTGGACTCGACTTTGGATATTCCAACGACCCTACAGCTCTTATCGCAGTCTATTATTTCAATGGGGGATATATCCTCGACGAAATCGCCTACACCAAAGGGCTTTCAAACAAGCAAATAGCAGACTTAATCGTCGCCCAACCAAAGAAAGCGCTCACGATTGCTGACAGTGCAGAGCCAAAGAGCATCGACGAGATTAAAGCGTTCGGGGTGTCAATCCTACCCACTACAAAGGGACCTGGCTCTGTTCTTCAGCGCATTGCGATGATGCAGGACCAGCAGATCAGCGTCACAAAGCGCTCAGTCAATGTCATCAAAGAGTACCGGAATTACCTATGGCTCACGGATAAGGACGGGCGCATCATCAACGAGCCGTCACCTATCTTCAATCACGCGATGGATGCGGCGGGGTATGCCTTGGCTTCATTGGTGCCGATGGTGCGCCGTCAGGAGATAATGGACATGCTACCCGAAGTACATGATAGAATCTCTATAAACCCCGCTGTATGAAGCGCCTCCTCATCATTGCCGAGATTCCCGAGAAGAAGGGTAATTACGAATGTGAGCTGAGGGTTGATGGCGAACTCATCAAAGTACCTGTAAGCCTCGTACTCGACCTATGAACAAAAAAGGCGGCCTCAAACTATCTCCGTTGCAGCTCCCGTCCAACGACGACCAAGCCCAACAGCTTATTCAAAGCGTGTGGGTGACGATTAAACCCGCATCACATGGCATTGGTGTGGTGGCCATCCGTGACATCAAGAAGGGGGACTTCTGCCACTGTCTCCCATGGATACAGCCGTTTTGGTACACCATTCCGTATTCTGTGCTGAAGAATAAGCTCGAAATCTATCCCGAGATACTGGCGCTCATCATCGAACGGCAGCCGAACGTAATCAACGGCGAGCGGTTCATGTCACCGAACTACGATCAGCGCTTGCTCTCGTTTATGAATCACTCTGACACTCCCAACTACGACCCTGCGACTGACAAGGCGCTCGCAGACATCAAAGCTGGAGAAGAACTGTTTGAAGACTACCGAACCGTGAAGGACTACCAGAAGATATACCCATTTATTGATGGGGTATAATTATGTCGTACATGATCTTTGCGTGCCGAAAGTGCCAACGCTATTGCGAGGTACTGGCAGGCTTGCACTCCGCCTGTTGTAACCACGGCATATTTTTACCAAGTAGGCAGCGAGAAGAAGAAAAGCACCGCGTCAACCGAGCTATATGAACTGTAAATGCTTCCAGTGTAAGACTGACTATCAGAGCAACAACCCTGACGACATTGCGGGTGACGGACGCTGTGAGGGCTGTGCTGCTCGCGCTAAGGCGATGGCTATCAAGGTCAATGCAGAGATATCAAATCAGCGTTTGAACGGTACGTCATTGCTTGCAGAGTTTATGCGACCGGACCAAGTCCAGGGCCTTCAGCTCGATCAGTCAGGGCGTATCATCGGCGGCCGACCGATGGAGCCTATCAATATCAGTCAACTCGGCATCACTCCACATGGCTAAAAAGACCAAGAAAGAAGCCCCGTTTCGTCTCTCCCTGAAGATCAATGCTCAGGAGTTTTCCACATCAGGCGACACCATCGAAGGTGCGCTTCTTTCGTTTCCTAAGATTGTCCCCAAGACCAACGCCATCCTCACCATCAATGGGAAGCAGATTTTCCTGAACATCGCCCGCTTTAAGCGTCTGTTCTTTGACGGTCAGACAGGTGAAATCAATCGCATGGTGCTATCAAAGAACTACTCAGTCCTGCATGGAAAATAATATCTACGATTGGGTAAAGGCTGAGGAAAAGCGCTACGAGAAGGACATTCAGGTAGCCGATAATTGGGCGTGGAACATGAAGACCCACATTTGGGTCGCCAACATGATGAAACACGGCAAGTTTCTCAAAGGTACGAACCAGTTGGAGACGAAGAACCCTAAGAAGAACATCGTCTACACCGCGCTGAACACACGCTATCGCGCCGAAGATATCGACCTCAAAGACGTAACGCTCTACGTGGATGACCCGTCCCGCTACCACCTTTCTTTCCTCGTGAAGAAGTACCACGACGAGGTGTATGTGCGTGAACACGACCTTGACACGTTGTTTGACGAAGTGAAAGAGGAAAAGATTGATTTGGGCGGTGCGCTTGTCCGTAAGGGTGCCCGAGGTCCGGTACACGAAACACTAGAGAGCATCGCGTTTTGTGACCAGACCGACATCCTGAGTGGTCCTATCGCCTTCAAAGACAATTTCTCACCAGATGAACTCTTGGAAATGGCCGCCCTTGGATGGGGAGATGAAGCAAATGGCGCGACGACCTCACTCGAAGACCTCATCCGTGTTGCTGAGGAATCGAAGGAGTACGACGCGAACAATCAGAAGAAGAACGATACACCGGGTAAATACATCGAGGTGTATCGTATTCATGCCGTTCTTCCGACCTCATGGCTCAGTGGTAATGACTCAAAGGACCAGGATAAGGAGACATACACCCGACAGATTCAAATCATCGCGTATTACAAGAATAACGACGGATTTGACGCGGGCGTCACGCTGTACCGAAAGAAGGAGCATGAGAATCCGTTTAAACTCATCCTTTCAGGCAAGAAAATCCGTAACCGTGCACTTGCGTACGGAGGCGTGGAAGAACTCATCGACCCGCAGATTTGGACTGACTACTCTGAAATCGCCAAAAAGGACATGCTCGACGCTGCTTCTAAGGTCATTCTCTACACTGACGACCCGACATACACGCAAAAGAACAAGCTCCGCAACATGGAGAACCTTCAGGTTACGACGATTCAGCAGAACTCAGAGATCAAACAAGTACCGAATGGTTCTCCAAACATCCAACTCTTCAACGAGTGGATACAGGAGTGGGATGCACAGTCTCAGGCTACCTCGGGTGCAACTGAGGCACTTATGGGTAAGAACCCGTCAGCCGGTACGCCATTCCGATTGGAAGCGCTCGTCGCTCAGCAGGGAATGGGGCTTCACGAGTACCGACGCGGCAAGTACGCAACCTTCATCGCAGAGATTTACGAAGACTGGATTATCCCTGATATTGCGAAGGAAATTACAAAGGGTGTGAAGTTCTTGGCTACCCTCTCACCGGACGAAATGGAGTACGTATCTGACTGTGTAGCGCGTAACCAGGTATGGAAGGAGGAAACTGAGGCTGTACTGAACGGCGACCTTCCGTACTCACCAGAAGACCGAGACGCACGCATCCAAGAGCTTAAGGACAATTTCGGACGCAAGGGGAATAAGCACTTCATTGAAATTCTCAAGGGTGAGTTTGAGGACGTGTCCCTCTCTGTGAAGGTCAATGTTGCAGGGAAACAGAAGGACTTGATGGGCATCGTGGACCGCCTCACCAACATCTTCCGACAGATATTTACGAACCCAATGATTCTGCAAGACCCGAAGGCGGTAAAGGTACTCAACAAGATCATCGAATATTCGGGCCTCGACCCTATCGACTTTGGCTATACCTCACAGAACCCACAGCAGCTACAGGCAATGCAGCAGACCCAACAGCCTCAAATGGCACAGCCTATGCCACAACCCGTGCGGCCGGTAGCACAACCCTTAAATGCCTAACCCGAACGAAGAAAAACTGGCGCAGTTCGTGAACGACACGGTGATGTTCTACGCCGTGAAGTCTATATTAGAGGCGCAATTCGACCTCAATTCTCTCGTGGTGGAAGGACTGGACAACGATCAAATGGGCGAGAGAACGAGGGCGTGCTTAGAAGGTCGAGACAAGCTACGCCAAGGCTTCAGAGACATTGAGAAGTTCCGGGCACCAGAACGAGCGCAGAACGAAGACAATCCGAACCAAATTTAGCAGCGTGTTAAAATTACGGGTATGAATCCACAATTCGCAAATAGAGGAATCAATAAAACCGCTTCGGCAGACGGTATTAAAGTCGGACAGGGTATTCTGCACGGCATGTATGTAAACTCTACGTCTTCAGGGACGATCAAGATTTACGATGCGGCCACGCAGACGGGCACTGTCCTTAACAACACGATCACCCCTGCCGTGGGGTATCACGACCTAGGCGATGTCGCGTTCAGCACAGGGCTGAGCGTAACCATCGGCGGCACATTAGACGTAACCCTGTACTACCAATAAATATGGGAACACTCGAAGATTCACGCTTGCCTTCACTGAGGGATAAGCAGCTCGCAGCGGCCAAGAAGAAAGCTGCAAAAAAAGAAACGGTCGAAGTTAAAAGCGATAAGAAGAAATAACATGGAGAAAATTATCTCAGGTGTTGCGGTTGTTATCTCAATTGCCGCTATCCTCGTCGGCCTCAACGCTCAGGGCGTCATCGGTCCGGTTGGTCCTCAGGGGCCGCAGGGTCCAAAAGGCGAACAGGGCGTAGCAGGACGCAACGGCATCGACGGTGTGAATGGTAAGAATGGCTCCACGAATCTCGGCGCTGTAACAGGCCCGGACAACTATGTAACCACCTACTTCCACGCAGGTGCGATCATCGGCGGTTCGTGCATTGCATCGTCTACGTCTGGCTCTGTTGCGACAATTCTTGCAAACGAACTCGGCTCGGCAGAATGTCTCGACTACACCCTCAACGTACAGGACGCAACCCTCACCCTCATGGCTTCCACCTCATCGTGGTATCCGAACAAGGTAGGCGGTAAGCGACAGCTCATCATCCGCAACGCATCGACCACGGCGACAATGGATATCACATTTGCAGCGGGTTCGGGCGTGTTGCTAAAGAAGGCAACCTCCTCACTCGTGCTGTTCGGTGACACTGACGGTGCAAACTACGGCCTCTTTACCTTCACTCGTAAGGCAAACGGTGACGTAGAGGGCTTGTATCAGCCGTTCACAGACTAATTATTCGGTTCTCACACCTCACCAAAAGTGACTTACGTTCTCACTTATCGGTAAAGTGACTAACCTTTCCTCAACATATGGATGAAGTTGAAACTCAGGACGTTGCCCTAGAAAACAACGCGGAAGCAGAAGCAGAGACCAAGCCGGAACCCAAACAGGAGAAGGATTGGAAGGCAGAGGCAGCAAAGTGGCAGCGTATCGCTGAGCGCAATGCAAAGAAAGCCGAACCGAAAGCTGATGAAGCTCCGAAAGCAGAAATTAAATCTGATCCTTCAGAACTCGATTACGGTCAAAAGGCTTTACTGCGTTCGATGGGCATCAAAGGTGCCGACGAATTGCAGCTTGCCAAGGACTTTATGAGACGCACTGGTCAAGACATCGACAGCCTCGAAGCTGACGACATCTTCCAAGCGAAACTCACCAAGCTCCGCGATACAAAGGCAAATGAAGCAGCCGCAGACGGTAAAACTGGACGCGGTAACACAGCTTCAGACCCCGTAGCTAAGATACTTTCTACGCTTGGTCCGAACGACCCGATACCAGACGGACTTCCCCGTGAAGTTCGAGAGAAGCTGGTAGACGCACGTCGTGCTAAGGGCAAAGACAGCAAAGTGTTCTACAGCGACTAAATCGGTTCTAAGGGTTGTAATCCCTTACTACCGTGGCAAATACAATCATCTACACCACGGACTACGAGACGACGCTCCAGCGCCGCCTCGCGCACCCGACAAACTGGAAGGAAGTGTGCAAGGTTGTCTACACTGACACCCGCACAATCACGACTGGTTACATGTCGACGGTGCCGTCCGTACAGACCGTTACGCGCGGTACTGCCTTCAACCCGCAGGACGTAGCGTTCACCGCCGAAAATCTCACGATCTCGACGGGACGCGACATGCCTGTCTTCGTTGACTTCGCAGACCTCGCCCAGACTGGGTACAACACCCAGATGGAGATCGCAGAAACGCAGGGCGATCTCCTCAATGAATTTATTGAAACCAACGTACTCGCACAGCACGCATCCTTCACGGACGTGGGCTTGACGGGCGGCGTCATTACGTCGGGATCAACTGGTGCAATCACCGTTGATGCCTCGACCGTTGACGACATCATCCGTGGTATCAAGCGCATCATTCGCGTTGCGAATGGTCAGAGCAAGATGCGACAGAACGGTGTCTTCATCATCTGGCGACCGGCTGACTTTGAAGTGCTCGAAGCGTTCGTCCAGGCAAACGGCTTTAACATGGCCGACATCGCCTTGAAGAACGGCACCGTCGAGGGCTTCAAGTACATGGGCGTTGAGCACTACTGGTCCAACGACTACACCACAGGGCACTTGTTCGCGGGTGTGAAGAACCAGCAGCAGCTCGGTGTTCTCCGTTCGTTGTACGGCAAGATGATGTCCCAGGACTTCCCGGCGGGAAGCTCGGGCGGCATCCTCTCAGGTACCCTGTTCTACTCTCGTGTAGACATCGGTCACTTGACGCCGACGACCCTCAAACCGTTGCTGTTTGACGTTAACGTGGCTTAGTAGAGCCATTTTAGCGAGTCTACCTTGCCTCTTTACGGGGGCAAGGATAGGCCCACTAAACAACCATGACACTCGACCAAATCCGTTCAAAAATCTATTTCCTCACAGGCGCACCGTCAGCATCGTGGACTGACTCTGACCTTGTTGTATTGGCGAATAATGCGCTTGATCGCATCACCTCGCTCATTCTTGAAGCAGACGGACGATGGCAGTTCGATGACAACAACCAGTCTGACCTACCTATCGGTACCACGGCGCTCGTCTCAGGTCAGACTGACTACTCAATCGCAACCTCGCACCTGCGCATCACTGACGTTCATGTAAAGGACCAGAACGGCAACTGGTACCCACTCACTGCAATAGACCCCGAGGATGACGCTGACGAAGCCTTGGCGACGAAATACGCGACATCAGGACAGCCGTGTGAGTACGACATCCTCGGTACGTCAGTATTCCTCTACCCCGCCCCGAACTACAGCCAGTCAGCATCGCTCAAACTGTTCTTTCAGCGTGGTCCGTCGTACTTCGCCACCTCAGACACAACGAAAGAGCCAGGCTTTGCTTCACTCTTCCACGACCTCATTCCGCTGTGGGTTGCATACAACTACGCAATTGCAAACGGGAAGCAAAACGGCCCACTCATTTTCGCGGAGATTCAACGCAAAGAACTAGAGCTTTCAAAGTTCTACGGCCACCGCGATAAGGACGACACCCAAAAGATGACGATGAGCACGGTCTCATTCCTCTAATATGGTTTTCACTAATCAGACAAAAAATACATCCACGATCACAAACGAACGCACCTCGTTTGGCGATTTGACGTGGGACGAAGCCACGATGGCGTGGGACGAGATTGAAGGAACGTGGGACCGACCACATGAGAGCTACGACAATCAGACCAAGAACACATCCGTTATCACGAATCAGTCAAAGTCATGAGAATCATCGTATCAATCATTGCATCAGCACTCACCGTCGTCGGGCTTCAGTTTGTCCCGATTGATTACGTATTGCCTGAGACTACGAACCTCGGCGCGATTACAACGATCAACGGCAGCGACACAATTTCTAGCTCTCGCACGACCATCAACAACAACTTCACCGACCTTGATACTAGAAAGTTCAGCCTATCGGACTGGTACGCGACAACTTCAGCTACGCAGCTTGTAAAAGTCGGAACTCTCACCACTGGTACGTGGAACGCGACCGCTATCGGTGTGTCCTACGGAGGGACAGGGACAACCAGCCCGACCTCAAATCAGGTCATGATCGGTAACGGTTCGAGCGGCTTTAAAGTAGTGGGATTCGGTAACTCAGGGGAGTTTCTCCAGTCGAACGGTACCGGTGCCGCCCCCTCATGGGCTAGCTCGGCAGTCAATACAGCATCGAATTACACCTGGACGGGACTCCATACCTTCTCAGGCGGTATGCTCATCACTGCATCTTCAACCCACAACGCAACCACTTCGATCGCCGCATCGAACGTGCTTAGTAAGGCGCTCATTCTCAACGGCCTGCCGTATGCATGGCCTGCCTCACGCGGCTCGAACGAGTCTGTGCTCAGCGAAAACGGCTCGGGGACCCTGTCATTCTCCGATGTGACAACATTAGGCGCAGGCGCATTCATAATTGGCTCTACTACGGATACGTCCGTGAACGACACGACAACGGAGACCTCATTTGCATCCGGCACGTCAACCATCGTGCTGCTGCCCGCAGGTTTGCTCGGCACGAGTGGGGCGCTCCAGGTCCGCATCTTTGTAACCACGGATTCCGACTCGGGGAATAACAACCGTCCGCAGTTTCGATTGAAGTACAACGGCGGGACCGTATGCACGGCCGCAACGGCGTCGGGGGCCGCAAACCAGGGCACAGGAGAAGTTGTGATGACTGTTTACAATACATCCGCTTCAGCACAGACGTGTCAGTCCCGTACAACGCTTGGTACGTCTGGAGAGGCTTATGGCGAGACGACTTCAGGGGCAGTGGATACATCGCAGCCTGTATACCTTACTATCACTGCACAATGGGACGGCAACGACGCCGGCGACACTGAAAGCCTCACCATGGGTGGTGTGAGCGTAACCTACCTCGGACGATGACGACCGTACTGGTAAATCAATTCGACGGCGGGGTTTCCGATGACCCGCGATCTTCCGACAGCCCGAAGTGTTCGATGTGCAAGCACTTCGACATCTTTTCCTATCCACATAAGCTCGTCCCCTACGGCGGGATGCAGTCAGACCAGACGACTGAGACGATGGTGGGCAACCTGCTGATTGGCTCCGATGGCATCATCTACGGATTGGGTGACGACACCTCGAACGCGAACGCGGGGAAGCAGAAAATATTCAAGAAGGCATCCACCGACCCAACCTCCGCGTGGTCAGCGCTTGCCAACTCCACCTCAGGCTTCACCGTTGACTACTCGTGTTTCGTAGAGCGACAAAGTTTCTTTTATACAGGCAACCAGAGCCGCTACATCGGGAAGTTCGACCGGAATGGTGTCGCAGGGTCTAACGCGACATTCCTCGACCTCACCTCGTATACGAACCTCTCTAATGGATTCGTACATCCGAAGGATGGTGTGCTGTACATCCCCTATGACAACAAAATCGCCTCTATCGGAGGTTCGGCTACTGCCGCAGCCCTCACACTCCCTGATTCGACCTACAAGGCTCTCCAGCCGACCTATTACGGGAACTACCTCGCCATCCCCCTCGTCCCGGTGACGGGCGGGTCTGTCTCTAAGAACTCCCTTGTCGTCCTCTGGGACCGCGACACCTCGGTCTCCACGGTCACCGAAGTCATCGACTGGGGCAACGGCTACCTTCAAGCCCTGAATAACGTCGATGGTGTCCTCGTCGGTGTCTCCACAGGCGGCTCGAACTCCGTGACCGCACGAGAGCGAGACTCTCTCCAGGTCAAGGTGTGGAATGGTGGCGCACCGCAGACCGTCATCGAAGCAAAGAACGGCATCGCCGCCATCGACCCGAAGGTGAACTTTGTCAACAATGGGCGTATGTATATCTCCGCCCTCCTTGGTCCCTCTGCCTCGTCCGTATTGAACGCGAATGGCATTTGGTCCATCAGCAAGAACAAGTCAGGACGCTGGGCGCTCGCACTTGAACGGTCGATGACCGCTGACTTCTCCGACTACCTCTTCCGCCCGTACTGTGCCGTGGTCTCGAACGGCTACACCCTCGCAGGGTACGGTGCGAGTTTCGGTAACCTCTACGTCACCTCCACTTCAGGGTTCACCTTCACCTCGGTCTACGAGAGCCTCATCAACCACGGCATGTCCAATGTCGACCGCATCAAAGAAAAGCAGCTTAAAGCCGTCGGTATCTTTACTGAACCGCTTACGTCTGGTGCGTCCGTTACCATGCAGTACCGTATTAATGGTGGTTCATGGGTGACGGCGCTGACCTACTCCACGACAGGCGGGACGGGTATTGAACTGCCCCTCATGGGGACGACGGCAGCGGCAACAGGACGAGATATAGAGTTCAGACTGCAAAGCACCGGTGGTGCACAGATCACTGGATTTGCCTATGAGTACGAGACGCTAAAGAAAACGCTATGACACCTGAAGAACGCGCACTCTTGATGCAGACCATTGAGCGTTTAGACAAACTAGAACGCTCTGACCACTACCGCTTTGAAAAGCGCGTCGTCCTTGCTGATGGTGTAGGACTCGACTTCTCAGGTAACGTCGGTTCAAAGCTCGGTAGCTCTACATCCAAACTCAGCTTTTACGGGGCTACACCTGTGGTGAAGTCAACGGGGGGCATCGGACGCCAAGACATTAGCGCTGATGGTGGCATCGCGGCAAATCGCGGGACTACCTACACAGGGAATACAGGAAGTACGGCGTATTCGGTTGGCGATCTCGTGTACGTATTAAAAACGTTGGGCCTCATCACGTAGTATGATGTCTTTCACTGAAGAACAGAAACAGGAGATCAAGGAGATTTTTCATGAGGCAATGACCGAGTGGATTACAGGCTACGGGTTGACCGTCAAGAACGTTATTGTCGGACTCGCAGCCGTACTGGTGGCCCTCGCAGTCATTGGCAAGGCGTTTGCGTTCCTTCTCGGCATGTTCGGACTGACCCAATTAAAGTGATGCTAAAATTGCACTAACTATGTTACCGACCGTCAACACGAATAAAGACTGGCAGCAGAGTGTTGTCGGTAGTGCACCCGTCTCGACCTCGATCACCTCGGCATCGCTTCAGACCCCGCCTGCGACGCAGTACAATTCTCCGACACCGACGCCTATTTATCCTACGCAGGCAATCCCACAACCTGACTTTTCACTCACACAGCCACAACAGCAGGCACAAGACCTTACTACGCAGCTCCAAGACCTCAATACGCAACTTACTGGTGAAAGCTCCTACAGAACACAGCAGGAAAACCAGCTCGGCATCCCACAGCTGAACCAGAACATAACTGACCTGACTTCTCGCCTTACAGGTCTCAAAAACGAAGCACTCGCAATCCCACTTCAACTTCAGAACCAAGTACAGAACGGTGGCGCAATCGTTACGGGTGGTGGCCTTCAGCCGCACCAGACAGCCGCACTCAGAAACAACGCCATCCAAGCGCTCTCTACCAGCACACTCCTCGAAGCGGCACGAGGTAACCTCTCGACTGCTATTTCACAGGCAGATCGAGCAGTTTCACAGCGCTACGACCCAATCCGAGAACAAATCGCAGCTCGACAAGCAAACCTCGACATTATCCTCAAATCTCCTGCCTACTCACAGGCTGAAAAGCAGCGTGCATTTGAGCAGCAGCAGATACAGGAAAAGCTGAAGGTGCAGCTCGACAACCAGCAAGAGAACTGGAAGACCACCCATGCAATGGCAGCCGCAGCGATCAAGAACAATCCTAACAATCCGGCAGCGGCAGTCGCAGCGCAACAGGCACTTGCCCTCAATCCTGAAGACCCGCAGTATCTCGAAAAGGTCTTTGCCTTAATTGGTAACTTCCAAACGGACCCAGTTGCTACGCAGACAGCCCTGACTGAAATGAAACTGAAGCAGGAGCAGCTACGACAGGCTCCACTCGCCTTTGCGCTCGACCAGCGTGCTAAGGTGGCAAATATTGCGCAGTCATACGCAGCAGCAGATGCGTCACGGGCTTCTGCCGCAAAGACACGAGCAGAAATGGACGCACTTAAAAATCCTGGATCACTTACGAACTCACAAGGAAAACCGCTAACCGATACCCAGGCGACGGCACTCGGTTATGCGCGTCGTGTAGCTGAGGCAGGGCAAACCATCGACACCATTGGAGCAAATTTCACGAGCGCATCAAATTACTTCAATGACCGGTTGCCCAACATTGTTAAAGCGCCACAGCTTCAACAGTATGAACAAGCAAAACGAAATTTCGTGAATGCCGTTCTGCGTAAGGAATCGGGTGCAGTGATCTCACAGGAAGAGTTTGATAATGCAAGCCGCCAATATTTCCCACAACCGGGAGATTCTGCCGACGTAGTTGCTCAAAAGAAGCAGAACCGAGATACCGTATATCAGAACTTACTTATTCAGGCCGGAAACCCTACTATTCCTCAAACATCACGAGATGGAGAAACACACGTCTATAACGGCAAGACTTACAAGGTGGTCAATGGCCAGTGGGTAGAACAATAATATGGCTCAAACCTATCCAGTAGGACAGGCACCGTGGGAAAAGTCGAGTTATGCAGTCGGAAGTGCTCCATGGGAGCAGTCGGCACCACAACAGCCACAACAGTCTCTCTCAGACCGCATCTGGTCTACTCTTGCTGCGACACCAAAAGCAATCACGAACACTCTGGGTCTTGGTCCCGCATCAGACGTCATCGCGACAAATATAAACAACGTCGTGCACCCAAAGTTGATGCAAGCGACTAATGCTCCACTCACGAGCCTTGAACAAAATATCGGCGCAGGTGCACAGCTCGGCGGGACACTCGCAAGTGTTGCTGCATCACCCGCATCCCTTCCAGCTATCACCGCAACAGGCGCAGGGCTAGGAGCAGTAACACAGGCTGGACAAGCAATGACACAGAATAAATCTGCCGGGAATGTCGTCGCATCAGGCGCGACTGGCGGCGTCGTGCAGGGCGCTCTTTCAGGTGCACTTGCGCTTGCAGGTAAGGCACTATCTGCATTTGGCAAAGAGACTTACAAATTTGTAGTGCCTAAGTCTACCCGTGAAGCGCAGATGCTACAGACTTACAAAGCAAATACACCTCTCTTCACACGAGTGAAAAATGCACTCGAAGGCACGCCCTCAGGACCACGTACCGCAGGTGACACTGCGTTTGAGCAAGGTCTCGTGGGTACAGAGTCGATGATAGGCGTACAGGCAAAACGCGCCTCTGATTCTATTTGGGGCGACCTCATTCAGCCGAAGCTCGATCGCGCACCAGATCAGATCGACATGCCATCGTTCTTCAACCACATCCAAGAACAGATTATAAAAAGCACCCCTGAGCGAAGTAGACAGGCGGCACTTTTGGAAGCGCTCGACGCGATGCGACAGGACTACGCAGGTGTGCAGAATGTGTCACTTGCTGACCTTCAGAAGTTTAAAGAAGGATGGGCGCAGTTTGTCCCTGACAAGGCATATCAAGGAAAACCGATTGGCGCTGCATTCAGAGAGGTACAGAACGAGGCTGCAAACGCTGCTCGTAGTGCAATCTATAAGTCACTCGGTAAAGACATTCGTACCGCGTATGTCGATTACGGCAACCTCAAAGCCATCCAGGCACTTGGCCAGAAGGCGATGACGGGCGGCAAGCTGAAAGGTGGCGCTGGCTCGTTCATCTCTGCAATACGAGATATGGCACTTACCCCGATTGGCACCGCAGGGGGTCTCACGGTCTATCACGCGGGAAATGGTATCGAACTTCTCGGAAAGAAGGGAGCCAACGTTGTCTCAGACATTATCTCCCCTAAGATTTTAGAGTTCCTACAATCATCCCAGTCGCCCACAGGAGACCAAGCACAATAAGTACGATCATCCCGCAACGCTACCATGAATGATACCCTCAAACAATTCGTAGAACTCATCAGCAAACTGCCGTCGCGAGAGGAGTTCGTAAAAGCCTTTGAAGGTGTTGTTACTCGTGTAAAGGCATTTGAAACTAAGTTGACTGAAGACTTCACCACTTTACTAAGTACAGTGAACGCCAAGGTAGACGCCAAACTCGCTGAAGTGAAAGACGGTGAGAAGGGAGACAAAGGGGATAAAGGAGATAAGGGGGATACTGGCGAGATGGGACCACAAGGCCCACAGGGAGAGCCAGGTCTCGATGGGAAGAACGGCACAGACGGAAAGAACGGCTCGCCTGATACGGGTGATGAGATCATCACCAAGATAAACACTGCACAAGCACTCATTGCGCCTGAGGCGATCTTAGGACTCGATCTTATTCAGCAAGCAATAGAGGAATTGAAAGCGCGTCCGAGCGGGGGCCGTGTTGGTGGGGCAAAGGGCTTTCAGCTTCTCGTCGATGGCGTCAAAAAACTCACTACCGCACAAACGATCAATTTAGTCGCAGGTAGCAACGTCAGCCTTACCCACAGCTACGCCAATGGCCGTAATGACGTGACGATTAGCGCGACTGGTGGCTCTGGCACATTTGGCATCATCGCGGTCACGGGCACCATCGACGACTCGAATACCTCCTTCACTGCGGCATCTACACCAACCGTTGTTGTAGTCAATGGTCGTCCACTACGTCATGGAAAAGGTTGTACAATTAGCGGACTGAATATAACGCTCGACGACCCGGTAGGCTCGAACCCCGGGAATGATATTTACGCACTATGATGCATTCTATTGTTGCATTCTTACTTGGTCTCTTATCTCTTGGTGGCCCTATTCTTGGCGCATCGCCTGTCATACAGGTAACAGGAGGCGGCACAGGTACCTCATCAATCCCCGCAAACTACGTACTCATCGGTAAAGATGGAAACCGTATCACCGCCGTATCGACATCATCACTTGGCATTGCTAGTGCCGCCGATGGGGCATTTTCGACTACATCAGCAACATACTTCAGTTCACTCGGTCTTTCGTTCTCAACGACCTCGACCGATTACTGGAAGAGCGTCAATAACTTCTTCTCGACGACCTCGGCGTCTCACTTCTCGTCAGTTGGTTTAGCGTTCTCCACCACCTCTTCTAATTATTGGGCGGCACTCGGCCTCGGATTCTCGACGACCTCTGCCAATTATTGGGAGACACAGCAGACAGCACGCACAGCCGACGACCTCACCAATAACAGTATTGAGGATTTGAACGACGTAGCGGCGATGACTGAAGCAACGGGTGACTTGCTCGGATGGAATGGGACCACATGGACAAATCGCGCGACATCGACACTCTTCAATACCGCAGCAAGCGGTGTTACAGGATTGCTTTCTGGTACTGATTGGACCACGTTCAATAGTAAGATGTATTCGTTTGCGACATCGACCCTCTCGGCAACCTCACCACTTACGGGTTCATTTATTCAGGTTGGCACAGGCGGAACGCTTGGCATCCAACAGGGTACAGCCGGACAGAACGGCTACCTCGCATCCGCTGACTGGACCTCCTTCAACTCACGACTCTCCACCTCAACCGCACAGACCCTCGCAGGGCAGGGGCTCTTCTTCTCCACAACATCAAATAACTTCTGGGCATCGACCGGTCTTGGGTTCTCCACCACATCGTCCGACTTCTGGGCATCCACCGGTCGTGCCTACTCAACGACCTCAGCCAACTACT
>ERZ724522.723-NODE-723-length-20094-cov-17.198114_pt1 | contig 20094 bp, 39 predicted proteins | sample MGYA00376055_ERZ724522 | MGnify/ENA primary metagenome ERZ724522 (study PRJEB28724, sample SAMN07190884) | wastewater metagenome | isolation source: effluent of sewage treatment plant in Hong Hong | place: Hong Kong | collected 2016-03-17 ... | reverse complement strand
ACCAACTCGGTTACCTGGACCTTGTCGCAGCGCACCACCTTCGGTATCGAATACGAAGAAACCTGGAAGGTTCGCGTCACGCACCGTGCCGGTGCCTTCTCTTCCGATCCCACTACCCTCGACATCTATCCGCAATGAGACCTGCCCTCGATCCTTCGATCTTCCAGTCCGGCACGGAAGCCTGGGATGCTTACCTCAGGGACTTCCTTGCCAAGATGGTCACCACTCCCTACCCTGTTCCCCAGTTCGCCAACGCCGCCGCGTTGCCTGCGGCTTCGTCCTACGACAGATGCTTGGCGACTACCGCGGACAACAACAAGCTGTGGTTCTCGAACGGGACCACCTGGAAGGAAGTGAACCTGCTATGAAGACCCTGCTCTGCTTGCTGCTGCTCGTCGCGTCCCTGCTGGGGCAGACGATCCAGCTCGAGAACCTCTCACCTTCGGCCTTCGAGGGCTGGGTGCGCTGCACGACCGACGCCGAGATCCCGGCTGCGGTCGCGATCGACAACGCCTTCGTCGTCCGCGGCCCAGAGGCGGGTCTCGGCGTGCGGCTGATCGACGTCCGCTGCCGGCTCGCCGCCGGGCAGCGGCTCGCTCTCGACCTGTCGAAGGGCGCCGAGACGACCTGGACCACGGCCCCTCTGCCGGCCGACCCGATCGCGATGTTCGGTGGTCCGGTGCTCTTCGCCGGGCAGCCGATGCAGCTGGTCGACCTGCGTGCTGAGGCCGCCGGCTACACCGTGCGCTTGCAGGCGCGCGTGGGCCGCATGCTGCACGCGGACCTGTGGCTGACCTGGTATCCGGACACGCCGGCGTTCGCCCGCGGCGAGCTGATGCTTACCGCCAGCAACCCGACGATCCCGGACCTGACGACGATCGCCCCAGACATGCGCCTGCAGTTCGGCGACGCGCTGGTGGTGATCCCCGGCCGCGGCGTCGGCGCCCCGGTGGTAGCTCCAGGCACTTCCTTCGGAGACGGGCAGGCCCGGGCTTTCCCGGTCCTGATGGTGTGGCTGCGGCACCTGACGAGCGCGAGCGGTTGGAGCTCGGTCGGCTCTCTGGCCGACCACGCCGTCTCCGGGTTCGGCCTGCAGCGCCTCTATTCCTTCGGCACCCCGTCCGTGGCGAACGGCTTCGACGGCCGCGCGTGGGCGGGTAGCCACCTCTCCCGCGGTCTCCAGCTGCTGCACTCGTGGGATCCGCCCGTCCTCGGCCCCGCTGCCAACACCGGCCAGACCGGCGCAGTGGAAGATCAGACCTTCGTCGGCGGCGAGTTCTGGTTCGGCGGCGCCCCGGCGGTCACGGCGAACTACTTCGCCGCCCTGAAGACCAGCCAGCACCCGATGCACCACCTCGAGCTCGACGGCTCGATCGTGACTCGCACGCGCCGGCCGGCACTGCGCATGTTCTACGCGCGGCCGCACCGCTCCGGGTCGGACATGCTCGGCAAGGCAGCCGACCTGCAGATGGCGCAGACGAACGGCTGGAACGGCCCGGACGCCCAGCACCACACGATCGGGCGCCTCGCCGCCGCCGCGCGCTCGACCGGCTCACCGGCGTGCCAGCGCCTCCTGCAACACCACATCCAGGTCGTCCTGATCAGCCTGACGACCGACAGCTCGATCACCTCCACGGTCTGGTCGACCCGCGAGCTGGGCTGGGAGGGAATCCTCTACGTCCTGGCCGACGAGGCGCTCGCCGACCGGGCGCTGGCTGCCGAGATGGCGGCGCACGCCCGCGACCGCGCCAGGAAGGTCTGGGTCCCGTTCGCCAACAAGGGCGGCGAGGTCTGGGACATCCGGCTGGACGACCTCCGGCTGGGCTCAGGGCGCTGGTGGCAGCCCTGGCAGCAGGCGATCGCCTGCTGGGGCATGGACTGGGCGGGGGCTCGCTTCGACGTGCCAGAGGCCCGCGCAGCGGCCTTCCGCGGGGCGAAGCGCATCCTCCGGGACGTCTGGCGCCGCGAGGGCGACCGCTGGGTCGAATACGAGCACCTGTGCCTGGACCGAGACGAGCGGACTCGTTCGGGGTTCTTCACTGCGGCGTGGCTGCCCCTGGCGGTGGCAACCGTGCTGCAGCACGAAGCGGACGAGAAGGCTCTCTCGGTCTGGGCGCAGATCCTCAGCGACGCCGGCGGCAACGGGCGGTGGATCCCGCCTACTCGCTGACCTGCCCCTCGCCGCCGTCCTCGGGGATCTCGAGCGCGATTTCCCCTCGCAGGACACCCTTCGCCAGCGCACCGCCCGACCGATCGCGGTCGTAGTGCTGCTCCTTCGGCACCAGGAACGTGACCGAGCTGGCCTTGTGGCCGCACGCCGAGCACGACAGGTTCCGCGTCTCGGCGCATTCGCCGGCGGAGTAGACGTTCCTGACGTGCAGCTTCCCCTTCTTGCACTTCGGGCACTTCACGACATCACCTCCAGACCACCCCATGCGTGCGGGTAGAAGGCCAGCGCCACGGCGTCGGCGCGGTCTGGCGATGTGAACTCTTCGGTGCCTACGCGCTTCATATACTCGTCCTTGCTCTCCAGCCGGAACTTGTTGTCGTTGTCGTAGCGATACTGACGGCTCACCAGCTGGGAGAACATCTGAGCGTCTTCCTTCAGGTAGATGCGACGTTGCCGTGTCATCTCGCGGAGGTGGAAGTAGGCCTCCGTGATCGAGTCGTGGAAGATGTGGCTGTTCTGCGCAGTTCCTTGCGATGCGAACTCGAACCACTTCTTGCCGGCGTCGCGGAACAGGTGCATGACGCCCTGGCCCATGCCGCCGGCGTCCACGCTGTAGACGACCGACTCGTTCGACCAGCCGAGGTCGACCTGGTTGGCGAAGACGGTGCGGATCACGTCGGCCGGCTCGCACTTGGTGAAGTGGAGCATCTTCACCATCGCCGAGTTGCAGCGGAACACAGCCACCGACTCGTCGCTGCCGAAGCGCGCGAGATCGAGGCCGATCTGCCGGCGGTTGACGCGCTCCGTCGGCGCCAGGATGCGGAAGCAGTTCGAGAAGGTCTGCTCGCGGCACGCGAACAGCAGGTCCTCGTAGCGGATGACCGCGTTCGGCGACTCGTTCGGGAACTGGCCGAGAACGCGCACGCGGTAGGTGTCGCTGTCGCGGCCATACTCCTCGGCCATGCGCTGGCAGTGCTTCGGGTCGACGTTCGGGGACTGCTCGGCGTTCCACGTCAGCGTGTGGTAGAGCTTCGCGTCCTTGTTGAACATGTCGAAGAACTCGCTGTCGCGATCGTTCGGGTTGCCGATCGCCACCATCAAGTTCCCTGGCTGTGTCACCGTGCCTTTGATCGTTCCCCAGATCCTTCGCTCGATGCCTGACGCTTCGTCGACCACGACCGTCATGTCGTTCTCGTGGTAGCCCTGCAGGTTCTCCGGGCGCACGGCCGTCGCGGTCACCATCTGCCAGGCCGGGAAGTTGCCGACGCGCACGCGCGACTTCTGGATGTCGAGCATCTGCTGGAGCTCGATCGGCGCCCGCGCGACGAGGCGCTGCAGCTCGTTGATGAAGATGTCTTCGACCTGGCGCCGGGTCGGCGAGGTGACGAGCACGAAGCAGTTCGGCCGCTGCAGCAGCCGCCAGCTGCTGGCGATCGCGGCCGCGGTCGTCTTGCCGGGGCCTTGGCCGCTCTTCACGGCGATGCCCTTCTTGGTCAGCTCGAGCGGCGCGTAGGTCTCGAACTGGACCAGCTCCAGCAGCTCCGCCTGCTGCCAGGTGGGCTCGGTGCGCAGCACCTCGCGGGCGTAATAGAAGATGTCCTTCTGCGCTCTACGGAGCTTCTCCGCCCACCCGCTGTTCCCCCGGTTCCTCATCGTCCGGTTCCTGGAGGGCTTCCTGCAGGCTCTCGAGCGCCTGCATCGCGAGCTTGTGGTGCTCCTGGTTCTCGATCCGCTTCTCCCGCTGCTCGCGGATCAGCACGCCGAGCAGCCCCAGGATCGCCTTGTCCGCCTTCGCCTGTCGCTCGCTGGCCTTTGCCTGCAGCGCCAGCGATCGATCCAGCCTGCCGAGCACCCAGCGCACCAAGGGCAGCGTGATACCCGTCAGGACCGTGCCGACGATGATCGCCGAGGGCGTCGTCAGGCCGCTCTCCTCGACCGCCACCGCCGCGCCGGCGATCGCCGGCATCGCCGACAGCGCCACCCCGATCACGCCGGCCGCGTAGTCCACAGAGACAGGCATCACTTCTTCCTCCGCGCCAGGGCTCCAGCAACGCCACCAAGACCAAGAACAGCGTAGCCCGCATAGAGGCACTCTTCGCTGTTGGTGATGGCGCCCGTCGCGATGAGGGCTGCACCGGCTGCGACGATGGCTGCGTCACGACGCTTTCCCCGCCGGCGGGAGCGCGGCTGCGTAGGTGGACTTGGCGGCTTCGAGAGACCGTTCGGTCCTTGCGGACCCGAGGAGTTGGAGGAGTTCACGCTGGGAGCGGCCCTCGTCGGCGAAGGTGAGTCCCTGAACGCTAGCGATCAGACGCAGGGCCATCAACTTGGTTCTGGTGTCGAGGGCTTCGTCCGCCGCATGGGCTACGGATTCGAGCCGAGCCGTCATCAGGGCGCGTTCGTCGTCGGTGGACATCGACAGGAAGTCGCGCACGTAGTCGATCGGGATGCCGAGCCAGTCCTCGCGTTCAGCCGACGAGACGAAGCCGAACACGTCGGTCATCCACTGCAGCGCGCGGCCCTTGCCCTCGAGCACGGCCAGGCTGCCTCCGAGCGTCACCAGCTGGCTGTCGAAGTCGAGGAGGGCCTTGCTGCTCGGGCAGAGCTCGCGGAAGCACTTTGGGTCCATCCACCGAAGGCACGGGTCTTCGTGGTCGTAGCCGAGGCGCATGGCCGCGGTGAAGTGCGCGTTGGCGAGCTGGGCGACCTCTTCGTCGTCCATCTCGGGGTGCGGGAGGGTCGCGATCGGCTGCGGCATCAGCACGGCGAGGCTCGAGAGCATCGTGTTCGAGGCGATCGGCGCCTGCAGCTGGAAGAGGTTGGCCTCACCGCAGCGGGCAGCCTCGCGCGTGAGGGAGACGCCCTGCTGCAGCAGCAGGCGGCAGATCAGCAACGCCCGGGAGGTGCGGTAGACGGCCCGAAGGAAGCGTTCGCCCTGGTAGTCGGGGTCCTCTTCGTCGGGGATCATCGCCGCCCGCTCGAGCTCGCGACGGATCTCGAGCTCGGCGGCAGGGGACTGCTTCCTCACCAGGGGTTGTGCCATCGGTTCAGGCGCGTGCGACGATCTGCATCACGAAGCCGGCCGACTGGAGGGCCGTCTGCAGGGCCAGGGCGATGCCGGCCGCTCGGCGCTGCTTGTCGAGGTTCTCCTGGGTCGCCTGGCGGGCCGCGGCGAGCACGAGGTCGAGCTCGGCGGTGCTCAGGACCGGCAGGGCGGCCGACATCTGCTCGGGGGTGAGCTTGCTGAGGTCCAGCTGGCCGTGGAGGGCGCCGTGGTTGGGGAGGTCCATGGCGTCACCGGGCCTTCGGCGGCACGAGCGTGCTCACCGTCGTGGTGATCTGCTGCATGATCGTCGCCGTCGCCTCGGCCGAGAGGCCGCCGAAGCTGCCGACGAGGGCCGTGTGGGCGGCGTAGGTGAGGTCGAACGCCGCGCGGATCTGCCGCTCGACCGTCTCGTATTGCGCGAGGGTCTCCGGCGTCGGGTTGCTGGCCTTGACGAGCGCCAGGTTGCTGGCCTGCTCGTGGTCGAAGATGCGCTTCAGCTCCGCGGCCGAAGCGAGCGCCGGCTGGACCTGGGCTTGGTTGCTCACGCACGCCGGCAGGGCGAGCAGGAGCGGGAGAACGACTGCGGTGAGGTTGATACGCATAGCACGACCGACGGTAGGGTCCCGTTCGGGTCGTGTCAACTGCGCATCAGCAGTCGCGATGCGCCGCCTCGAAAGCCGAGAGGCGACGCTGGATCTCCTGCATGCTGACGAACGGCGCGCAGTGATGGCTGCCGCAGCATCGCGTGCAGCAGATCAGCTTGCCGGGCGCGGCTACTTCGGTGTCGGTGGCGATGCGGAGCAAGTAGCCGGTGATCTCAGGCGGCTGCGGCAACACCAGCTTCTGGATGACGAGGATGTGCTTCACCGTTCTACCGATCCACCTTGCCGGCGATGCTCTCCTGGCTGATCTCGCGGACGTCCACGTCGATGATGCCGTCGGTGACGAGCTTGCGGATCTCCCTCGGCATGCCGATGCGATCCACCAAGCCGGCGTTGATGCCCTTGATACCCAGCTGCTTGTAGTTCACGAGCGTCCGCGGGATGTGCTTGAACATCAGCTGCACGAGGATCTCCGGCGTGTAGCCGCTGACCTCCGCCGTGGCATCGAGGTCACGGGTGTGCATCAAGATCTCGAGCGCCTTGAAGGCCATCAGCAGCTCGTTCGACCGCGGGCGGCCGCGCCGAACGTCCTTGCACGGCCGTAGGTTGCTCGGGTGAAGGTTACGACGATCACCGTCGACATACTCGATCGACGGATGCTCCTCGTCCCACCCCGGATAGAACGCATCGGCTACCACATGGTGAGCCATGAGGGTGATTCCGTCGTATTTGAAGGCGTAGGAGCCGTTGTGAGAGGTCAGATTGACCTCTTGGAGGCGAAAAATACGCCCAGAATCGTCGACAAACACGTCCGGGAGGTGTCCCGCACGGCGAAGTTCGAGGATCGCGCCGTCCTGGCGCGCGATGGCGATGGAGAGAATCCGGTCTTCGAGGAGCGTCATAGAGGCCCGAAAGTAGGGGTTTTTGACCCAAAAACAAGCCTTTTTTGCCTTTTGGAAGGCGCCGAACGGTGATTTTTGCCTCCGAAACCTCTCTTGGGGGTCTTTTTTGCCGGGCGGAAAAAGTGGGCTGGGGTGTGAGCAGGGAAAGACTACCTCAAGCGAAAGTCGCTACGTAGCGGCTTTGTCAATACGCACTAGTGCGTATGCGCGCGGTGCATACTCGAGGCCCTTCGCTTTGTCAATACGCACTAGTGCGTATGCGCGCGGTGCATACTCGAGGCCCTTCGCTTTGTCAATACGCACTAGTGCGTATGCGCCTAAGTGCGTAGTCGCCAGGTTCGCTACTTCTTTCTAGTTTCCAGTGAATACTTCCACCGACCTTGCCGATACCTTCTAGTGAGGGGCGAGCACTCCGCGCGCCCTACGTTTCCCGTTCGTCTAGGTGAAGGTATGCCTGCTTTCGTTCCAGCCATTCACGGCTCCGAATCTCCCATCGTCCTCGCGCTCATGAGCGCCAACGCGCACCGGGAAAGCCGCTCGCTAGTGCGCGATGCATTCGGCGGCAACGCCAACGCGCGCAACGTCATCGCGCACGACGGCCGCAAGGCCGATGCGCACGGCGACGCTATGGCACAAGCGGCGTGCATCATGGCATCGCTCGATGCCGTTGCTCTGTGGAGGGCCGGCGACGACGCTACGCACCGAGCTGTTCGTATGCTGGCGTGCCGAGGCCTCCGCGCCTACGTCGCGCGCACGCACGGCGAGGACACGACGGCGCGATACGTGCCCGTCGATCCGTTCGGACGCGACGCCAACGAAGCCGTGTCCGCCGCATGGATGGCGATGGTGCATCCCCGCCGCGCAGCTCGCCGTCCCGCACCGACCACGGGTGATGCGCTCATTGCCTATCTCCGCAGCGCCATCCGCCGCATGGTCCGGCCGATGGAACGGGTCGCATCCCGCTATAGCGCGAAGAACGACCCGACGACGCTTGCCCGTGCGGCGGATGATGCCGTTGCCGTAGCGATAGCGGCGGATACGGAAGCGGCGGTGCGGGCTGCGGCCGAGCGTCTCGCCCCTAGCGAGCGGGCCGCGGTGTTGGCGACGATCGAAGGGCGGGACGGTGCGGCGACCGGCGATGGCCACCGGTCCGGCCTGAAGCGAGCGCGCAAGAATCTGCCGCAGGTGTGACACGGCGACGTCGTTCCTTACTCTATATGCGTCGCGCGCGGCAAGCGCGCGATGCGGCCGAGGGAAGCGAGGGGCGAGCGCAAGCGAGCCCGTCGCCCCCGGCCGCGCGGGGAATGCGGCGGACCGATAGCGGCTCGCTAGCAAGCCCCATGCCACGCACCTACGCTCTAGTGCGTAGACGGCCCGGTCGTTCGGCGTCCGTTCGTTAGGTCGCCGTTCGGTGGCCGTAGTGCGTAGACGCCTACGCACTAGTGCGTAGCCTGGCCATTTCCGGCCGGGAAATGCCTTTTCCGGGCTCAGATAATGGCCGGACTGCGCGTCGGGATGCGGACTGCGCGTCGGGATGATTTCTCGGACTGCGCCAAGGGATGGTCCCATTTCCCGTGACTTGTCACAGGGATTCAATGGGACTTTCCAGTTTGGCAAGGAACGTGAATCGTCTTAACCGAATCTTAACATCTAATAACCTGACGCAAGTCCTTGTGACAGCGTGGGGTAAAAAGATTCGTTAGGGTTTTGTTTCCAACTTCGCGCGCCCTTCTCCCTATCGGAGCAGGTATCCTTTTTGTAACAAGCAATAATCAGCTTGTTACAACTCGGTGACCGATTATTGCCTTCGGTATCACCGTAGTTTTGGGGATTTAAGGTCGTCCATTGGAGGGATGTCGCGTTTTTGAGTCACGAACCGAAACACTAACGCGGACCCCTTCTCAGGACGGTTTTTAAGGACTTGTGATCTTGAGGTGCTTTTGCTTAACCGGCTCCAGCCCTTGATTTCAAAGGACTTAAGTCGCACTTTTTTAGGTTTTCGGCAAACCCTAACGAGGCTAAATCACCCGCAGAGCGGGCTCTCCTGACTGGCGAGCCCGGTCACACTGGAGGTTTATGCACGACCACATCATCCGGCTCGTCGCTATCTGCGATGAAGCCGATCGTCTCGGCGCGGCCCGCCGGGGCCGTCTCCCTCGCCGGAAGCTCGCTCCCCTGGACTTCGATTGGCGGGGCAGCGAAGTCTGGAAGGAGACGATGGCTCTTGTGGAGACCATCAAGGTCACCGAGGGCGACGTGACCTACATCAGCCACTCTTCCCGCGAGGACTGGGAAATCGCGCTTCAGCTTGCCGGCCAGATGGCCCAGGGGTTTGCGTGAAGGCCCCTCGCTGGCTCGTCCGCGCCGTCGAGGTCTTCGGCGTCGTTTCGTTCTTCGGCTCCCTCTTCGTCTTGTGGATGCTGGCCGATTAGTTCCCGGCAATACACCATCGCATAGTGCGGTGGCGTATACATCGGAGGACTAGATGACCGAACTCACCTACAGCGAGTGGATCGACATCACGTTCGGCCCGTTCGAGGCCGACTGATGCACGCCCCTACCGCGACGTGGGAGACCTTCGTCGGCCAACGCATGGCCGGCCCGGTCCCCTACATCTTCTCGGTTCACCGCATCGAGCGAGTGGACCCACCGCCCGGACCGCCGGAAGGCGGTCCCGTCCACAGCGAGCGGGCGCAGCTGCACTACCGTGCCAGCTTCTCCCCTGACCCGGCCTTGGCGGTCGCTCATCGGCCGATCTCGTCCCTTGGCTTCGCGACCGACTACAGCGTCGGCTCGGCCATCCCGCTCCACGCCTACGTGGACTGGCTGGACCAGCCCGAACCGCCCTACAGGGACCCCCTAAGGCGCTTCCCGCGCCTCAGCACGGCCGATTGGTGTTCGGAGTGGCCCAAGCTCACCTCGCGGCAGATCCGCGTCCGCGCGGCCCGCAAGATGGGACCTGGTTTCACCAAGGACGAGGCACAGATCCGCGCCGTCATCCGCCGGCACTACCTGCCGGCTGCTGCCGACGTGCTTTCGGCCCTCGTCAACGACGTCCAGGGCATCGAAGGTATCCATTCCTTCGAGGACTGGGTCGAGGAGTTCGACCTCGAACCGCCCACCGGCAACGGCTTCGCGCGGTGGCTTCGCCACTGGCGCGCGGCGTATGATCGAACGGTTTCGATCGCCCATCCGCTCCGCGCCTTCTTCGGCGAGCAGTGGGACCAGGCGACCGAACTGGTTCGCGATCTCTGAAACCCCATGAAGAAGCCCGAACGCATCTGTGCCGGCGCCCCTCCGGGCGTTCGGCGTCACCTGAAGAAGATGGCCCGTCGTGCGCGTCGTCGCATGCGTGGCGATCTTGGTGGCCGGCTGCGCGAGGTTGTGCGCGGCTGGTCTGACTGAGCGAGGCACCTACTCGCAGCAAGGTAGCCACGTCGGCTACCTCGCACACTAGGAGGTGCAATGATCCCGTTCAACTATCGTCTCGGGACGTTCCGCAATGGTTACGTCGAGACGATGCTATGGTGCAACACCATGGAGTATCGCGGTGAAGAACTCACCACGATCGACGCCACGGCGTTCACCAACGACCTCGATCCCGATCTCCTTGCCCACGTCGAAGAGACCTGCAAGGACTTCGTCGAGTCGTTCGATCGGCCGGACATCGACCGAGAACTGCGACAGGAGTGGCTGCGGTTCCTCAACTGCTACGCCAACCTGCCGCACGCCGGCAAGATGTTCGCCCTGTCTCGCAACGGCCACGGCCACGGCTTCTTCGCCTGCGGCGAGGGTTTCCCTCGGTTGCAGGAGTGGGCCAAGGCCTGGGGTAGCGAGACCTGGCTTCTCACCAACGGCAAAGTGGAGTTGCTCGGATGAAGAAGACACGACCCAAGACCACCCTCCAGGCCTTCAAGGAGGCCTTCGAGGTCTTCCGCATTCGCGGCTACCGCGTTCGCTTCCACTCCTTCCGCTGGGGGCAGAAACCGACACGACCGACCGTCTACCGATCGGTCAAGGAGGTCAACACCGTTTCCGCAGTGCTCTCGTCGGCCTACACCAACGACGAACGGGGCAGCTGGCTCTACTGGCCGAAGGCCAGCGAGCTGGTCGAGCACGCCCCTGGCGTGTTCTGGGTGCTGAACGACGTCATGGGCGATGTTCTCGTCTATGATTTCGCTGAGGGCCTGAAAGACTAGCCCACGGCAGCAAAGCACCGCACCCCGCGGTGTTTCGCACACCGGAGGACTACATGACACCACTGAAACAGATGTGCGCCAGCATCGCCGATCTCGGTGCATGCCAAGAAGCACAAGATTGGATGGAAGAACTACCATCCGACTGGACACCACAGCAGGCATGGGACGCCTGCGAGCATCCCGATTGGATGCTTTGGCTGCTTGGCCGAAGCAAACAACCGAACACGGGCAAGCTGGTATCGGCTGCCTGCCGGATCGCCCGAACGGTCCTGCATCTCGTCCCCGCGGACGAGGAGCGGCCTCGTTTGGCGATCGAGGCGGCCGAAGAGTGGGTGAAAAACCCAAGCCCTGATACTGCCCACGCTGCTGCCCGCGCTGCTGCCGACGCTGCCTACGCTGCTGCCGACGCTGCCTACGCTGCTGCCCACGCTGCTGCCCGCGCTGCTGCCGACGCTGCCTACGCTGCTGCCGACGCTGCCTACGCTGCTGCCCACGCTGCCCGCGCTGCCCGCGCTGCTGCCCACGCTGCTGCCTACGCTGCTGCCCACGCTGCCCGCGCTGCTGCCCACGCTGCCTACGCTGCTGCCGACGCTGCTGCCTGTCGCATCATCCGCGAGTTCTTCCCGAACCCGCCGGAGCTAGGCTAGTCCCTACTAGCAGCAAAGCACTACATCCCGTGGTGCTTCGCACACTAGGAGGTCTATGCACGAACCGCTCGTGAAGCCACGCACCGTGCAAGCCACGATGCACTGGCATCACCACTTCCACGGCACCTACAGTGCCACCTTGCACGCCGTGTTCGACGAACTCGCCGACGCGAACGCCTGCAAGCGTTTCTTCGACGACCTGCCGATCGGCGAGGGCCATGCCCTGAGCACGCTCGGCCCCAAGGTCGACAGCGACGGCAAGTTCCTGGTCGGCGTGCGCTATACGCCCGACCAGGACGGCCGGCACGAAAGCGCCCTCGAGGATCTTCTCGAGGAACACCGCGTGCCGCTGAAATGCAGCCGCTGCGACCGCAAGCACAGCATCGGCGACACGGCCCACTCGATCGACTGGGCACAGCCCTTCGCGATCGAGTTCGAAGCGCCCTACCAGGACGCACCGGGCCAAAGGATGCTGTCGCTATGACCAAAGAGTTCCTGATCGTATGGTCGATCAACATCGACGCCGACACTCCCTACGAAGCGGCTGTGAAGGCGTTCGAGATCCAACAAGACATAGACAGCTGCGCCACCCTTTTCCAAGTGGTGGACAAGGAACAGAACAAGTCCTGGGAGCTGGACGTTCGCAAGTCTCCTGAACGTCAACCACCCGGCGCCACCTGACCGCACACCAGCCCCCAGCAGCGCGACCGACCATTGCCTGCAAGACGAACGAGGCTTTCCCCTTCCCGAGGTCGCGCGTAAGTCTGGGCGGCACCTTTTCCTGCTAGTCCACGGCAGTAGACCATCGCATAGTGCGGTGCTCTACACACCGGAGGTCTAAGATGGACATCAAAGTCGGCGACACGGTCGAGCTGAGGACCCCTCAGGGCCAGCTGCGTCGTGGTCGCGCCGTCATGCGCGGACCCCACGGATGGGTCCTGAACATGGGCGGCAAGCACGGCACGCCAGGCGTCGTCACCGACGCCAACTTCGTGCGCATCGTGCGCCGAGCGAGGGCGAAGTGAACCCTCAAGGCACCGTCACCAGCGTCCGTGTTCGTCGCTTCCGCGACACCGCGGCGCTGACGTTCTACGTCACCGATGCTTGCGGTGAAGAGCACACGCAGGACACCGTCTACCTCCCGCAAGGGATGTTGTTGGTGCTTGCCGATGCGCTGCAGATCCTTCGTCGCGACATCGCCAACAAGAACTACACGGACAGCACGTTCGCACCGAGGACGGTCCTCGAGAACGACGTGCGGTTCGACTAGGAGGAACCAACATGATCTCGCATCTCATGCCCATCGTTCTGTATGGGCCGATCCAGCACGACTGGTGGGAACTCGACGGCGAGGACCGCACCGAATGGATCGCCAAGGGGCCGAAGGCGTTCCTGGAACACCAGGAAGCGCGCTACCGTGCCGAGGCCGCGGCGATCCGTTGCCGTGGCACCACGTCGCCGGCGGCGCGCAAGAAGGCGCGCACGCTGCGGCTTGCCGATGCCATCCGCCGCTCGATCGAGAACAACATCTACGGCGCCGCCGACAACATGGTCGGCGATCGGTGGGTGTTCTCGATCTACCTCAACCCGAGGCAGCGGTGAGACACGCCGAACGACTCGCCCTCGCCGCCCACATCGGGCGGTGCCGAGGGCGCCACGCATTCGACGCCTGGTCGGCCGAGCTGCCGCCCGACGTCACGGTCCCGGCCGACGTGGCCGAGGAATCGCTCCAGCTGCTCGAGGAAGGCCAGGACCCCTACGTGCTCCACCACGATCGGCCCGAACCGCTTGCTCCAGTCCTCGTATCGTCCCTCGACCCAGAGCTGACGAAACGAACTGGCCTGCCGCATGAGCAGGCGGTCGAGATCGCGAACGAAGCGCACAAGAAGGCCTGGCGCATAGCCGCCAAGAAGTTCTACCGAAAGTTCTTGCCGAAGTAGACGCCGGCAGTAGGCTCGCTAGAGTAGCGGTCCTATACATCGGAGTCTAACAATGGTCTTAGCGAAGCTGAACGATACCTACCTCTTCCCGAGGAAGGTGTTCTTCTTCTGCCACAACCTCGACAGCAACTCCAGGGACAAGACCTGGAACGGCGAGCCCTGCGATCGCAATGCGATCTTCTGGCTCGTGTCCGAGGACGGCACTGCCGTCTCGAAGGTCTGCGGGAAGTGCGCAGAGCGAACCATCCCGGCCCTGCCTGGGTGGCGCACCGCTCCGCTCTTCCATGACGACCCTGCGTTTCACGACCGCGTGAAGCCGAGGTCGGCATGACCCTCTACCGCCCGCGGCACCGGAAGAAGACGCTCGAGTGCGTCGCCGACCGCAGCGAGGGATCGTTCTGCCTGCAGTGGCTGCCGGACGGCGCCTACCTTGCCCTCTACTACGACGGCCCGATGGGCATTCGTAGCGGCACGGTGCAGTCGTTCGGCCACGCCATGCGCAACCTCCCCAAGGAGGTGACCGAGGGGTGGTTCGAGCGCCCTCGGTTCATGGTCGACTACACCCGCCACAAGTCGCTGAAGGCGGCGAAGTGGGCTGTCCGATACTGGATACGCCACGGCATCATCCACGCTTACAAGGAGAGAGTGAACCGATGAAAGCAAAAGCATACACGATCGCCTTGACCGTCACGGTCGAGGCGAACGACCCGACCGAGGCCTATCGGAAGATGGTCCACGGCTTCCACGCCGGCCAACCACCGGCATGGACGAGCGAAGGCATCGTCGGGCCGATGATCGACCTGCACGACCTCGACTTCTCGAGGTGGTTCATAGAGAACAGCGACCGACTCACGGAGCCCTACCAACCCAAGGAGTAGCAATGGAGATCAACCTAGACGACACAAACGGCAGAGTGAACGACTTCTGCCTCGTCCCTGCCGGAACCTACCGCTGCCGCATCGCCGAGGTGCGGCCGGGAACGACCCGCGCCGGCGACGAACGCTGGTCGCTGCGACTCGTCGTCGCCGAAGGCCAGCACGTCGGCAAGCAGGCCGCGTGGGACAGCCTCGTCTTCAGCGCGCGCGGTCGCGCGCGGGCGCGCATGGTGCTGCAGGCGCTTGGCCTGCCGTCGACCGGCCGCGTGCAGATCGAGCCGAAAGACCTCGAGGGGCGAGAGGCGCTGGTCGAGGTCCGGCCGGCGGAATACCAGTCGCCGTTCGGCGACGTCGTCCGGCGCAACGAAGTGCCCTACGAAGGCTTCCGGCCCGTGCAGTAGCGAGGAACCTCCTCGCAGCAAAGCCACCACTTCGGTGGCTTCGCACACTAGGAGGAACCAATGACCAAGATCAGAACCGAAGACGAGATGGACGACCTCCGCCAGGAGATCGCAGATGCTCTCGGCTGGTCCTACAAGGACGCCTGCAGCTTCTCGCTGTCGGCCTGCGCGGCCTTCCTGCGCTCCAACCCAGACCACATCGGTCTCTACAATCGCATCAAGGCGATCGTGGAGCAGCAGGAGAACGTCTTCGTGCGACCCCGAAAACAACCAGGAGGTAGGAGATGGTGAACCTGCGACTACTTCCGCCGGGCTGGCGATGCCATGCCTGCCTTCTTCGCGGCTGGCCTGACGAATATGCCCAGGCTCCCACCTGTGCCTTCCGCTCAGATGGGTCGTTCGTAGCCGACAACTGGAGCTGCGCTACGATGATCAACGCAAGGTATCACAATAGCACACTCCAGTCTCGACACGACGACAGATCAGTCTTCGTGGTAGAGATCGAGGAAGGATGGGCAATCCTTCGTTGCTACAAGGACAGGGGAGCCACGGACTTCGCAATCGTGCTGACGTTCGACAACGTGTTCAGGCCTCTGCACTACCACGACCTGCGAGACAAGTTTTCCAAGGAGAGCACATGACCAAGGGAGTGATCTTCTACGAAGGGCCGTCGATGCTCGACGGCAAGCCGATCGTCGCCGTGGCGACGCCGGCGACCGACAACCGGAAGACCGGCGACATGGTCCAGACCTGGATCCTGCGTCGGAACATCGATCCGGTGCGCGCCGTGGCGACGGGAGCCGACCGCAGCATCTGCGGCGACTGCTTCCACCGTGGCGCACCCGACCGTCCGCGAACCTGCTACGTCAACATCGGGCAGGCGCCGCTGGCGGTCTGGCGGGCCTACCGCCGGGGCAGCTACGAGCGCGGCTCGTTGGCTGGCCTGGTCGAGCGCCTCGGCGGCAAGCCGGTGCGCATGGGCGCCTACGGCGACCCGGTGGCGGTGCCGTGGCAGTCCTGGACGGGCATCCACGATGCTCGGCTGTGGACCGGCTACACGCACCAATGGCGGCAGCTGATCGCGACGCCGTTCCGCAACGTGCTCATGGCCAGCTGCGACAACGCGCTCGAGATGGCCGAGGCCGCAGCGGCCGGCTGGCGAGCGTTCCGCGTGACGGCGATCGGCGAGTCGGCACCCGCCGGCGCGATCGAATGCCCGGCCAGCAAGGGCGCCGAGTGCGCGTCCTGCGGCCTGTGCAGCGGCCTCCAGCGCCAGGCCGCCCCGCACATCTTCATCCCGGCGCACGGGACCGCGAAGCGGTTCGTGGGAGCACCGTGAAAGGGCGAATCCTCATCTCGGACCTCGGCAGCAACATCTGGCGCGACATCGGCGTCGGCACGGTGACCTTCAGCGGTCCCGAGTTCGAGCCTGGGGATGTCTACTACCAGGACAGTTCAGGCACGATCCGGAGCACCACTACCGACGAATACTTCCGGCCTTGCTACTTCTGCTCGGGCAGGGGCCGCAGGAAGCTGCGCAAGCGATCGAGAGGCAAAGGCCGATATGGCGCCTGCCCTGACTGCGAAGGGCGAGGAGGCAGATGGACCTTCTTCGCCGGGCAGCATGCTCCGTTCTCTGCCACCATCGACGAGCTTACCCTAGATAGGGATATGCTGAACCTCTTCTTCAACGGAGGCACCAAGCCATGAAACGAGACCCTGACGCAACGCTCTACACGTTCTATATCTACCGGAAGAACGGCACCGGCAGGCCGCTCGAACAACTGCGTGCCTGCCGGCGATGGAAGGTGCCGCCGAAGATCGCCCACCGCATGGTGCTGAAGGTGAACCGCGTTCGGCATGGTTCGCAGTTCGTTCGCCTCGAGACCATCTGGCTCGACATGGGTGGCTTGAGGGCGATGTTGACAGACGACAGGTGCATCGCTACGGTGTAGCGCCTCGCAGTAGCCTCCCGAGTGATCGGGGAGCTATACACTAGGAGCAACACGCATGATCCAAGAACTCGCGAAGATCGCCACGGTCAAGGCCGTGGCGGAGAAGGACCTCAAGGTCCTTGTGGACGGTCTCGAGGTGGGTGTCCACCCCGTCGACTGCCAGGTCCGCCTCGTCGGCGGCATCACGAAGGGGAAGCCCTACAAGCAGCGCGTCGCTGCTGCGGCCGACCCGTGGAAGCTGCTTGCGCTTGCCCTCAGCAAGCTGAACAGCAGCAGCGTCGAGGCCCTCGTGGCCGAAGCGGCCGACCTCGAGCAGGTCGGTGAGGACGAGATCAAGGAGCGCGCGAAGCGGGCGATCGAGACGATCGTCGCCGGCACCGAGCGCGAGATCAGTGGCCGCGTGACGGCGGCGATCCAATGGAGCCTCCTCGCATGAAGATCCCCGAACAACGCCTGCGCGAGATCGCCAGCAACGACAAGCGAGTGCGTGACGGCGGCGCCGAGAAGAGGGCGATTGCCGCCGAGCTGCTGGCCACCCGCAAGGAGCGCGAGGAGTATCGAGCCGTCGTCGCTCGGCAGATCGAGGACAAGCGTCGCCTGCTGGTTGAGCGCAACGAGGCTCGCGCAGGCCTGCGCGTCCTCGGCACCCAGCTGGACGCCGCCCGCGCCGATGCCGAGTCCGCCCGCCGCGATGGGCAGGAGATCGCCGCCGGGCTGCATGAGAAGCTGCACGAGCTGCGCGCCGAGAGCGAGCGGCTGGCGAAGCAGCGGGACGAGCTGAAGCAGGAACTGCTGGCGCTGATCGAACGCTACACCAAGGACGCTCTTGAGCAGGCTATGGCGAAGCTCGCCACCGAGCAGCCGAAGCCGGCCGGGGGAGGCGCATGAAGATCCCTTACGAGGACGTGTTCGACATGGACGGACAACGCAAGGTGCAGCTGGGCATCCTCGGCACCTTCGTGGTCGAGTTGGTCAAGGACGGCGCCGGCAACCGCTTCTTGAAGATCGCCACCGAAACCGGAGGGACGATCGACCCTGAAGACCGACCCATGGTGCTCGAGACCTTCGCCCTGTCCCTGATCGAGCGCGAAGAAGACGCCAAGGAGGCCAAGTGACCCTCAGCAACGCAGAACTGATCGCCGGCTTCGCCCTTCGCCCGCGGGGCGAAGAGAAGCCGCCGATCCTGATGAGCACCTGCAAGACGGTGCTGCAGAGCCACGTCGTGTTCAGCGTCCTGCTGGACGGCGTCGGCTCGTTCGAAGTGGTGATGCCGGTCTTCGTCGTCGCTGCGGCGATGCATCCGAAGGGCGGCGACGTGCGCGACTTCGACCTGCCGATGGTCGACGCGATCGCCTACGCCTTGGTGCATCGGGCGAGCATGCCGATGCCGGTGCAGGGCTACCTCGTGCGTCTCGCCGGCGACGAGCGTCGCCTCGAGGCGATGCGCGTGAGCGCCTTCCACTACCTGTGGGAGGTGTATCGTGGCCAGTGAACCAACCGAAGAACAGAAGCGCAACGCGAACTGGCTGATCTTCTGGATCATCCTCGGGTTGCTGGGGGCATGAGACCATGACCCGCGGACCAAAGCCGTATCCCTGGGAGACCGCGACGCACTGCCGGCGAGGGCATCCCCTCACCGGCGAGCACGCGAGGAACCTGATCCGTCGACCTGGTCGGGGGTTCTCGTGCCGCGCGTGCGGTCTTGAGACCGGCAAGCTGGTGAAGAAGCGCACCAAGGAGCGCCTCGAGAGCGCCTGGCGGCGCCTGAACAGCCCGAGGACCTACAACAAGTTGGAGAAGGAAGTAGGTAGCTCGAACGCGAAAACCGCAGAGATGCTTGACTTGATGCTCAAGATCGAGAATGCTCTGCCTTACGAAAAACCAGAGCTCGAACGCAGGTTCGAGGAACTTCAGAGGAGTAACGGATGACGAACGAACTGACGAACGAGAGGCTGCGCGAGATTGCCGACTACGCCGGTGGCGGCTGGGGCTGGGGGGAACTCAAGGCCATGGCCGCTGAGCTGCTGGCCAAGCGGCAGGAGGTCGAGGCGCTGACGAAGGACCGCGACTCACAAGCCCGCGAGGCTGCTGGCTACCAGAAGATCGCCAAGGAGCTGGTTGACGCGAAGGAGCCCGGCCTTCTGGTCCTGCTTGTCGACCAGCAAGGGAACGAGGTCCGCATCTTCGGCCCCGACCGGAACGCCGAGGAGCGATTCGGCGAGACGGTGGCCCGCTGGTGGAAGCTGCTGCAGGCGACCTCGGAAGGGCTCGAACTGGAGGACCGGACCAAGGAGCGCGACGCCGCGCAGGCCGAGGTCGCCCGACTCGCGTCCAGCCTCGCCGCCGTGGAGCGGCAGCGGGACGAGTTACTGGAGGCGGCAAAGCTGGCTATCCGCGAGATCTGTCCAAGCACCGACTGCTCTATGTGCCACGACTCGACGTGGGACCACGAGTGCGACAGCAAGGTCAACACCACGCACGTGGCGCTTTCCAACGCCATCAAGGGCGCCATAGCCGCCGAGCATCCGAAGCCGGCCGGGGGTGGCGCGTGACCTCCCCTCACCACTTCGTCGTCGAAGGCCCTTGCCGCGACTACGACTATTCGACGTTCTGCGAGGAGTGCAACAGCGACGCGCTCGACTGCGCCACTGAGTGGATGGCCGAGAGGTTCGACGCCCTCGATGTTGGTGATAACGCATCCGTCACCATGAAAGTAGTTGCGGGTGCGGCCGAGGAGTGCCACGGCGACAGCTGCAAGCTGGCCTCGAAGCCTGCCCCGCACATCGTCACAAGCACGAAGCCGGTTGGCTTTCACTGCCTGCATTGCGGCGACTCGCTTCCGTTGTCGCTGCCGGTGAGCGTCGACAACTTGGTGAGGCTGGAGCGTCGCTACCGGGCGAGGCACGTCGAGTGCAAGCCGAAGCCGGCCGAAGGGGGTGCGTGAAGATGAGCAACCGCAAAGTCATCGCCGCATGGCGCGGCGCCTGCAACGTGATCGAGCAGGGGAACATCTTCATGGTGTTCGACGCCGTGTTTCCAGAGGCCGAGTATCCGAAGGCGCGACGCTACCAGTCGAACGGCGGCCCGCCTGGAGCCTGCATGGCTTTTGGCGCGGCTCTTCGGCGCATGAAGGCAAGTTGGGGCCGGCCCGGCGACAGCGTGTTCATCGGCATCGAAGAGCGCGAAGCAGCCGTGGCGGCGAGGGAGGCGAAGGCATGAGCACGATTGACGATCTGCAGCGGCTGCACGAGGCGGCGACGCCCAAGGTGAAGGCTCTACCCATCTGGCGCGAACTGATGCGAACGCAGATGGTGGAGAAGGGGCGCGCCCCCTTCGAGGACGTCAGCACCCCCGACG
>ERZ724522.721-NODE-721-length-20104-cov-13.074567_pt1 | contig 20104 bp, 24 predicted proteins | sample MGYA00376055_ERZ724522 | MGnify/ENA primary metagenome ERZ724522 (study PRJEB28724, sample SAMN07190884) | wastewater metagenome | isolation source: effluent of sewage treatment plant in Hong Hong | place: Hong Kong | collected 2016-03-17 ... | reverse complement strand
AGGACGGCCGGTTTCCGTTGCAGCGGTGGCGGACTGCGAGGTGATGCCGTGAAGCCGAACCAGATGTACCTCACCGCGGCCGACGTCGCCGAGCTGATCGGCGTCTCCCCGCGCACCGTGCTCGGATGGCACCAGGGCCGCCCCGGGGCTCCCGGGTTCCCGGCCCCTTGCAAGTACCTCCAGAAATCTCCACGCTGGCGCCGCTCGGACATCACGGCCTGGATGGAGCCGGACAGGACACCGCATGGCTCGACTCAGGAAGCATCTCGTTAAGCGGGGCGGGGTTTACTACCACCGCTCCATGACCGCGGGCCGTGTCCGCTGGGTGTCGCTCGACACCAGCGAGCACACCACCGCACCCAAGTGGCTAAGGGGACGGTCTACAAAACCGTTCCCACCGCCACGGGACTCCCAACGGAGGCGCTTTCCAAGCCATGAAGTTTCGAGCAGATGCGGGCCCAACCCGCTGCGCCCCTGTCGCTTCGGCGACGGGGGCTTTTTTGTTTCCACCGCGCAACTCAACGCACTGTCGCGCAATTCGACGCATAATTCCGGGGGGATCTGGTAGCATGGGTGGTAGCACGGGCGGTGCCCGATGAGCCGCGCCGCTGCCGTCATCGCCTTCCGCCGCTGCGTCTCCTGCGAGCGCCCCCTGACCCGCCAGCCCGGGGAATCCCCCGCGCAGTTCGCCCGCCGCCGCACCTGTGGCGCTGCCGCCTGCATCTCGGAAGCCCGTCGCCGGGCCGGGCGGCACCACAACCGGCCGAACCGGAGGCCAGCGTGAGCCCGCGGCTGCCCTACCCGGAGATGATCCCGGGCCTGCCGGCGCCTGAGATCCGGCTGGAGCCGAGCGAACTGGACATAGGCCGCCAGGTCGCGGAGTACCTCGAAAAGCTCGTGAAGGCGTGCCCCGGGTTCTCGTGGACTCGCCGCAACTCCGGGAAGATCCGAACGCGGCAGGGGGCATGGGTCTTCCTCGGCGACCCCGGCACGCCGGACTACTCCGGCCACCTCCCGGGCGGCCGCGCTTGGTACCTCGAACTGAAGAAACCGGGCGCCCGGCCAACGAACGCCCGCGACAAGGAGCGATGGGCAGCTCAGGAGCGGTTCATCGCCGCCGCCGCATCCGCCGGGTGCGTCGCGTTCCGGGCGACGTCGCTCCAGGAAGTCGCCGACCGGATCGGAAAGGAGCTGAAGGGCTGATGGGTGGTGGTGCGAAGCGAACTAAGCAACGGATCGAGGAGACTGACTCGTGATACCATGCCCGCATGGACTTGCCGCCCCCCGTCAACTCCTGGACCGACCCGCCCCATCGGGTTGTGAGGCTTGCCGATCGGTCGCTGATCATCGTGCGCCTGGAACACGAGATGGCGCCGGGGGTCCATGTCCTCGTGCAGGTGGCCGGGCCCTACCTGACGGGTGCTCTCTGCCTGCACGCCATCCACAACTTCATGGAGATCGGGGTCTTCATTCCGAGCAGTTCCGAGGGGGACACTCCGGAGGACGAGCGTGACCTCTACCTCGACCCCGCCCCAGACGACGGCGGCTGAGGCCCGATCACCCCGCACCGGCCCGCTGATCGCCATCGGCGTCTACCTGGGCGCGCCCACAGCCCTGTGCGCCGTCCGCGTCGCCCGCCGCCCGCAGTACGTGTCCGACATCCTCACCGCCGGCGAAGCGTTCCGCCCCGGGATCTCCGTCTGGCGCACAGAGGAGTTCGACCTGCCCGCCCTCGGGCTGCCGCAGCACTCGCTCATTCCCCAGGTGGCGGCCGACATCTCGACCCTCTCGGCCTACTACGACGACGCCCCGGTCGGGATCCTCCCCGCCGGCCGGGTCCCGCCGTTCCAGGACGCCACGGTCCCGGCCGCGCAGCTCGAGGGGCTGTTGCGGGGGGTGGCCCGCCGGGTGCTCTGGTTCGACGCCCGGCATGCCCTCACCGGCGTCTACGACCGCAACCCCCGCGCCGCGGTGCGCGCGGCTGCGCGGGTCTACCACGGGGTGCCCATCCAGGGGCGCGCGCGGGGCTGGCGCGAGGTCATCACCCATCACCGCTACCAGCACGCCATGGCCCTGGCCGCGGGGCTCGCCTGCGCCCGGGCCGCGCTCTGGGAAGAGAGGCTGGCCGGGCTGAAAACAGGGGGCGAAGGTGTCGCGAAGAAATGAGGCGCCAACGGCCAAAGGGCGGAGAAGCCTGTGCGACGGAAAGCTGAAGAACGGAGCAGCATGCGCCAGGAGCCGCACCCCGGGGCGACGCTGGTGCTGGAATCACGACCCGGAGCACCGGAAGAAGCGGCGCGACCTCGCCAGCAAGGCGGGGCTGGCCCTGCACCATCCGCCTCCTGCGATCCCGGCCATACCGCCGGCGGACATCGGGCCGCTGGAAACCCGGGAGCACGTGCGGGCCTTCCTGGCGGAGACCATCCGCGGCGTCCGGCGCGGCAGCCTCGACACGAAGCAGGGCGATACGCTCTCACGCCTGGCCCGCACTCTCCTCGATACGCTCCCGCCGGCGACGGGTGTCCCCGCGGCCGCGCCCGAGATCGTGCACATGAAGGCGGTGGGCGATGATAGTCAACCATCGTCGGCGGGCGCCGGCCAGGAAGCTCTACCAGATCGAGGAAGGCTGGCTTTCGCGGGTGCCGTACCGCCCCCACGAACGACAGGCACCCTTTCATCTGCAACCCCATCCGGCACGCTTCCTGTGGTGCAGCCGCCGGTTCGGAAAGGACGCGGCGACGGAGCAGGAGGTCAGCCGCCTCCTGCAGGAGTGGGCGGATCCGATCCGCTATCCGAAGCCTGAGTTCATCATCCCGAGGATTCACGGCTGGTTCCTGTCGCCCACCTACAAGCTGTCCCGTGAGTGGGAGCGGAACTTCCGCGCCATCTGGCCGGGCGACTTCGAGTACTCCAAGACCGAGCGCACCTATACCATCCCCAGCCTGACCGGGGAGCCGGACATGCTCATCGAGTTCCAGACGGCCGAGGAGCCCGACCGCCTGGTCGGCTCCGGCCTCGACTTCCTGGCCGCCACCGAGATGCACCTGTTCGAGCCCGCCGTCTGGGAGCAGGTCCTGCCGTCACTCGTCTCGCCCTACCGCTACGGGCTGCTGATGGGCACCGCCGTGCCCTGGCCGAACCCGAAGATGGAGGAGCTAAAGAGCCTGGCCGACGCTGGCGCAGACGACATCTGGTACTACACGGGCGCCTCCCACGAGAACCCGCACATCGACCGGAAGAAGCTGGCCACCGAGATCAGCCGCTGCCCTGAGTTCCTGAAGGGGCCCCTGTACCTCGGGAAGTGGCCGAAGGCGACCGGCACCATCTTCCGCCACATCGACCGCACCTGCAGCATCCCGGACCCCTTCGAGACCGCCGACGGCCCGGTCTTCCTGAACTCGTGGACTCGCGGCGTGACGTACGAGGGGCTGGACCCGGCGCGGCTGCACGACTTCATGGTCTACGTCGCCTTCGAGTGGCGCGACGGCCGGCTCTGGCAGCTGGCCTACGACCGCTTCAACAAGCAGGACTGGAAGGACCAGTACGACCGCATCAACAGCGCCGCCGGCCGCTACCGCAACCGCGTCGGGCGGATCGACGCCACCCCGGGTAGCATGGGCGACCCGGTCGAGGCCGAGCTCCGGGACCGCGGCATCCCGTTCGACCCGGTCGACTTCGGCCGGGAGAAGCCCCGCCTGGTGCGCCAGCTGCAGTCGTTCCTGGACCACGACAAGCTCCGCTGCTTCGACCTGCCCATGATCAAGAAGGAGTTCCGGGAGTACCAGGGGCGCCTCGGCCCGACCGGGCGGATCAGCTACGGCGCGCCGCAGGGCGAGGGGTTCTTCGACGACATCGTGTCCGCGATCATGCTGGCCATCGACGCCGTGATCCACAGCCCGGCGCCCCCCTCCGACGCCCTGATCTCGGAGCTTCACCGCATGGTGGCATAGTCCGATCCTTTGCCTCCGGGGCCGGCGCGGCCACCCTCGGGGGCATGATGATCTTCACGCCCGCGACCATCGACGATCTGGTCTCCGCCGCCAGGGCCCAGCCGTGCGGCAAGGCGAAGCCGGAGAACTGGCACGACGAGCAGATCGAGGAAGTCCAGAAGTACCGCGACGCCGTCGAGGGCGGGGAGAAGTGCAAGAACCTCCTGATCCAGAACCTCGACGAAGACCCCCAGATCACCGCCCTCCGGAACAACCTCTACCAGAACATCCCGATCTGCGAGTCCATCATCGACGAGCAGGCGCACTGGGTGTACGGCATGCCCCCCGAGAGGTGCCTGACGATCCGCGGGCTGGACGGCGAGGACCCCGCGAACCTCGCGCTGCGCGACGCCTTCTCGAAGTCCTGCGAGGTGAACGGCGTCGATAACCTCTGGCGCAACGAGCTGGCGCCGGCCGCGTTCCGGGATCGCTGGTCATGGATGAAGACATGGGACCAGAGGGCAACCAGCCTGACCCGGATGACCCGCCTCCTCCGTGAAGAGGTGGTGCCCGTCTTCGATCCGAACGACCGGAAGACGTTCGTCGGCGTGGTCGAGGTGCGGAAGTTCGGCGACAAGGTCACGCGCTGGGGCTACACCACGAAGCAGGTCGTGCAGCTGAAGGACGACTGGACGCCGATGGAGGCGCCCATGAAGAACGCCCTCGGCCGCGTGCCCTACACCCTGATCGGCTCGATGGAGTCCGACGTCCCGCACCAGCTGAGCGACGCCTACTACGACCAGACCGTGGCCATCAACCGGCGCAACTGGTACCTGTGCGGCGTCCGCATGCAGGCGTTCGCCATCTTCGCCATCATCGGCACGCTCATCAACAAGGACCAGCCGAGCAAGGCGGACGGCGTGAAGCGCACCCGCCTGGGGCTGGGGCAAATGCTGATGATCGCCGGCGGTGGCGACTTCAAGGCCGTCAACCCGAACTTCGCCGCTGGTGAGCTCCGGGAGGCTGAGCAGTCCGCCCTGCGCGAGGCGTTCGACCTGGCCAAGGTCTCGCCCGAGATCGCCGACTCCTCGAGGGCGGCCGAGCAGCCGACCACCGTCCGCATCCGGAAGTCGCGCGTGCTGGCCGACCGCCAGCGGAACATCCGCCTGATGATCCCCGCCGAGAAGCAGTGGATGACCGACTGGCTCGTCATCTCGGCGAAGACCCGCAGGATCAGCGCCAACCCGGACGACGTCGAGATCCGCGTGGCGTTCCCGAAGGACGAGGACGTCCTCCCCCTCGATCCGACGCAGGCCCGCACGGTCGGGATGCAGGAGGTCGAGAAGGACCTCCGCACGGTCGAGGACTACGTCCGGACCTACATCCTGGAGAACGCGCCCGAGGAGAAGGTCAACGAGTACCTGGCCGAGCTCGAAGCCGCGAAGGCTGTGAAGCAGCAGCTGAACCAGAGCGTCTTCGGCGGCCTGGCCGGCGCCATCAACACCGCCACCGGCGCCCCCGGCCGTCCGATGAGCCCCGCCGAGCGGGTCTACGGCGCCGGCGCCATCACCCCGACCATCCCGGCCGCCGAGCCCGGGACGTCGACGTCCATCCAGTAGGGGGAACCCCATGAAGATGATCAAGATCGAGGCGACCATCGCCTGCCACCCGGCCAGCGACCACGACACCGCCCGGGGCGTGGCCGGCTTCGCGGCCTCCGAGCTGCAGCGCCTGGTCGACTACTTCGCTAAGGACGGGCACGTCCTGAAGTTCGAGGCCACCCTGACGAACAGCGTCGAGACCGAGCCGGGCAACAGCTTCGAGGGCGACGAGCCCGCCTGATATGGACCGCGCGCGACAGGTCGCCATCCTGAAGGCGCTGAACGAGAACCGGCGCCGGGCGAAGGCCGTGCTCGTGATCACGCAGAACCGGGCGCTGGCCAACGTCGTCGACCTCTCGTTCAGCCTCTCCGAGTCGCTGACGAAGGCCGTGAAGGGCAACCGCCTGCCCGCCAACGGCCAGGCGGCGCTCGTCACGATCGACCGCATCCTGGACACGGCCGAGGCCGAAGCGCAGCACCAGCTGCTGGACGCCTCGGAGACCATCTTCGACGACAGCTTGGGCCTGCAGGTGGACCAGCTCGGGGTGATGGGCACGCTCCCGCCCCGGAGGCTCCAGGCGCTGGCCCAGCAGTTCGACGCGCAGTTCCGGCCGGACCTGATCACCCAGAGCTACAACGACTGGATCCGCCGCATCCCGGGCCAGGTCATGGGGGCGGACCGGGCCCTCCGGGACGTGATGGCGCGGGCCATCGTCGAGGGGCAGGACTACAAGGCCGCGGCGCGGGACTTCCTCGCGCAGTCGACGTTCGACCGGACCATCCCGACGGGCGGGCAGTACCTCCGCAACGACGTCCGCATCGAGAACCTGCCGCTGATCCAGCAGAAGATCGCCCCCATGGCGCGGGCGATCCGGGTCATGCGGACCGAGTTCACCCGCCTCGACAACATCGCCGGCATCACGTTCGCCCAGGACGCCGGACTGACCTCGTTCATCAACATCGGGGTGGGCGACGAGCGCCAGTCGGAGATATGCGCCGACGCCTCGACCCAGGACCCCAAGACCCTCGAGGAGTGGCGCGCGTCCCGATGGGGTCTCGCCCCCCGTCATCCCTACTGCCGCTGCTACATGCAGGCCGTTCCCGACGCGGTCTCTCGCAACCTCGATAGTCCGGTCCTAGGGCAAGTGGGGGCCGTTGCGGAAGAGTTCGCAGCGACATGAAACGGCGAGCGAAGCGTTGGGAGCAGGAGGCGTTCGAGAGGGCGCGCTCGATGGGAATCGCGGATTCGTACGTCCGCGCGGCCATCGAGCAGCGCCCCCCGAACTCCGAGGCCGACGCCCTCTTCGTCGTGGCGCGTGCCTTCGATGCCCAGCTGGCGTTCATCGAGAAGGTTTCCTCGGTGACGACGCCGGACCGGCACCTGGCCGACGCCGGCTGGGGGTTCTGCGACAGCGCGACGGACGTCGAGTCCCGCGTGCGCGAAGAGCTCGGCAAGCCCGGCGCGACGGGACAGAAGGCATGGAACGCCATGCTGAAGATGGCCCACGGCGCCCGCTCCGACGGGAAGTACGCCGACTTCATGACCCGCGGCTCGAAAGAGATCGAGCGCCAGCTCTACACACCCAAGCGGGGGGTGGAGGTTTCCTACCGCAACGAAGGAGCTCCCAGTGAGTGATCAGAACACGGGCACCGCGACGGCCGACGCCGCCGCGACCGCCCCTACCGGCACGAGCACCGCCGGGGATCAGGCCCAGGCTCCGAAGCCGGCTGTTGCGTTCCAGACGCAGGCCGAGTTCGACGCCGAGCTGGCCAAGGTGCGCCGCGCGACCGAAGCGGAAACGCGCAAGAAGCTGGAGCGGGAGACGGCGGAGAAGTCCAAGCCCGCCGAGGAGCGCCTGGCGGACCTCCAGAAGCAGGTCGACAGCCTGTCGGCGGAGAACGCCAGCGTGAAGCACCTCGCCCGCACCGTCACCGAGGCCGCGCGCCTCGGCTTCACCTCGCACACGTACCTGCAGACGGCTCTCGGTGAGGCCATGGCGGCCGGATCCGACAGCATCGACTACGCCGCTGTCGCCAAGCGCGCCATCGCGCTGGCCGACGCCGACGGGCTCGCCCCGAAGGGTGCGGCCGCAGGTACCACCGAGGGCACCGACAACGCCGGCGTCATCACCCCCAACCAGACGGGGGCGAGCGCCGGATCCTCGACGGAACTGGCTCACATGAGCCGTGAAGAGGCCCTTCGACGGTCGGTCACCGATCCCGAGTGGCGGAAGAACGTATGGCTTCCGCACCTCGAAAAGCTCAAGACCGACGCGCGGAAGGGGCTCAAGGAGTAACCCGTGGCTGACCTGTTTAACAGGGCGGCGTCTGAAATCGCCGGCATCATCCCGACCGTCATCGACTCGGGCATGACCGACGTTCTCTACGTCGACACCCCCTTCAACGAGTTCATCACCATCCAGGACTTCGCCGGCCCTGGCATCACCTACCGGAAGGGCCAGAACCCGACCGTGACGGCGAAGGACCTGTCCGAAGACTCGACCCACGGCATGACCGACTCGGCCGGCAACAAGCTGTCGCCGCAGTCCTACAGCGTGGGCTACCGCGAGATCACGGTCGGCGTGGTCGGCATCGACGTGAAGTTCACGTGGCCGTCCCTCGAAGCCAGCCTGGGCAACCTGCAGAACTCGTTCCTGCAGTCGGCCCGCGGCGCCATCGCGGAGAAGATCGCGACCGACGTCTTCGCGCGCTACACCGACGCCATCGCGGCCAACGAGCTCGGCGCCATCGGCACCGACCCGGACTACGCGCTGGTTCTCGCTGGCCACCAGAAGCTGTGGTCGAAGGGCTGCACGGACATCAACTGCGTGTGGTCGGCCGACCAGCTGTCGGCTGTCCTGAACATCGACGAGTTCAAGCAGTACCGGCTGCTCGGCCGCAACACGATTGAGCAGAAGGTGGACGCGAAGATGGGCCGCGTCGGCGTGACCCCGTTCGGTTCCGGCATGTACTGGAGCCCGAAGGTCTCGCAGGCCGGCGGTGCGGCGGGTCGCGGCATGATCCTCGACAAGTCCGCCCTCGGCATGGCGATCAAGGCCCTGCCGATCTCCAAGATCAACGCCGACCGCCTCTTCACCGAAGAGCGTGCGGTGGTGATGTCCGTCACCCTCTGGTACGGCACTGGCGGCCTGGTCGACACCGCCCTGTCCAACACCCGCATGGTGGAGGTGAAGAGCTGATGCGTATCCGCAACCTCCCCCTGATGATCCTGGTCCTGCTGGGCGCTCTGCTGGCCACGCAGGCGATGGCTGTCCCGGCGACCTCGTTCGTGACCCCCGTCTACTTCGGTGAGGGCACGTCGAACCCCGGCGTCCAGATCACCCTGCCGACCTGCGCCTCGGGCGACACGGTCTCCTTCATCATGCGGCCGACGCGCGTCCTCTCGCTGGAGCGCGGCGGCAACACGACGGGGCAGGGGTACTTCACGATGGTGACGTCCCTCGGTGCCCAGGCGGCCGGCGACTCGGTCTCCGTGGCCATCGACGCGGGCCTGAACCCGATCACCTACTCCCCGGGCTGGGTCGCGGTGGACACCTACGCCAGCTGGCTCAACACCGTCGGCGGCAACACCACGTTCGGTTCGAGCGTGGCCGCGCCGGTCAAGGTGGCCATCGTGAGCGCGGCGACGATCCCGCCTGGCGTCTTCTGGCGCGTCCGCATCCTGACCAAGTCGACGATCACGGCCGGCACTCCGTTCCGCATCACGTTCCCGCGCGGCAACGCCCCCAAATGACCCCCAACGGCGGCCCCCGGCTGAGTGGTCGGGGGCCGTCCTGAAAGGATAGGCATGGCGAAGAACACGAACCCGGCGCCGGAAGGCGCCCCGGACACCCCGGCCGCGGACGAGGCCGTCCAGGCTCCGCCGATCGAGGCCCGGCTGAACGTGCTGGAGTCCGCGATTGCCGGCCTGGCCGACGCCGTCGGTGCCCTGGTCAAGGCCCAGGCCGCCAACGCTTCGGCGCCGGCCTTCGTCGGGCCCGGCACGCAGCACACCTCCACGGTCAACGCGCGGGTCCGGGAGATCCTGAGCGTGACCCCCGAGGCGCTGCCCGTTCACCTCGAACCCGGCCAGGCCGTCATCGTCGGCCGCACCGGCAAGGGGAAGAAGCTGATCGACGCGGGGCACATCATGCCCCACGGCCAGCGGGTGAAGTTCAGCGACCGCGACGGCGATGGCCCGACCGGCTCGCACTTCTACGACGTCAAGGAAGGCCATCTCATCGTCCAGCGGTTCCGTCCCTACAACTCCGAGGACGTGACCGAGGGGAACAACTCCTACTTCGACTTCCGCTCCCTCGGCTACGCCAAGGGTCCCGACAACACCTGGTACCACCCGCAGTACGGCCTCGCGGCCCTGAACAAGGCCCGCCAGGACAAGGGGCTCGCCCCCATCAACTTCGAGGAGTAACCGCCCGTGTCCGAGTCGATCTACTGCCTGCAGACGCGCATCGAGAAGCGGATCCCGCAGAACTACGACGCGGACATCCTCGATGCGGACGAGTGGATCAAGATCCTCTCCGCTGCAAGCCGGCGGGTCGACTCGGACCTCCGGGAGGCTTTCATCACGTTCCCCGACGTCGCGGCCGACCCGCCGACGCCCCCCGAGATCGAGGAGATGGCCACCAACGTCGGCATCATCATGGCGCTGGAGATCATCATCCCGACCGCGGAGAACTCGGACTTCGAGCCCGAGATCAAGCGGCGCTGGGACCAGCACTACCGCGACGTGCAGGGGTTCGTGAAGGGCACCAAGCACGTCTCCGAGGTCCAGGTCACGAGCGAGTCCCTCACCTTCGGCGCCGGGACGGAGTTCACCCTCCAGACCTGGGAGGCCGAGCTGGGGGATTCGGGCAGCGGCGACGACATCCCCACGCTGCTGGAATCCACGGTCCGGATCACGGGGCCGGCGGCCTACGTCGGCTACCGCTACGGGCGCCAGGCGGACTTCTACGTCCGGTTCAGCCCCGCCCGGCGGAAGTGGATCCTGGTCGACAACCGGCAGCTGCTGGACGACGGGGCGACCGTCTCCTACCGCAAGAGCTTCCGGCGCTACACCGACACCGAGGACCAGACGGACACCCCGTCGGGCCTCATCCAGGTGGTCTGATGCCCCTGACGACGACGGCCATGTTCGACGACCTGAACCGCAGCGAGAACCGCTGGATGCGGGCGCTGAAGGGCTTTCAGACGCCCATGCGGCGCTGGATCCTCGGCGTGGCGCAGCGGATCTTCCAGGCGTGGAACCCGATCACGTTCGGGCTCCTGTCCACCGGGTCGATGACGTTCCGCCAGGAGGCGCAGTGGGGTGCGATGCCCCCGCAGTACGTGCGCGTGACGGACGGCGTGACCGTCCCGCAGTGGGGCGGTGTGAAGCGCATCCGGGGCGAGGTCTTCCACTTCGCCTCGGTGATCGCGACCGGGAAGAAGCTGTACATGCGGGCGGCCGAGGTCTACGGCAACGTGAAGGGCAAGCTGCGCGGATCCGGGAAACGGGTCCAGCGCGGCTCGATCGTCGGCGCCGACACCGGCGACATGCGGCGGTCGTTCCTCTCGAACCCGGTCTTCTCCGCCGACGGCCGCGCGGTGCGCCTGGTCTCGTTCCTGAAGAAGGCCGTGGCGTTCAACAAGCGCCGGCCGTTCGCCTTCCTCAACTCGGGCGACACCCGCGCCTTCGTGGACGAGATGAAGGGCTGGCTGGGTGACAGCGTCAGGACGTCGTTCCAGTGACCGTCAACACCGACCGCCTCTACGCGGACGTCTTCGAGGCCCTGGCCGAGGCCATGCTCCTGCCCGAGACGATCTACGCCTCCCCGCCCTACAACGCCTTCAGCGCCAGCGCCTTCACCTCTGACCGCATTTTCAAGGGGGCGCTCACGTTCAAGCGGAAGTCGGCGAAGTCGAAGATGCCGTTCCTGGGCTTCTTCTTCAACGACACCGGGGACTTCGCGTTCGAGATGACGCAGGTCCAGGTGATCACGGGGCAGGTGATGGTGATCGTGGCGCACCAGAACCCGAAGATCGAGCTGGCCTGGAAGGCGGCCCTGCAGGACCGGACGCTGATCGAGGACATCTGCCAGCAGAACCTGGACGAACAGGGCCTGCTCTACGGGCCCTTCGGGGTGAACCATCCCGACGTTGTCCCGTCGACCTTCGGTCGGGTGACCGAGATTGATTGCCTGTTGTCGAACAAGGAGATCGGGGTCCAGCCCGCGCTGGGTCCGGACGTCGTCGTCGCTTCGATTGCGCTCAATATCACGTTGAACGTGGCGGCCTAGCCCGTTCTGGAGGAACCATGGGACAGATCAGGGTCAACAGGGGCGGGCTGGCGATCTCGCGCATTTTCCAGACGGCCATCGGAACCCCGGTGGCCTTGTCGCATCTCATGCCGTGCGAAGCCCCGAGCAGCAGCCGTAGCCCCCGCCTCTATAACGCCGTGGGCGAGGCCCGCGGGCTGGAAGAGAACCCCGACCAGCAGGAGCTGAGGGACGAGACCGCGCTGTCGTTCCCGAACCTCATCCTGAACGACGTGAGCCTCGCGGCGCACCTCGCCTACGGGCTCGGCACCGACAACGTGACCACGCCGAGCGGGGCGACGAACGCCCGCCAGCATGCCTACTCGCCGCTCGGCCTGAGCAGCGACCTGGCCCTGGCGACCCTGCAGGCGAACATGTACGACAGGACGTCGACGGGCGCCGGCAACAAGTACAAGAACACCAAGTACGCGGGTTGCGCCCTGAACAGCTTCACCCTCTCCGGTGGCGTGGGCTCGGGCGACTGGCGCATCTCGCCGACCTGGCAGACGGCCGGCGGCGGCGCCCAGAACCCGGTGGACATCTCGGGGCTGACGGCGCCGCTCTACAGCCCGTTCCGGTTCCGGAACACGTTCTGCTTCGTCGGGCCGTCCTTCACGCCGGGCTCCCTGGCCCTGCCCTCCGGCTCCGCCCCCACGGGTGTGGAGCTCGGGGGCGGTTCGAGCTACCAGATCGACATTTCGACCAAGCTGCTCGGGGCGAGCTGGACCGTCAACAACAACGTCGACGTCGAGGGCGGGCACGTGGGCAGCTACTCGGGCGGCGCCTCGGAGCTGATCCGCGGGCAGCGCGAGCAGCGCCTGAGCCTCGACCTGAAGTACGACCCGGGCGTGGCCTTCCTGGAGGAGCTGCGCGAGAACCAGATTACCTCCGCGGTGCAGACCTCCGGCAACTCCCGGGCGTTCTCGCTGGGCATCTACTGCTGGTCGAACTTCGCGCTGGACTCCTCGGGAACCGTCTACTACCACGCCTTCAGCCTCTTCTGGCCGAGCGTCTACCTGGACGGCCCGGTCGACTTCAGCAACCGGGGCAACCGCTACGCCATGAAGGTGCCGCTGCTCGTGGGCCAGAACACCACCCAGAACAGCGTCTACGCCTACCAGTGGAGCAAGGAAGCCAACACCTGGGCCAACAACACGTAACCGAAGCAGGGGGGATAGATGAACGCAGGAACCTGGACCGCGCCGACGCGGCCCTTGATGGATGACCCGGAGGAGACGGTCGAAATCTCCTACCGCTACCCGACGCTGCAGGAGGCGCTGGACTACACGCTCCAGATCGCCAGCACCTCCGAGCAGTTCCCCGCGCCCCAGGCGTCCCCCGGTGAAGCGGAGGGGCAGCCCGGAGAGGGAGCGACGCGCGGGGAGGAGCCGGCCTCGACCTCGATCCGGCGGCGGGTGGCGCAGATCAAGGACGCCGTCGCCGCGGTCCTGCCCCTGATCACGGGCATCAAGGTCCGGGGCGTGGCGATCCCGGGCGACCTGGCCGACTACGCCTCGAACGACGTCCGCTTCACCCGGCATCTCGAAGCCGACGCGGGGTGGCTTTTTCGACTCACACCCTCGAGGGGTGGAAGCGGAGATTGATGAGCTGGAGGCCGACGCTTCGTACCGGAACGGGGGCGAGGAGGACGGCCAGAAGGTCTACCGGGACTGCTACACCGGGTGCGCGTCCATGGGCGAGTACCTGTTCTTCCGGGATCACGGCGACCCGGGGGCGAAGGCCCGGCTTCGGCAAGCCTGCAGGGAGTGCCACCTGAAGGCGGCGCCCTCTCCGCAGGCCAGCCTGGTCTGGCGGCACGGGTGGGTCCGGGGCAGCCGGCTGGCGGGTGACGCGCCGTACTGGCTGGTGCGGGCGGTGGAGCGGATGGAAGCGAGACGGAGGATCTTCTAGGTGGCGGATACCAAGGTTCAGGTCGAGGGCCAGTGGATCGACCACATCAGCGACAAGGCCGCCTCGACCCTCCGCGACCTCCGCAACGAGTTCAGCGCCACCAGCCTGGCCGAGAAGGCGCTCGGGAACCTGACGGCCGACGCCATCAAGGAAGTCATCCGCGGCGCGGCCGAGAAGGCGCAGGAGCTCACGAAGCTCTACGTCGACCAGGAGCGGGCCGAGACCCGCCTGTCGGCCGCCCTGCAGAAGACCGGGCAGGCCCGGAGCGAGAACGTCGACCGGCTGATCGACTACGCCTCGAAGATGGAGTCGGCCACCCGATTCGACGACGCGAACATCCAGGCGGCCGAGACCCTGGCGCTGACCCTCGGGAAGATGCGGGTGGACGACGTCATCCCCATGACCGCGGCCGCGCTCGACCTGGCCTCGGCGCTTGGAACGGACGTCACCGAAGCCATGCGGCTCCTGATTCACGGTGGCGACGGCGCGGCCGGCGCCCTCGCCCGCGTCGGGATTCAGTTCGCGGCGACGGGGGACCAGGCGAAGGACACCGCCGCGCTACTGAAGCTGGTCCGCGAGCAGTTCGGCGGGCTGGCCGAGAAGGAGATGGGGCCCGTCGAGCGAAAGCTGCACGAGATCGACGTCGCCATCGAGGACAACGACAAGGCGTTGGGGAAGAACCTCTCGAACTTCACCATTTGGCTGGCGCAGGTGCGGAAGGGATTGTCCGACGCGGCCGTGGCGTGGAACGACTACCACTCGGCGGCCGAGGGCCGGAAGAGCGCGGCGGCGTTCAACGACCGCGCCGGCGGCGCGCGGGGCATCGACACGGGCCTGAAAGCCTACGGGGCCGCAACCATGACCCCGGCCAACTCGATGGGCCCCTGGAGTCTCGTTGACCCCTCCCTCGTTTTCGGCGGGGCCAACCCGGCGCCCGGCTGGCGGCTCCCGGGCGTCCCCTACGGCGGTTCCGTTGGCTTCCCGACCGCGGCCAACGGAATCAGCGACGCCACCCGGGCTTCCATGGGCAAGGCCGCCACCCCCACCCCGTGGAAGGCCCCGGATTGGTACAGGGACATGAGCAGGGACCCGATGAACCAGGGGGCCGGGCTCTCGCCCTGGGATTCCGCGTTGGCGGGCTCTGAGAAGCTGGGACAGGTCGTGCAGGACCTCGGGGAGGCGTCCAAGGAGACCAACCGGGCGCTGGACGAGATGATCAAGACCCGCGAGGAGGAGGTGCGGAAGATGGCCGAGGCGCACGACCGCGCAGCCTCCGTCGCCTCCACCCTGATTGGCGGCCTCCGGCAGGTCGAGGCGCAGGGCAAGATCACGTTCGACGCCCTCGGGAAGATGATCGCCCGGATGCTCGAAGACATCGCCTGGCAGCAGGCCCAGAGGGGGCTGACCAGCTTCCTGACCAACGTCTTCGGCGGGGGCGGGGGGAGCGGGGACGGTGGCTCCCCGGTGAGCGACGCCCTCGACACCTCGTCCGTGGACGTCACCTACGCCGCCGCGCGAGGGAGGGGGTAGCCCATGTCCGGCTTCTATCTCGGCATCATCGACCGCGCCCCCATCGCCACGGCCAGCATCGTCACGGGGTCCGCCGTCGCCGGCTACCCGATCCAGAACGTCTGCAGCACCTATCTGGGCCACCAGGGGCAGGTCTCGAACGCCGGGTCGGTGGTGATCAAGCTCGACCTGGGCTCGGCCCCCTCGACCTCGTCCGACGTAGACTATGCGGTGAACTACTTCAGCCTCCACAACCACAACCTGGACGGCTGCATCGTCACCCTGAAGTACGACGACGCGGGGGTCTACGCCGGCGCGTCCACCGCGGCGTTCTACAGCCTCACGAACTACGCCGGCTTCCCCGGGATGATGCTGTCCTTCGCGGCCACCAGCCACCGCTACTGGTACCTGTCGATCGGTTCGGGGGTCGGATCGGTCCCGGCCACGGTCAAGATCGGCCACCTCGGGCTGGGCTACGGCGTAGACATCGGACACCCGCTGCGCCAGTCCTCCCAGATGAGCAGCCGCCCGGCCAACTGGGGCGGGGATGGGAACGGGGCGCCGCCCCGACTCGACCAGCCGGACCGCTCCTTCTCCGGCCTCTTCCGCGGGATGTCCGCCCTGACCGACGCCGCGGCGACCAACTTCACGAAGGCGAACGGCGTGAACTACGTCGCCTACAACCCCATCGTCCGCGCCATGAACGAGGCGTTCCAGATCAGCCTGAGCTCGGGCGCCGGGACACGCACGGGACTCTGTTGCGGCTCCGGCCGGCCCATGCCCTACCACCGCGGGGACCAGCTCTGGCAGCTGTCGCCGGCGGGCCGCCCGGCCGGCTACGGGACGATCCAGATCGACCTGAACCCCTTCTGGGCGCGCGATCGGTCGGCCATGCAGGTCACCATCACCGACGTCCGGCCCTACGACCCCCTGATCAAGCCGGGGGGCTGACATGGGCTTCCAGGCCGACAACGAGCTCCAGGACACCCCGCTTCACATCATCGCGGAGATCAGCCTCACCGACCCCTACGGGGTGCGGGACACGGCCGCCTACTCCAACGCGGAGATCACCTCGACCCCCACCCTCTACCTGACGAACGTCGCCGGGCAGAGCGGGGAGGGGTCGCTGGAGATCGGCTCCACCCGTTACTGGCCGCTGATCGAGAGCCACAACCTGCGCCTGGGTGGGCTCGCCTACGGGCAGGCAGGGGTCGACGGAGACGCGACGCTGGTACTGAAGGACGTGCCCTACGTCTGGCAGCGGCGGCTGTCGTTCGGCTACGCCAACCGGGAGAGCAGCGAGATGGCGGTGAAGCTGTCGCAGCTCTTCAGCCAGTTCATGCCGAACCTGATCACCATCTGGACCGTGGCGGCGCCCTACAGCGGCGCGCAGCCCTCCGTGAACCAGATCTTCAAGGGGCGCTTCTACCAGCCCCAGAAGACCCTGAGCCGGCTCACCCTGCGCCTGATCCAGCGGAAGGACTACAACGTGGTTTTCCCCTCGAAGGGCGTCCCGTCGGGCGGGACCGGGCCGGCCATCATCGACCGCGTGAGCTACCCCGACGCCCCCCAGGAATCCATCGGCCAGCAGATCCCCCTGGTCATGTGCGGGGACCCGACATCCGACTACGTCGACGGGGGCTACTCCTACAAGGCCGACCACCTCCTGAGCGTGAACCCGGCGCTCCTGCACGGGCTGGCACCCATGGTCCTCCGGTCGGTGAAGTACGACGGGACCCGCGTCGCCACCCTGGTCGGGAACAAATACCCGGCCCTCGGCACGCCCAGCCCGGGGATCGAGCTGGCCCTCATGGCCGTCCCGGAGATCAACAGCCTGGCCGTCCTGACCGCGGCCGCCAGCCCGTCGGCGGACACGCGGGAGGCAATCTTCGAGATGCCGATCGCGGCCTCGGCCTACATCTACCTGAACCCCACCCAGCACATCTCCGCCACCAGCTGCGCGAACCCGGAGCGGGCGTGGGACGGGAAGTGGGAGACGTACTCCGAGCTGCAGGACGCCTCGGGCACCCTGCGCCTCAAGGTGCCCAACCTGGGCACGCTCGGGAAGATCACCCGGCTCACGGCGTTCGCCCTGCTCACCCGCGGGTCGCAGCTCGGGACCGGGGTCAACGTCGGCGGCGCCGGTGGGGCGTCGGTCAACGGGAGCATCCAGATTTACAACGAGACGACCAGCGTCACCTACGACGGCACCAACTACTACATCACGAAGAACGACATCGACGGCGGCGCCGGCGGGGATCCGTTGATCCTGGCCTCGAACGCCACGGGCACCGACCTGACCGGGGCCTACGTGAACAACTGGCAGTGGGTGCGCGACAACTCCGGGACCCCGGAGAACCTGAGCTTCCGAATCAACTCGACCGTGGTCGGGGTGAAGCTGCGCGTGAAGGCGTGCGGGTTCTACGTGGAGTTTGAGCCGTCGAACCTGTTCCGGGAGCGCCGCACAAAGAAGCGGCGCCCCGTCATCGGCGTGGGCGGGCGCGTGGAAAGGTGGGTGGACGAATGAGCCCCGGACTGCCGGGCCTCGGCTTCGGCAAGGGTGGCGTCGGGAAGGGCTTGAACGACCCGCGCATCGCCGTCGGTGCCTTCATCCTCTCCGAGCTGATCAAGTCGTTCAGCGCCCAGAGGCGGAACCCGAACTACCGCCGTATCGGCCCCGGCGCGTGGGCGCGGAACTCCCAGGTCGACACCAGTTCCATTAACCCCGCGGGCTACACCTTCTACGCCCAGCACAAGAACAGCCTGAAGGACGACGGCACGATCACCGGCGCCGCGTCGGTGCTCAAGAACCCCATCTGGTTCGCGAAGTACCTGCTGGTGGAGTTCGGCGGGCTGGACGCCACGAACGACTTCGAGGCCACCGCCGGCGCGTTCGGCAACTTCGCCACGGCCGCCAGCGAGCTCGACGCCCTGGTCTCCGGGGACTGGGAGACGATCTACCGCCACCTGACCCCGGGGAACATCGACGCGGCGCTGGACCGGATCTGCTCGCAGGCCCCCATCGCCATCTGGCAGTCGAACCAGACGGGGAAGTGGATGGCCGAGGTCTTCAACCGCACCGTCCAGCCCCGGCAGAAGTTCAAGGACGCCGACAGCAATATCTACTACTGGCACCTGCAGAACGACTTCCTGCCCTACGGCGAGCCGATGATAACCTGGACCGACCCCGAGCACATCGTGAACGAGGTCCATGTCCATTACCGCATGGCCGGCCACTCCGGGCAGTACACCTGCGACTGCTGGGTCGGCCCCGACGGCTCCGACGACGGGACGGGGACCCGCGACCAGACCGGCGCGGCGGGCACCAGCACCGACCGCGAGGTGCGCGCGACCGACTCCCGGAACGACTGGCACATCTACAACCGCGTGGACATCTGGGCCGACCAGATCTACCGCCAGGCGGAAGCCGTCGTGCTCCGGAACTACCTGTTCGACACGGCCTACCGCCCCCGGATGGTCTTCGACTCCCTGACCTGGAACCGGGCGGCGACCCTCGAGCCGAACAAGGTGATCTACCTCGACCACAACAGCTTCATCGACGACTACCCCGTGATGCGCTACCCGGACCGGGGCGGCAGCCAGAAGGCGTGGAATCAGTTCGCCTGGCTGGTGACGGACGTCCAGCGTTCGGGCGGGGACCGGGACACCTACCAGATCACGGCGGAAGAGATCCTGTAGTCCGATCCTTTGCCGTTCGGCCTGTAGGGCGAATCCTCCGAGCGGGCCCGTGGTGGGCCGTCGGAGGTCCTTCATGCGGAAGCGTTCCCTCGTCGCTCTGGCCGTCCTGGCCCTGGCGCTCGTCCTCTCCTCGATCAGCGGCGCCGTCACCGGCGTGAACCCCCTCACCTCGAAGCGCGACGACTCCGGCCCCGCCTACTGGGACACGACGTTCGCGACGGCGGCCGGCCCGTCCGACGTGTATATGAACTGGGGGTTCTCGGCCACGAAAGTCTGGATCCACACCATGACCGCGTCCCAGTCCGTTCTGGCGCAGGTGTACGGAAACCAGAACCCCATCCGGAACTACGGCGGCTCCGCCAGCTCGACGCCAAACCCGCGGACCGGCATCGCCCGCGTGGACGGGGAGGAGCTGACGATCCCGGCCCTCACCGACTTCCCCTTCGATGGCGACGGCGCGGCCCTCTTCTACGGCGCGCGCGTGAAGTACACCGGCGGCGCCTGCACCGTCATCGTGTCGGCGGTCCGGGGCACCCGCTGATGCGCCGCGTACTCCTCGCGGCGCTGGCCGCGCTCACCCTCGCCGCGCCCGCGTGGGCGGGGACGGGGACGTGGCCGTCCGGTTTGCAGACCTACACGTTTCAGGATGGGGTACTGCCGACCAGCGGTTACACCGGCTGCGAGGACACCTACATCCGCACGTTGACTGCCGCCGACCAGACCAAGAACTTCGGGGCCGCGACGCGGCTCTACCTGTCATCTATCGGATCTACGAACGGCGAAGCCATGTTTATGATCCGGTTCAAGATGACGCAGGCGGAAGGCGTGACCGGCGGCCTTCCGTCGAACTTCGTCGTCACCTACGCGCGCGTCTCGGTCTACAAGGATCAGCACACCAACGAGACGCCATCGCCCCTGTCCGCTGGCCTTTTCTACTGCTATCGCATGATGTCCGACTGGCAGGAGGGGTCTGGGAACGGCACGCCGGGCTTCTCCAACTACGACTCGTTGAGCGCGACCAGTCTCTGGCCGGGCGCGGCGGGCGTTTACTCAGGGGCCACCGCAGACGCCCAGGGGCAAGAGGCGAAGTTCTGGCGCACGGGTGTGCGTGGAGTCGAGACGGATTCCTCCACCATTGGCG
>ERZ724522.720-NODE-720-length-20131-cov-48.913379_pt1 | contig 20131 bp, 24 predicted proteins | sample MGYA00376055_ERZ724522 | MGnify/ENA primary metagenome ERZ724522 (study PRJEB28724, sample SAMN07190884) | wastewater metagenome | isolation source: effluent of sewage treatment plant in Hong Hong | place: Hong Kong | collected 2016-03-17 ... | reverse complement strand
AATTACAAACCTAATAGAATTATATTTATGAACCAACAAGAAGAAATGTTAAAACCATTTGAAAACAAGTCAGATACAAATACATTAAGAGAAGAATGGAATAAAACTGCTCCTAAGGGAATGCCACAAGAATATCAAGAATATATGGATTTAGTTGCTACTTATTGGATTAACAAATTCAATCAAAAGCTAGAAGAGATAGAGGAGAGTTTAGAGAAAGAAAAAATAAACATATACCCAAGTGATAATGTGGAAAATTATAAAGAAAAAGAAATCAGACTAGATTATTATAATAAAGCCATAGCAAGAGCATTACAAATAATCAAAAACAAAAAAAATGAATAAAATCTGCTTACAATGTAAAATGGAATTTACCCAAACTTTAATGAAAAGGCAATTTTGTGATGAAATCTGTAAAAAGGGCTATAAAAAGAAATACTTTAAAAAGTTTTTCTCTTTTAAACCTGATAATACACTTGTAACAATAAGACAAAAATGATAAAATTAAGTAAAGAAGAACAAAACGAAATATTTGCTAACTTAAAATCTAAGTTTGTAGAAAGTATTTGCCATCAATGTGGTAAAAGTTTCAAGCATAGAAAGTGCGAAACTCTAAGAAAATACTGCGGTAGAGAGTGCAGAAAGCTTGCATCTATTAATAACTAAATGGTATAATATATATTATAACTAACTAAACAAAAACAAAATGTTCACTAACGAAGAATTAAAAAACATATCAGTATTATTAGAACGCACTACTTTAAATGGTAAAGAAGCTATAGCTGTAGCCCAACTACAATTAAAGATTTCCAACTTAATCAAACAAGAAACCACAAGTCCAACTACAGGTACAGAAACTTCTGAAGAAGTAAAAGAACAAGCGTAGTTTTCATTCATAGCCTATAAAAAAGATTTTGTGGGCTAGATTATGGAAGCTAAATTAGGTAAAAAATACATAACAATAACTCCAAAGCCAACTAAAGATATACAAGACGGGTTAGCAATAGAATATGACACAGAAACTCAAACACTCACAGTAAAAGCCACAACTGATATTATTAAAGGGAAATCAAGATATACTAGACCAACATTTACAGAAGCAGAAGGAAGAAAAATAATAAAAGCATATATAAATATATAATTATGGAAGATACTAAAAACAAAGGAGGAAGACCAACTTCATACTCACAAGCAATCCTAGATTTAGCTAGAATGTATTTAGACAATCTACCAAAAGACGAGAAACTACATAGCATAGAAGGATTATCTGACTATATAAATATAGCTCGTTCTACAATATATGAATGGATTAGTCAAGAAGACAAAAAAGAATTTTCGGACATCGTAGAAAAAATTTTAAACAAACAAGGAAAAACACTTATAAACAAAGGGATTGTAGGAGAATTTACTCCAGCTATAACAAAGGTAATGTTAAGTAAACACGGATATAGAGAAGGAATAGAACAAATGGGTAAAGACGGTAAAGACTTAATTCCTGAAACAATATCTAAAGAAGAACAAATAGAATTATTAAGTTTATTAAAGAAATAACTATTGACTAAAGAATCCTTACAACGAATGATAGAAGGAACTAAACAAGAGAGAGTGTTCTTAGCTGAACATTCTTTTGGTTTATTTTGCCTATATTATTTCTCAAACTATTTTAAATATCCTTTAGCAGATTATCACTATGACTTATTTCAAGACTATCAAGACCTTATAGAAAACAAAATACGAGAATTAGTGTGGATTATTTATCGTGAAGGAGGTAAAACAACATTAGAAAAATTAGGTTTAATATGGATTATTACTTTTAAAAAAAGATTATACCCAAATCAAGATGCTTTTGATAAAGAAAACGCAGAAAGAATATTGTTTGATATAGCTTTTGAACTAACTAATAACAAAAGATATAGAGCTGATTTTGGAGTATTATTCAGTAAAGAAAGAAGCGTAAATGATATTAAGCAAAACAGAATAAATAACTTCGTAACTGAAAATGGTATTCGTGTAGAAGCTCACTCAACACAAGAGTCAGTTCGTGGACGTTTACACTTAAATCAAAGACCAGACTTTCTAGCCTTAGATGACTTTGAAACCAATAAAACTAAAACTTCAGAAGCATACACAAAACAAGTTAAAGACCATATAACAGAAGCTATGGCAGGTTTAGCTCCTAATGGTGTTATTCTTTACTGTTGTAATTATTTGTCAGAATATGGAAATGTCCAATGGTTAATAGATAGAGCAAAAATTGACCCAATGATAAGAGTTAGAAACATTCCTGTAATTCTAGAGAACGGAAAACCTGCTTGGGAAAGTAAATACGCTTTAACAGATAAAGAAGCAAAAGAAACAGGTAAAGTATCAATCGAAGACAAACAACGCCAGTTAGGTTCTTTAGTATTTTCTTACGAGATGATGAACAAACCTATTGACGAAGCTATGTCTGAGTTTAAATTAAATTACGGTCAATATATAACAGAAAAAGAAGTTTTAGAAAAAGAAACATCTTGTTATATAACAATAGATAGTGCTGTTTCAAAGAAAGAAGAAGCTGATTTTACGGGGATAACTATAAATAAGGTAGACAGAGAGAACAAATGGAATATCCACACATACAGATTAAAAGTCAATTCAAGAGAACTTATTGACCATTTATTTTACTTATCATCTACTTATAAACCTCAATTTATAGGATTAGAAAAAACTACTTTTACAATGGCAATAGAACCCTTTATTCAAGAAGAAATGAGAAAAAGACAACAATTTTTTTCTATAACACCAATAGAACACAAAGCAATAAACAAAGAAACCAGAATAAGAGGTTTAATCCCTCGCTGGGAAAACAAAAGTATTTTTTTAGTTGGGGATAACTTAGAATTAAAAGATGAAATGAGAACATTTCCAAACGGACAACACGATGATGTTTTAGATAGTTTAAGTATGCAAATATATTATGCAAAACCTCCTTATCAAAAAAGATACCCTTTAGGCATAGAAAACGAAGAAAAAAATCCAGCAATTTGACAAAGACATTTATTATTAGTTATAATTTAGAAAATGAAAAAAACTAAAACAACTAAAGTAGTTAAAACTACAAAAAAAATAGACTATACTAAAAACAAAGGGTTAGAGCATTTAGACAATTTGATAGAAAAAGCAAAAGCTAAAGATTTATACAATGTTTCTATTTACTTTAATAATACAGAATATACATCACAAGTAGAAGATGTTTTTACTTACTTAATGGAGATTAAACCATTTTTACTTAAAACAAAGGTTATTTTGAAAATAGAAAAAAACGGTAAAAAAACAGAGAAAATGTTTATACCCAAAATAGCAAGAAGATTATGGATGTTACCAACAGCATTTAAGGCTGTAATTACAAGATTAAACTATAAATAAATGGACAAAGACGTATTTGAATATATAAAAACAGAAGAAAATAATTTTAAAACAGTTCGTGTTCCTTTAACAACATCAAAGGATTGGAATATGCACGAACATATTGAAAGATGCACAAACGTAGCAAACGCTTGGTATCATTCAGGTAAAAACGATGGATTACGAAGATACGATGACATAGTAACTCCAATTATAAACGTAGCATTTAGAAGTGAAGGCTTTGACGTTAAGGATATTGTGCCTTTTGTAAACGATGCAAAAGAAAGTTATAAATCATTCATAGTAAAGAAAAGACATCCACAATGGGCTAGGAAAAACGAATTAGATACATTTATTGATGATGTTGTAGAAACATCAGTTATTTACGATTTAGTATTAGTTAGAAAAGAAATAGACAAACCTAGACCAGAAGTTGTAGATTTAAAAACTTTAGCTTTCTGCGACCAAACAGATATAATGTCAGGTCCGATTTGTATCAGACATTACTACACAATAGCTGATTTATTGGCTATGAAAGGTAAATGGAACGATGAAGCTATTGATATGGCTATCTATCAAGCTGAAATGTCTAAAAAAGTTAGCACAGCTAATGACCAAGAGCTTGCAACTCCTTCTAAATATGTAGAAATATATGAATTAAGAGGAGATTTACCAGAAAACTGGTTAAAAAGTGATGGTGATAAATATAAATATGTTCCACAAATGCAAGTTGTCTGCTACTACAAAGATAATACAGGTAATAAACAAGGTATAAGTCTTTATAAAGGTAAAGATAAACCACTTTCAGAAAACTTTAAAGCATTAAAAATAGATAGAGTTAGAAGTAAAGGTAGAGCTTGTGGTAAATCTATTGTTGAAAGTCTTTTTGAAGAACAAGTATGGGCTAACTATGATGCTCAAAAGATTAAAGAGTTATTAGACAGTGCTTTTAATTTAATAGTTTCCGATGATGAAGAATTAGGAAATCAAAAATTAACTGAACTTAAAAAGAATACAATCTTAAAACAAAGCAAGGGAAGTAATACTCAATTATTTAATTCAAACTTAGGCAATCTAACAGCATTTACAAATGATAAGGTTGCTTTAGAACAAAGTGCTAGAGTAAAAGGTAGTGCATCAGACCCAGCTTTAGGAATAAATCCTGTTTCAGGAACTCCACTAGGAACTACTCAAACAGTTATTCAAGAAGGTCAAGGAATACACCAATACAGACAAGGAAAAATTGCATCATTTTTTGCTGATGTTTTATACAGAGATTGGATATTAGAATGGGTAGTTAAAGATTTAAACAATGGAGTAAAGTTTAGTGAAGAATTAACACTAGACGAGATGCTAACTATTGGAAAGACTATTGCAGAAAATCAAGCTGAAAAGAAAATTAAAGAAATGATTTTAGATGGTCAGATTGTAGATGAAGCACAACGAAATGATTTAATAGATTTTTATATGACTGAATTTAAAAAAGGTGGAAATAGAAAATTCTTTGAAACAATGAAAGGCGAGTTCAATGATATACCTTTAGATGTATTCGTAAATATTAAAGGCAAGCAACGATATATGGCACAAAATGCTGATAAGATAACTAACATCATTCGCGAAGTTATGCGAAATCCACAAGCATTTAGTCAAATGCCTGGAATTGGTAAAGCCTTTAATCAATTACTAGAAGAAAGTGGAATGTCTGCAATAGACTTTACTGAAATAACCGAAGCTCCACAACAAACACAGCCATCACAAATGGAACAAGTTGCTCCTGTCGGGGAACAACCATTACAAGTTAATAAATAATTATGTACGAATTATCAGATTTAGAGAAAACAAAGATATATCAATTTAATGCTGACCCAGAAATGGTAGAAGCAATTAGAAAGGTATTATTAGCTTCAATTTATTCAAACGGAACACTAAGGCAAACAGCTACAGCTAATCCTTTGCAGAACGCAGCATTTGCTTTAGCAAGTTTAGCCGCTTCTGGTCAAGGAGTTATTTCAAACGAAGAATTAGGACAAGATTTGAGAGGTCTATTTCACGGAGTAAAGGCTCTTGAATTAGGTTTAAAGAAATTATCAGAAATTAAACCAGAGGAGAAAGTCGTCGAATCTCCATATAATGAAGCAATATAAAAATGCCAGGATATAAATACGCAAACATTACCGCAGATACTTTATTAAAAACAGGGGCAGGTAAAGTAGCAGGATTTATTATAAATTCACACACTACTGGAGCTTTAAAATTGTGGGATAATACAAGTGCAGCAACAACTGTACTTATGAATACTTACACTTTTCCTTCAGGTTCAAGTGTTGTTACATTTCCAATGCCAATTTGTTTTAATACAGGATTGTATGCAGACATAACAAATACTGTGGATTTGACAATTATATTTGATTAAGAGTATAATATTATTAATCGAGAACCCCAGCTCTGAAAAATAGGGACTAACTAGAACTTCAACTATGTTAAACGAAGAAACAACAGCTGACTTGGAACAGCTTGATACTCAAGACCAAGACGAGAACACTCAAGACGATAGTCAAGAGGACTCTCAAAACCAAAATTTTGAATCTCAAGAAGATGAAAAAGATTGGAAAGCAGAAGCTCTTAAATACAAAGCTATTCTTGATAGAAACAAGAATAAAACTCAAACTAAAGAGCCAAGCAAAGCATCAAATGACTTAGGTTACGATGTTAAAGCATTCCTTACAGCTAACGGACTTAAAGGAAGTGATGAATACAAACTAGCACAAGAATTTGCTAAGAATACTGGTAAATCTTATGACGAAGTTGTAGAAAACAAATATTTCCTTCAAGAACTAGAAGATTTCCGCGAAGTTAAAAGAACTGGAAATTCAGCTCCTAAAAGTAGAGGTAAAACTTCAAATATGTCGCAAGATTCGATTGAGTTTTGGTTGGCGAAACCTTTTGGAGAATTACCAGACGACTTTGAGCTAAGAAAGAAAGTTGTAAACGCTCGCAGACAAAAATCTAAAAATACAGGAATGTTTACACAAGACTAACATAAAGCCATTTGATAAATTACTAAATTAATTTATTAAAACAGTGTCAATTATATATAAAAACGAGTATCTAACTACTCTACAAGAAAGACTAAGCGAAGATAACAAATGGAAGCGTATTGCTCGTGTTGAATACACAGACACACAAGTAATCCATAATCCATATTTAACAGACTTTACAGCTAATACAGGAACTAGAGGCTCTGCTTACACTCCAGAAGCTCTTACTACAACTGATGATACTGTAACTATCAACACATACAAGATTGCAGCAATGTATATCGACCGTGCTGATATGGCTCAAAAGACATTTAATGGTTGGATGGAAATCGCAGAAAACCAAGCAATCGTTCTTAACGAAGCTATCGAAACAGCTATGTATGCTAACCACGCAGAATATACAGACTTTGACAATGCTTCTATTGGTGGTTCAGCAGGGAATATCACAGTTTCAGAATCTAACATCGATGACATTATTTCTGGAGTAAAAAGAGAAATCCGTGAAGCTAATGGTGATTCAATGTTTGAAAGATATGGTGGATTCTTTGTATGGAGACCAGCAGATTTTGAAAAATTAGAGAAATTTGCTATGGGTATGGGTTATACTTCAGCAGATGACATCTTAATCAACGGAACAAAACAAGGTTTTAAATATGGTGGATTTGAACATTATTCATCTAACAAGCTAACTTCAGGACACTTATTTGCAGGTGTCAAGAATATGCTTCACTTAGGTATCTGTAAATCTACTTACGGTAAAATCAATGTTTTGCAAGACCCTGTTGTTTCAGGAGGTCAAATATCTGGTATCGGTATAAACTCTCGTGTTGATTTCAAGTTTAAGGCTTGGTCAAAAGCAGCTCCAGTACTTTATGATGTTCTTGTTAGTTAAGTAATAGATTGACAGAAATGTCAATACCCTATCTATATAGGGTTGGGGGGTGGGTCAATCACTCTCCAACCCTGTATAGATAGAATTATTAATAATAAATTGACCTTATTATGAAGAAATATAGTAGAGAAAAATATGTAGGTATGTATGGAAGTTGGTATGCGATGAAACAGCGCTGTGGAAATCCTAAAAATCGTTCTTACCATAATTACGGAGGTAGAGGGATAACATATCCAAAGAAATGGGAAAGTTATCAAGGTTTTAAAGAGGATATGGGAGAAACTTACAAAAAAGGATTGACCATAGACAGAATCAATAACAACGCATCATATTCAAAAGAAAATTGTAGGTGGTTAGACAGAAAAACACAATGCAATAATATGAGAAAAAATGTTTTGATAACATATCAAGGAATTACATTAACATCAACTCAATGGGGTGAAAAACTAGGATTAAAAGAGGGAACATTTAAAAGCAGACGGATTAGAGGATGGACAATAGAAAGAATGATGAACCCAAAACTAGAAAGACCAGTAAAACTATAACTATTATTAACAATTAAACGAATAAATAAATTATGGCTCTAAACAATTCAAAACCAAAAACCAAAGCATTAAGATTTGAAACAGTAGAACTTAAAGCTGCAGCAGCTAATAGTTCAATAAATACTGTTCCAGATTATGCAAAATCAGTTAAGGTTGTGGGCGTTGTAAACGATGCTAACGACTGGGTAACTCTACCTTCTCTTGCTCGTCAAGATGACGGATACGAAGTTATAATTAACTGTGCAGCAGGTGCAAACTTTGAACTTAGAACTCCAGCATCTTCTAACGAGAAGATTAATAACGTGGATTCTGATGGTTCTCAAGAGTACCTATGTACTGATACTGATTTGGTTCGCTGTGTTAAGAAAGCATCAGGTTGGATTTGTCAATCAATCACAAACTTGGGTGCAGTAAGAACAGCAGTTATTCCAGATTAGTTTTCTAACTTTGCCCCTTAATAGGGGGTGAAGATTAGCAAATTAACAAAAACACAATGATATATAATGGAAGTGCAACAAATCAAGATATAGTTAGCGACACACACTTTGAAGCAAGTTCAAACGCTAATTCTTACCCGATTGCAGATATAACTCGTAACTCCAACACAGCACTAGATACAGCAGTTTCTTTAATTCTATTCGCAGACGAAAAATGGGATTTTGACTCAACAAATGCTACAGACTTCCCAATAGGAACAACCGATATTCTTTCAGGTCAAAACGATTATGAATTTGATGATGATTTCCTAGTTATTAAATCAATAGAAATACAAGATTCTAATGGTAACTGGGTTAAACTTAAACCAATAGATAACTTGTCTTTAGAAGAACAAGAAGCGATGTCTACTCTCACTGAAGAAACAGGTGTACCAGAATATTATGATAAAGTTGGTGGGGCATTCTTTTTAATACCAACACCTAATTATAACAGACGATTAGTAGAAGAAGGAGAATCTGGTATAAAGGTATATTTTCAGAGAAGTATAGATTATTTCACAACCACTGATACAACCAAAGAACCTGGATTTGCTAAACATTTACATAAATACATTCCTTTGTATAACGCTTATGTTTATGCGTGTGCAAAAGAACTACCAAAACAAGCTAGTTTAGCTAAAAGATTAGAATTTTACGAAGGTAATAGATTAAGAGGTGGAAGTGTAGACGGAGCATTTATCTCTCATTACAGAAAACGAGAGAGAGATGTGCAAGAAAATATTACTAGCGAAACGATAAATAGTATATAAATATGGCAACAATTTGGACATTATTAAAAAAATACGCATCACAAATAGGTTTTACTTATAACCAGTCGGGTAAAACTTACAACCAAGCAAATGTTACCTATGCAGGTAAACTAAAAACTGTTTGGACTTATCAATCAAAATCATAATATATGGCAACAACTTACCCTACAACCAAACAATCAATACCAAATCCTACTTCAACGGACTTACTAGAAAACGCAACCGCAACCTTAGACCATGATTACCAACACGCTACTATTAACGACACCATTGAAGCTATACAAGACAAACTAGGAATGGATAGTAGTGCAGTAACAACTTCTCACGACTACAAACTTTCAGCAGTTACAGGCAGTGAAAAAGCTCTAACATCAGGAACTTCAACACAAACAGTTTCAGGACTTACTCTAACAAGTCCACAAATAAACTTTGGCTCTGATGCTAACGGAGATTTAATCTATCGTAATGGCTCTGGTGTAACAGCAAGACTTCCTATCGGTTCTACAGACCAAATCCTTGCAGTACAAGCAGGACTTCCAGCTTGGATAGCTAACCCTAGTGCTTCTAACGCTTCATACTCAACTAAAGGTATAGTGCAAGGCTTAACAGACGAAGCAACATCAGGACTTACAATAGCTTCTGGAGTTATTTCAGTAAACACAGGAACAACAGCTAATAAAATAGTAAAGTTAAACGCTTCAGCCCAATTACCTGCTGTTAGTGGGGCATTATTAACAAATTTACCTAATCCAATCACTTACACCAATGGAACAGATACAAAAAACGCAGCAGACGCTTCTGGCACTCAAAACATAGCTCACGGACTTGGGAAGATACCAAAAAAGGTTAAAATTACAGCTTATGCTCAAGTAGATGCTGTAGGTAATGGTGAAGATTTAATGAGAGTGTCTAATACTGTTTATAATGGGACAACTCAGTCTTCTTTATCTTTCTATGAATCTGGAGGTGGAAATACAGCTACAATATCAACTACATTTATTCTAACAATATCAAATGGTGGAACTCAGGTAGGAGTAGTAACATTTGATGCAACAAATATTATTATTACTTGGACAAAAAATAGCTCACCAACAGGAACTTATACGTTACTTTGGGAAGCAGAAGCATAATAAAATGTATAAAGACGGCACACTAACAATCTCAAAATGGTACGAAGGAATGGTAAAACATCCAGTTCTTGGTTTTGGTCGTCTTCAAAATGCAGAAATCTTTTACCAAAAAGGAATAATCACTCCAAAGAAAGGATTAATCACAACAAATAAATTAGCCTTATCTACTCCGATTGCAAGAACTATTGATGAATACGGCAATGAGTATTGGGCAGTATATACAACAACAACTGGTTTAGGATTATATAAAAACAATAGTGCTATAACAGTAAACATATCTAAAATATACGATATTAAAATCTATAAAAACTACTTGTGGGTTAGATATGGAACAAATCTTGGTGCTTATGGTCCGCTTGATAGTGGTTCTGCACAATGGTTTCCAGCAATATCATCATCATTCCAAAGTGATGCTTGGGGTCAAATGGTAGTGGGTCAAGATGACTATTTATACTCAACTAATGGCAACTATGTAGCTCGTATTCACGTTGATAGTAGCGGTACAGTAGGTGTAGCTCCAACTATTACAGGAGCTAACACTTCTCTTACAGCCCTAGACTTACCAGACGGACAAATTACAACCACAATCGTAGAATACGGTACTAAACTAGCAATCGGAACATATTCTGAAGGTGGTGGCGGTAGAATTTACACTTGGAATAGACAAGCAGGAACACTAGGTAACCCTGGACTTGCAGATTTACCTGTAATCTTTAACGAAAATGGCGTATATCAACTCTACTCACACGCTAACAAACTTTATGTAACAGCAGGGAAAGAAGGAAATGTTTATATATCAGACGGTACTAATTACAGAAAACTAGCAACAATACCTTTCACAGATTTATATGGTAGAGTTTTTGTATCTTACTATCCTAACGCAATCGCACTTTCACCTAAAGGCACACTTCTTGTAGGTGCATCATCTTCAAACACAGTTTCAGAAGGTGGTGCGGTGTGGGAAATCACTGATAGTGGAGAAGTTTGTATTGCTTACACACTCGCACAAGGTCTAACAAGTAACAACACTATCGGTATAGGGTTTATTTCAATAAATACAAGTAGTAATTCTGTTTCTGTTGGCTGGGCTAATGGTTCATCGTATGGCATAGACGAGGATACGAGTAACTCTGCTAACATGACAATCTATTCTCCTTTAGTTAGGGTAGGTAGATTTAATAACAAAAAGACCTTTCAACACATAGAATTTAACCTTGCAGAAGAATTTGCGACTGGAGAAAGCATAACTATATCATTCAGACGAAACAAAGACGATGGTTGGACTTCAATAGGTACTTGGGGGTACTCAACACTAGGTGCAATCGCTTCTTTTGAAGATACAGCAGGTGTAAACGACTGCGAGTATGTGCAGTTAAAAATAGAGACGGTCGGAGATGTTGAATTAATAGACGTAACTTTACGATAATGGAAAAAAACCATACACACAACGGTACAGACGCACCTAGACTTCAATTCAGTGAAGCTATTGAAAACGCTCCACAAGAAGCAGTAGACGCTATAACAGGCACAGCAAGTGGAACATACGGAGCAACGGAACAAACTTTAATAAATAACTTGAAAACTACTGTAAACGAACTATTAACAAAATTAGAAAACATAGGTATAATTAAATAAAATGGACACTAACATAAACATACCAAAAAAAGAAATAGCACCAGGAGTCTTCTCAACAGGAGGAGTAGCTACTATGCCGACTACAAATGTAATCACTCCAGAAGTTTTAACACCACAAACTCCAATACCACTTCCACAAACTCCAGCAATAACTACTCCACAACAAACTACAAATATGGCTAGTCCTTTTTTAGAAGAACTTAAACTAAACGAGCAAGAACAAAAAGCACAGCAATTTCAAACTGCTGGTATTGACCAACTCATAAGAGATACAATAGCTTTAGAAGGAGAAGGACAAACAAGAGCCGAAGAATTTGCAAAAGCAGGTGTAAATACTCTCAAACAAGATTTACAAAATATCAATTCTCAAATCTTAAAGAAACAAGCCGAAGCTCAACAAGATGATATAACTCTAGTAGCAAATATGAGAGCCGAAGAAAGACGAGATACTCTTTTACCATTTGCTGAAATGGGTAAAGCAAAATTAGCAGGTGACGCTATGATAGTTAGAGCATTAAAGAACGCTGAAATAGGTGTTTTAAACGCCACAGCACTTGCTAAACAAGGAGATATAGCATTAGCGATACAAACAGCAGAAGAAGCCGTAGCAACTAAATATGCCCCTTATAAAGCCCGTATAGAACGCTATGACACTATCATCAAAGCCCTAGAACCATACCTAACAAGTGCAGATAAAAAAATCGCACAAAAACAACAATTCAAAGGTCAAATGGCTATGCGAGAAATTGAAAAGGCAGAGGAGAATGAAAAAACAATAGAAAAAATGTTATTAGATGCTACTCCAAACGCTCCAGCTAATGTTATTGCTAAAGCAAAAGAAATAGCTAATAAAGGCGGTAAAGCAATAGATGTAGCAACTGCATTAGGACAATATGGTGGGGATTATTTAGGAGATAAACTTAAAAGATTACAAATTACTAAAGCAGGAGAAGAAATAAATAAACTTCGTGCTGAAATTAAAGCAACCACTTCTCCAATATCAACAACTAATATTCCCAACACTTCGACAGGATTTGTGCAAAAACTTCTTTTAACTGCAAAAAATGATAAAAACTTAGATACTTCTGAAAGACAGCAATTAAGTAAAATGGGTATGGTTATAAGTCAATTAGGAGCTTTACAATCAAATTTAAATAAAAATAATAAAACTGGTGTAATAAAAGGTAGAGTTAATAAATTGCTTGGTGATTTAAACTTAGATAAAGATATAACAACTATTAACGCACAAATTCAAGCACTTATCCCTAATGTAGCTCGTGGTATTTATGGTGAAGTTGGAGTTTTAACTGATGCTGATATAGCAAATTACAAAAAAACAGTAGCTAATTTAACAAATTCTAAAGACCAAAACGATGCAGTCTTAGCTTTAACACTTAAAAATGCTTTAAAGAGTTATGAAAATACATTAAATACAGCTTCTAATTCAGGAATAAATGTTTCAGGTTGGGCAGAAGATTATTTAAAAATAAATAATCAAGTAAAAACTATTGAAGACAGGATAGGTGTATCAAAACAAGCAGTAAATGATTTAATTATAAAAGATAAAAATCTCGCTCCTGTGGTCAAGGAATTATACCAAAATGGTTTAACTGATGGTGAGATATTAGATGCATTAAACGCAAGATAATATGGATAAACAACAATTAGCACAAGAAATATTAAAAAAATACAATTTACAAGGATATGTTCCACAAGAAAGACAACCTGTAAATTTAACAAATCGTTTTGCAGAAATTGATGCTTTAGCAAGTGGTGAAATTACTGAAACTGGAAAAAAGAAAAGAACTTTAGGAGAAAAAGTTTTAGATTTTACAGGCGGTAAAGAAATTGCTCAAGGATTAGGTCAAGCTATAGCTCAACCTAAAGTAGCTAAACAATTAGAAGAAACTCAAGCATCTCAAATGAAAATACAAGGAGATTTAATAACTCGTATCAAAGAAAAAAAAGCACAAGGTCAAGATGCTTCAAGATTAGAAAATGCTCTTAAAATGATAAATGAAGATATTGGAGCAACAGGACAAGGAGCAGAACAATTACTTAACCCAAATCAATTAACTACTAAACAAGTTTTAGGAGATGCTTTACAATTAGGAACTACAATAGCAGGAGCTGGAGCATTACCAAGTGCAGGTAAAAATATTGTAGCTACAGAAACATTTAAGCAAGGAGCATTACAAGGGCTAAAAACAGGAGCTATTACAGGAGCAGGTTTTGGTGCTTCAACTGGAGCAAGTCAAGGATTACAAGAAGATAAAGACTTAAAAGATATTGCTATTGATACTTTAAAAGGTGGAGCAACAGGGGCAGTAGCTGGAGGAGTTTTAGGTAGCCTTACAGGTGGCATATCAGGTGCAATTAAAGGTAGAGAAGCTACAAAATTAGCCAAACAAGAAAAAAATGTTTTAGATGCTATAACTCCTAATACCAAAAATCTTTCTAATAAAGAATATACTAGATTATTAGACCAACAAAGAATAACTCCAAAAACAGGAACTAAAGGTTCTCAATATATTTTAAGTGAAGCAGAAAAACAAACAGCTCTTAAATATCCAAATTTACTTACCAAAAAAGACCCTGTTAAAAATTACACAGCTATTGTAGATGAAATTGCAAAACAAGATGAAAATGTAGGAACTTTCTTAAAACAAAATAATGGAATATTTAATAGTGGGGAGCTTAAAAACTACATTAAAAAATCATTAGCAGATATTACAGATATTAGTCTTGATGAAAAAATTGTAAATAAAAATAAACAAAAACTTATAAATAACTTTATTAAGGGACTTGATAAGAATAATATGGAAAGTCTTTGGCAAGCAAGAAAAGCATTTGATAAAGAAATTGAAAAATCTTTTACAGGCTCTCCAACACTTCAAAATAAAATTAAAAGAGAGTTTAGAAACGCAGTTCAAGATTTTATAGCAGACAGAACACCTGATGAAGTATATAAAACTTCTATGAAAGAAATGAGTAATTTATTTAAATTAAAAGATTTAGTAAAAAGAAAAGCATTAACAGAAAAAGGGCAAAGTGCTATTAAACTTTGGATGAAAGAAAATCCAATTAAAACAAAGATAATAGGAATAGGAGCACCAGCGTTAGTTGGAGGGGCAGTTTTATTAGACTAAAGAGTCTACATAATAGTTCACAAATATTGACCAAACTATTAAAATAATTAAAAATGTCATATACCAACACAATACCACATAACAAAAAATAAATCAATGGATAAACTAACAGAGTTAAAATCAAAAATAGAAGAGTTTCAAGCAAAATCTGCTTTTGCCTCTGATATGAAGTCCTTTATGGCTATTGTTTTAAAGGTCATAAAAGACACAAAAGACAATGTTAAGGACATATCAGACGAAAATCAAGCTAAATTAGATAAAGTTTTAGCCTATTTAGAGGCTGAACACGCTAATTTACTTGAAAATGTAGATACACAAATTCAAAATGTTACACAAGAAACTACAAAACTAACAAATAATGTACTTGAAGACAACAAATCAATCAAAAAAGATGTTTCTGTCGTAAAAGATACTTTAACTACATTAAAATCTTTAATAGATGATATTTCTTTTGATGCAGAATTTGAAAATCTAGGTAATAAGATAACTGAATTAGAGAAAAAAATTCCTAAAATAGAAGAAGAAACAGGCGAAACTATTGTAGACAAGATAAATTCTCTTAATACAAATCCAGAAAATCAAATTGATGCTAAACATATTAAAAATCTACCAGTAACCAATACAAAAGGAGGTGGTGGAGTTCGTTTTTTACAATACTTAGCAGATGTAAATATATCTTCTCCAACAGATAATCAAGTTTTAACTTATGACGGAACTACTAAAACTTGGAAAAATGAAACAGGAGGTGGTGGAGGTGGTGGTACTTGGGGTTCAATAACAGGCACACTTTCTAATCAAACAGACTTACAAACAGCTTTAGACGCTAAACTAGATGGTAACGGAACAGCAACTTACGTTCCCTTTTATGCAGATACAAATACTTTAGAATCTGACTCTCATTTCTATTACAATAAAACAACAGACGTATTACACGTTCACGGATTAGCAGGAGATGCTACAGATGGACTTCTAATAGAAAGCGAAAATGGAACTGATATAGCAATAATGGGTGCGGCTAATACAGCTAATGTTACTTGGTATGGTAATCATAACTTTAATACAGTAACAGCTTCAAGGGTTGCTCAATTTGGTGCTTCTAAAACATTAGAAAGTTCTAGTGTAACAAATACAGAATTAGGTTATCTTTCAGGGGTAACTTCTGCTATCCAAACTCAATTAAATGCAAAATTTACTTTACCTTCTTTAACAGCAGGTTCTGTTTTATTTTCTGATGGTTCTACTATTGCACAAGATAATGCAAACTTTTTCTGGGACGACACAAATAATAACTTAGGAATTGGAACAAATAGTCCAGCAACATTAATCCCTAACTTAGTTGCAAGTTCAACAAAACTTGGATTAAGAAATTCAGCAAGTGGATTAGATGCAGTATTTTCAGGAAATGGTTATTCTAGATTTTTTATGTATGATTCTAGTCAATCTACAGATACTAAACTTTATGAAATTTTAAATTATCAAGGAGAGTTATTATTCTCTAGATTAAATGATGCAAACTCATCTCGTTCTACTAGATTAGGATTTACTACATCAGGTCAACCTTTTATGCCTTATCTTACAGCATCAAGAGTAGTTCAAACTGATGCAAGTAATAGATTAGAAAGTTCAACTGTAACAACTACTGAATTGGGTTATGTATCAGGAGTTACGTCATCAATTCAAACTCAACTAGACAACAAACAACCACTAGATGCACAACTAACCTCTTTGGCAGGACTATCTTACACAGGCAACGCTTTAAAAGTAGTTAGAGTAAACGCAGGTGAAACAGGCTTTGAATTAGCCACAATAGCAGCAGGCGGTAACGTATCAAACACAGGAACACCAGTGAATAACCAAATTGCTGTATGGACTGATGCTACTACCATAGAAGGAACCACAGGTTTAACTTATGATGGTCTAAATTTACAACTTACAGGTGATATAGGCTCAACAGGAAGTAGAATAACAAAAGGATGGTTTACTGACTTACAAGTAACTAATGCAATATCAGGAAGTATCACAGGTAACGCCGCAACTGTAACAGGGTTTGCAGCGGGAGCAGGCACACTAACTGGTCCAGCTTCTTCAGGTGTAGCCGTAACCTTAGGCAATACAGAAACTATCACAGGAGTAAAAACAATGTCTGGGTTGAATGTAATTACACATTCAAGTACAGGTCTTATCGTAAGAAACCCAGCCAATACTTTCTCATACACAATAACAGGAGCAGCAATCGCAGCAGCTAGAACATTAAACTTGCCTTTAATTACAGGTACAGATACATTAGTATCCTTAGGACTTGCTCAAACTTTCACAGGTGCAATAACTTTTAACAATGCTAGTGTTTTGGCAGGAGCTTCGACAATGTCAGTATTTAACACTACAGCTACAACCCTTAACTTTGGTGGTGCAGCAACAACTCTTACAATCGGAGGAACTCCTACAACTGCAATTACTCATAACTATTCTACAAACGCAACAGCGAACGCCACAACTAAAACTATAAACTTTGGTACAGGAGGTGCAGCGGGTTCTACAACAAATATAAATATAGGTTCTTCTAACGGAGGTACACTGACAATAAACTCACCTACAACAGCACACGGTACAGGTTCGATAACCTTAACTGGTTCAATAGCTGCAACTGGAGCTAGAGTAACCAAAGGTTGGTTTACAGATATAGAGAGTACAAACATGCCAACAGTGGGTGGAACTTCTTTATCTAGTACATTTGCTGCATTAGCTGGAAGTACAGGACAAGCATTTTCTGTCGCTAGTTTAGATATTGGAAATGCTGATACTACTATTTCCCGTTCTTCTGCTGGTGTAATCGCAGTAGAAGGAGTCGTTATACCTTCAATATCTTCAAGTAATACAATCACAAATAAAAGAAATCAACCAAGAGTATTATCCGCTGCTTCATATACAACCGATACTGGTACATCATTAGATGTTTCTGTATGTGATATATTTATTGTAACAGCACAAGCTGGAGCTTTACTATTTAATTCACCAGGTGGTACTCCAGTACAGGGAGAAAAATTAATTATTAGAATAAAAGATGATGGTACAGCAAGAGCATTAACATGGAACGCAGTATTTAGAGCAATTGGTGTAACTTTACCAACTACTACTGTTGTGGGTAAAACTACATATTGTGGCTTTATTTACAACAGTACAGATACTAAATGGGACTGTGTTGCTGTAGCACAAGAAGCATAATATGACAATATTAAATTTCACAGGTTTTGAACAAGGTACAGTTTTATCTTCTCAAGGTAGTGATGACTATCAAGTTTTTGCAAATTTTGGCGGTTCAGTTCAATCAACTATTAAAAAAAATGGTAGTTATGCCGCTGAATTTGATAAGGTAACTAATAATATACCTTCTTTGGTTTTAGCACCGTATGCAGCAGATGGTAGAATAAACACAAATTCAGGTTCTTACGGAACAATATATTTTACTGGATATTTTAGGTATGCTTCAAAACCTGCAAGTGGGGATGAATTTATACTAACTATAGTACCAAGTGGCGGCGGAACAGAAATCGCAGGTATTACTCTTGCTAGCGACGGAAAATTAAAAATATATGATACAGGTAATGGAAACGGGAACGAAGTATTACTAGGAACAAGCACGACAGCATTATCTCAAGATGTGTGGTATAGAATAGGAATAAAAATTATTGCAGGTGCCTCTGGAAGTTATGAAGTAAAAATTGATGGTACTAGTGAAATTTCAGGAAGTAGAACTTGGAACATTACAAGTAATATTGGATATACAAAAGTAGGAAATAGTTATGATAAAGGTTCACAATCCTTTAAATTTTATTGGGACGATATTGTATTAGACGATAGTGCTTATATTGATGTAGATTATGCAGTAGGAATTTTAAAACCAAATGCAAATGGTTCTACTATGTCTTGGGCTAATGGAACTGGTGCAAGTGATTATACTCAAGTAGACGAAATACCTATTGATATTACAGATTACGTACAAAGTCCAACGAGTGGCAATCCAAATATTGCTTTGTTTAATTTTCAAAGCCGAAGCGACGCAGGAATAAATAACGGTACAATTTATGCTGTAAAAGCCGTAGCTATACATAGAGAAAATAGTACAGTAAGTTCGGCAACTTTAATTCGTGTGCGTTCTGGTTCAACAAATAGTGATAGTGGAACATTAAACGGTACAACTTCTACTCAAGGTAGGAGTAGCATTTTAGTAAATAATCCAGCAACTGGTTCTGCTTGGAGCAATTCGGCTATTGACGCTATAGAAGCAGGGCTTGTAGAAAATAATGCAGTAGCGGTACGTGGTATTAGCGTTATGGTTTATGTTTTATATGCACAAGCAACTACCCCAACAAATACAAATTTTTTATTAATGTTTTAAAATTTATTATGGAAACACAAAACATAAAAATAAATACAGAAACAGTCGCTAAATACAAACACATAGATTATAATTAACATTATCAACTAATGAACGAACAAGACATTAAAAACTTAATAAAAGGACTTGAACCCTTCTTAGAGCAAAAAATTAAAGAAAATTCATATCTAGTAAATCAATCCACTAAAAAAGAAAATAGTGATTTAGTATTTCCCTTAAAAGAAATTATGGAGCAAAGATTTGATGAACAAAATTCTCATTTAATAGAAATCAAAGAGCAAGTAAAAAAGACTAATGGGAGAGTGAATAGCTTAGAACTTTCTCGCTCATATCTTTGGGGAGCAGTAGCAGTTTTGTTATTATTAGGAGGAGGTATAGCAGGTCTATTTTGGTCAGTTTTAGAAGCTAAAATAGACGAAGCGGTCGAACAAGCATTATTAGAAAACGCAACAATATATGAAAACAAATAAAAAACCTTACACAATTATATTAAAAAAGAAAGCCCCAACTCCAAAGATTAAAAACTTTAGAAATGTCGTCTCTAAAGGTAGTAAAAAAGCGTAATATGGAAACAAAAGAATTTAAGGAATTTAAAAACAAAGTAGTTAAAATATTAAATGATGAAATGTGGTTTCCTAATTCTAATAATGAAAAAGACTGGGAAGTAGCTAAAAAATTAAACGCAATATTATCAGATACAATAATCAAAATAT
>ERZ724522.719-NODE-719-length-20198-cov-4.305466_pt1 | contig 20198 bp, 26 predicted proteins | sample MGYA00376055_ERZ724522 | MGnify/ENA primary metagenome ERZ724522 (study PRJEB28724, sample SAMN07190884) | wastewater metagenome | isolation source: effluent of sewage treatment plant in Hong Hong | place: Hong Kong | collected 2016-03-17 ... | reverse complement strand
GGGAATCCTCCGCCGCGCCGAGAAGCGGGGGAAGGAATTGCCGGAAGCGTTACGCGCCGCATTGATCGCGGTGGCGTCAACAGCGAGGGAAGCGACGGCCATCTGATCCCGGCGCGCGGCTTTGAAGTCGGTGGCGCACTCGGCCCGAGAGTCAGCCGACTGACGACAGACGAGTGCGCCCAAGGCGCGGCCATCGTCGCCCACTCCCTCAAGGCCGAAGGCTTCGACGCGAGCGAGGATGGCACGGGGAGAGGAATTCCGCTCGTCTGCGGGACGCTCTCCGACGGCGCACACATGGGGGGGGGGCTCAACGGCCAGGACGCCTACACGGGAAGAATTATCCCCGTTGCCCCCGATCGCCTGGGCGTTGCAGGAGAGGGACGCGAAAGGCGCGGACTCGAGCACGAAGCCGGGGCACTTGATCCCCGTCGGGGGCGTCTTCGATGCCGCGATCGGCTTCGCGCAGAACCAGCGCGACGAGGTGCGGACGATGGAAGTCGCCGGGGCGCTTCCTGCCGAGCCGGGGATGAAGCAGACGACATACATCGCGCAGCCCGCCGTCGCCTTCCACAACCGCCAAGACCCCGACGTATCCGGGGATGTCACGCATCCGCTCGGCGCAAAGGACAACGGACTCGGACTCGGACTCGGAATGAAGGTTCGCCGACTACTACCCGTTGAGTGCGAAAAACTCCAGGGCTTTCCTCCTGGCTATACGGCCATCACCGTGCGCGGCAAGCCCGCCGCCGACGGCCCGCGATACCGGGCGCTAGGTAACAGCATGGCCGTCAACTGTATGTCTTGGATAGGGCAGCGCATTCAATCGGTGATTGGCTATGAGAACCATTGAACAAATCCGAGAGGCGAAGCGCCTGCACATGGCGCAACGCAGAGCAAAAGATCCTGAAGCGGTGCGCGCTTACCAGAGGGAACAGCACTTCAAGAATCACGAGCGCAGCAAGAAAAAGATGCGCGACTACTATGCGCGTCGATTCTTCTGGGGCAAGTCCATGAAGTTGCGCGGCGAGGATCGGGCCAGTTTTAAAGATCTTGCCGCGTTGTGGAAGTCGCAGAGAGGGCGCTGCGCGTTGACTGGCAGAAAACTTGATAGGTCCGCACACCTTGATCACATCCTCGCAAAGGTGAGAGGAGGCGGGGACAACATCGAGAACCTTCGTTGGCTTTGCCGCGAGGCCAACATGGCGAAGCGCGACATGAGCGATGGCGAATTTCTCTCGCTTTGCGGTGACGTCATGCGCTGGATCGGCGAGCGGATCGAGGCGGTCGCATGAGCCGCGGCGAGGAACTGTTCGTCCTGCAAGCGAAGGCCGCCAAGCTGCCCGAGTACGAGCGGGAGTTCAGGTTCGACCCGACCCGCCGATGGCGCTTCGACTTCGCGTGGCACGGCCCGCGGGTGGCCCTTGAGGTCGAGGGCGGAACGTGGACGAACGGCCGGCACACCCGAGGCGCCGGGTACGAAGCGGATCTCGAGAAGTACAGCGCGGCCGCGATCTACGGCTGGTGCGTGGTCAGGGCTACCACGGGTCAGGTGAAGCGCGGAGAGGCCCTGGCGTGGGTCCAGGAAGCGATTGCGAGGAGGACGTTCTAGTGGCAAGGATTCGCACCATCAAGCCGGATTTCTTTCGCCATGCTGGCCTGTACGACGCCGAGCAGGCTACCGGGCTACCGCTTCGCGTTGCGTTCGCTGGGCTGTGGACTGCGGCGGATCGGGAAGGGCGTTTCGAATGGAAACCACGCGAGCTCAAGCTGGACTGCCTGCCGTTCGATGAGGTGGATTTTTCACGCGTGCATGACGCGTTGGCCACGCGTGGATTCATTGAAAAGTACGCGTGCGACGGCCGTGAATTTGGCTTCATCCCGTCTTGGAGGCTCCATCAAGTTATCAACAACAGGGAAACAGCGTCGAACATCCCAAAGCCTAACGAAAACAACAAGATTCCGACGCGTGAACCACGCGTTAATGACGCGTGCGTCACGCGCCTTTGCAATTACCAAGGGGAAGGGGAAGGGAAGGGGAAGGGAATTAAACCCGAAGAAACTACACCCGCCAGTGATAGCAAGAACCAGCCGGACCACGGACAACCGCCTGCGGGTGCGGTCCCCCCTGACGGGGGTAAGGCAACCCCGAAACCCGGCCACATCGCCGCCGGCCTATCCCTCGACGCCCTGCGCGTCTCACCAGGCGTAGGAACCGACCAGCACGAGGCAGCCGGCGAACTGTGGGCAGTCCTCGCAGCCAACGGATGCCGCGGCACGGCCAGCCATCCGAGCGTGATCGAAATGGCCCGCGACGGCGTGACCGTGGCCGAACTTCGGGCAGCCATCGCCGAGGCCCGCAAGTCCAACGACGGCCCGCTGAACCCGGCCTACCTCGCCCCGATCATCGAGCGGCTGCGATCCGGGAAGGGCAAGGCGAACGGAAAGGCGGCGGCGTGGGCAACCGACGAGCGGGCAACCGAGGCGAAGGCCCGAGAACTTGGTTTGTGGCCTGCCCGAGGAGGCGAGTCATGGGACGACCTGCGCGGCCGCATCCGGGCCAAGCTGTCCCGGCAAGCCGAGGATTCGGTCCGATGAGCCGCTGCGATTGGGCGAGCGACGGCGAGCAGTGCGCATTTCCCGGAACCCTGTCAGACTCGATCCTCGGCGGCGGCCGGTGGCTGTGCCCGCACCACGCCCGGTGCGACGACCAGGCGACCGGAGCCGAGATCGTGGCGCGGTCTAAGCGGTGGGAGGCCATGCCGAACCGGGCCGAGGCGTGGGTGGAATCCCGCAGGGCGAGCGTCTACGGCGCCGAATCCCATGCCGTGAAACGGCTGCGCGAGCAGATGGCAGCGCACCGAGGAGGGCGTCCCGCCGGAATCGCATCAACCCGCCTGTTCAGGGATTCCGGGCAGGACGAGCTCGACGCTGCCTAGTCCGTTGGAAATTCGTTTCCCCCGTCGCGGCATCATCGCGGCGTGGAAACCACCCAGCCATCCCAAGCCGAGCGCGTCGAAAAGGCGCTCCAACTCATCGAGTCAGAGCACCTGTCGTTTCGCCGTTCCTGCGAACTAGCTGGGATCAACAAGGGCGATGCGTGGAGGGTGATGCAAGGCGACCTTACGCTTGCCACCCGATACGCGCGAGCGAGAGAGTGCCGCGGAGTCGTCCACGGAGACGACATCGCGGAGATGGGCGAGAAGGTCGTCAGGGGCGAGATCCCGCCTGACGTAGCGCGTGTTGCGCTGGACGCGATGAAGTGGGCAGCAGCTCGCATGGCGCCGAAGTTCTGCGGCGACAAAGTGACGCAGGAACACACCGGCCCGAACGGCGGCCCTGTCCAGGTCGAGGAGATCCGCCGAACCGTCGTGGACCCGACGCCGGAATGAGCGGGGCCGTCCTCAACATCCCGACCGCTCGCGTGTTCCTGCCGCTGCTCAAGCCTGCCCGCTTCAAGGGCGCTCGAGGTGGCCGCGGCTCCGGGAAATCGCGCTTCTTCGCCGACAAGATCGTGGAGGAGGCGTTCGCCCGGAAGTGCGACATCGTGTGCATCCGCGAGGTACAGGGCACGCTCGCAGAATCCGCGAAGAAAACCATCGAGGGCAGCATTCAGCGCCTTGGTCTCGGCCAGCACTTTGATGTTCAGCGCGACGTGATCTATTCGCAGCGCGGCGGCCGGACGATCTTCAAGGGGATGCAGGACTTCAACGCCGAGAACATCAAGTCGCTTGAGGACTACGACATCGCGTGGGTCGAGGAGGCCCGCAACCTGTCGAACAGGTCGATTGACCTCCTCGTTCCGACGATGCGGAAGAAGGGCTCCGAGATTTGGATGTCCTGGAACCCGGAGCGCGAGGACGACCCAGTGGAGGAGTTCTGGCGCGGGCTTGAAGGCGATCCGCGTGCGGTGCTGGTGGAGGCGAACTACTGGCACAACCCGTGGTTCAAGGACACCGAGCTTCCGAAGGACATGGAGCGCGACCGGAAGCGCGACCCCGAGAAGTACCAGCACATTTGGTGCGGGCAGTACAAGCTGCAATCCGAGGCGCTCGTGTTCAAGAACTGGCGCGTGGAGGAGTTCGCCACGGCGCCAGGCGCCACGTTCCGCCTAGGTGCCGATTGGGGCTATGCCACCGATCCGTCGGTGCTGGTGCGCTGCTACCTGGACGGCCGCACGCTGTACGTTGACCACGAGGCCTACATGGTCGGCTGCGAGATCGACATGCTGCCGGACCTGTTCGACCGCATCCCTGACTCGCGCAAGTGGTTCATCACGGCGGACAGCGCACGGCCGGAAACGATCAGCTACATGCGCTCGCACGGCTTCCCGCGGATCAACTCGAGCGTGAAGGGCAGCGGCAGCGTCGAGGACGGGCTGGAATTCTTGAAGTCATTCGACATAATCGTTCACCCGCGCTGCGAGAATCTGGTGCGCGAGCTCAAGTCCTACTCGTGGAAGGTGGACAAGCTGACCGGGAAGGTGCTGCCGATCCTCGAGGACAAGAATAACCACGTGATCGACGCGCTGCGCTATGCCTGCGAGGGGGTGCGCAAGTCGCAGAAGCCGGCCAACAGTGCCGCACTGGTCAACAGGCCGGTCTACGACGGCCCGCAGGGTTGGATGGGGGCCTAGCGATGGCGAAGAAGGCGAGCGAGACGAAGGCGGCCGAGAGCCTGCACGCAAGAGCGATCAAGCGGTACAAGGAGCTCGAGGAGTATTGGGCCGAGAACCGCAAGCTGGCGCTTTCCGACATCGAGTTCCGAGGCGGGAAGCACTGGCCAGAGAAGCTGCGCCAGCAGCGCGAGAAGAAGGGCCGGCCGTGCCTCACCTTCGACAAGGTGAATCAGTACATCCGGCAGGTCGTGAACGACGGCCGGCAGAATCGCCCGTCGATCAAGTATCGCCCGATGACCGGGGAAGGCTCGCAGAAGATCGCGGAGGGCTGCCAGGGTATCACGCGGCACATCCTGAACTCGAGCAACGCCGACGAGGCGTTCGACACGTCTTTGGATCACGCAGCGGGCCACGGGTTCGGATACTTCCGCGTCTGCACGGACTACGCAAGCGACAAGGCGTTCGAGCAGGACATCTACGTGCGCCGGGTGCGGAACTCGCTTTCCGTGCTGCTCGGGCCGCACCAATGCGCCGACGGGTCGGATGCCGAGGACGGGTTCGTGATCGAGGATGTTGCGCGCGAGGTGTATGGGCGGCAGTACCCGAAGGCCGAGAAAACGGACTGGAAAAGCGATGCGCGGGCCTATGAGGTGGGCTGGCTGAACGACCTGACCGTGCGCGTGGCCGAGTACTGGTACAAGGTCCAGGAGCTTGTGCCGCTCTACCTGCTGGACGATGGCACGACGGCGACAAAGGACGAGTACGACCGCGACACGCGGGAAGCCAAGCCGAGGGTGATCAACCAGCGCGAGGTGTACCGGACCAAAGTGAAGTTCGCCCGCCTGTCAGGCGCGGAGGTGCTGGAGGAGGGCGAGTGGGCCGGGAAGTACATCCCGATCATCCCGGTGTACGGCACGGAAACGGACATCAACGGGAAGGTGATCTATTCCGGGCTGGTGCGACCGGCGCGTGATCCTTCGCTGCTGTACGACTTCCAGAGGTCGGCGTTCGCGGAGCGGGTGGCGCTTGCGCCGAAGGCCCCGTTCGTGGCAGCGGAGGGGCAGGTGGAGGGCCACCCGGAGTGGCAGACGGCGCACACCGAGAATAACGCGGTGCTGACGTACACGCCGCAGGAAGTGGGCGGGACGATGCTTCCGCCTCCGCAGCGCACGCAAGCATCCGACGTTCCTTCCGGCTTCGCGCAGGACGCGCAGATGTCGGAGCACGACATACAGAGCGCAATCGGGATGTACCAGGCGTCCCTCGGCGCCCCGTCGAACGAAAAGAGCGGCAAGGCCATCATCGCCCGGCAGCGTGAGGGCGACATGGCGACGTTCCACTACCACGACAACCTGAACCGCGCCGTGCGCTACCTCGGGCGCATCCTGGTTGACCTGATCCCGAAGATTTACGACAACAAGCGGATCATCCGCCTGGTGGACGAAATGGGCGAGTCGGAGGAGGCGATGGTGGACCCGAACCTCGCAGGCGGGTACGCGATGCTTCCGCCGCGTGAAGGCGCCGCGCCCGTGCCCGTGTTCAACCTCAAGGCTGGCGAGTACGACGTGGACATCTCGAGCGGGCCGTCCTACACGACGCGCCGGCAGGAGGCCGCGGACGCGATGCTCGAGCTCGCGCAAAGGAATCCGCAGTACTGGGCCACCCACGGCGACCTGATCGTAAAGGTGCAGGACTGGCCGGAAGCGGACGACTTCGCCAAGCGCACGCGGGCGATCATGCCGCCGGAACTCAAGGCCGCCATTGCCGAGGACGAGGCGAAGGACGACGAGGGCGAGGTCGATCCGAAGGTGCAGGCGCTCATGGAAACAGCGCAGGCGGCCGTGCAGGAACGGGACGCGAAGATCGAGCAAATGGGGCAGAGGCTCGAGCAGGCGAAGGCGGCGATTGAGCAGATGGCGCAGCGTGTCGAGACTGCCGAGCAGCGGGCGATGGAGGCTGCGGCCATCAAGTCGCGCGAGCTCGACGTGAAGGACCGCGAGGTGACGGTGAAGGAGAAGGAGGCCGACGCGAAGCTGATCGCGGCCGGCGTCAAGGTGCCGAAGATCGACCCGGAGACGGGCGAGGCGCTGCCGGAGCCGCCCGACCCCATGCTGGTGCTGGCTGACGCCCTGGCGATGCAGGCGAACGCCATCGCGCAGCAGACGCCGGCCATCGTGCAGGCGATTCTAGCGCCGCGGGTTGGCGTCCCGAACAGAAACCCGGTTACGGGGCAAATCGACAACATCATTTCGAAAGCGCAGACGGTGCAGTAATGGCGGATCTCAAGGGACAAGTGGGCGAGTTGCGGATGACGCTGCACATCACCCGCAAGGCGACGGGCGTAACGGAAACGGTTGAATTGATCGGGAAAGTGACGGACGAAGCGCCGGAAGGCGAGGAGGAGAAGGACGATGAGCAGTGACACCGAGATGGAAGTGCCTGTCGAAGAAAAGGCGACATCGACCGTCGAAGTCGTTGGCACGGTGACGATCCGCACGTACCCCGATGGCGCGGTGCAGCGCAATGTGTGGGATTCGGAAGAACGCGCTATTGAATACGCCGAATCCGTGCGCGAGCAGGAGGGCGAATAATGGCGACCACGCACAGCACGGCGGCGAGGAATGCGGCGACGGACGCGGTAACGGCGCTGATCGGGACTAGCGGGAAGCTCAAGTTCCGGTTGACGGGGACCGTGAGTTCTCCGGGGACTGCGGTGGCGACGCTGCAGCTGTCGTCAACGGCCTTTGGCGCGTCCTCTAGCGGGACGGCGACGGCGAACGCGATCACGAGCGACACGAACGCGACGGGGAACGCATCCGCAGTCGCAACGGGGACGCTCGAGACTTCCGGCGGAACGGTGGTGATTCACTTCGGGGTCGCGGCGAGCGGTTCGGACGTGGACATGTCGAACGGCCTGACCGTTGCGTCGGGCGACACCGTTACCTGTTCCTCGCTCACCTACACGGCGCTGTCGGCGTAACCAATGGCCGTCGGCCAAGTCTTGGTGACTCATGCCCACGCTCGGTGATAACTCGCAGGGCGCGAGTTCGTCCAACTGCTCCTCAGACCGTTGCCTTGCGACGTTCGTAACGGCATCGGAGGGCGGGACGATCACAGGCGGCGGCGCGTATTTCGCTGCAGCGAGTACCGCTGGAACAAACGCAAAGATTGCGTTGTATGAGGACGGCGGCACGGGGCCTGCGGCGTTGGTCGCTGCCAGTTCCGGCGTGGCAATTCCGGCTGGTGGCGGTTTGGTGACGTTCACCATAAGCGGCAGTTTCACCGCAGGGGATTACTACCTGATGGTGATAAGCGACAACTTCACCGCGCAAAACTCCACCGATTCAGGCCTTAGTGGGCAGGACACGCAGCTTGATGACGTTACCGGCGCATACGCAGCACCGCCGGCTGACTTCACAGCAACATGGTCGCCCATTGCGACTTACTCGGATGTGCGGAACAACGTATACATTGAATACACCGCGGCCGGAGGATCTAACGGCGCGATGATGCTAATGGGAGTGGGCTAGATGGCCGTTTCCGTAGCCCAAATTGCTTGGCTCGCCGGTCTTTTGGAGGGCGAGGCTTGCTTCATGGTCAGGAACAGGAGCGTCAATGGACGCCATTACAAGAACATCTATATCCAGCTTGTGATGACGGACTTTGATGTTGTTTCTAGAGCCGCGTCTATTCTCGGGGTTGATGTTCGTTCATGTCCGTGGCGTCCGCTCTCAACGAAATCAATCTGGAGGACGGCGATTCATGGTGATCGCGCTGCTGGATGGATGATGACCATCTACTCGCTGATGGGTGAGCGGAGGAAGGAAAAGATCCGCGAGTGCATTGAAACGTGGCGTCGCTCCCCTGGAAAGAGCCGGGCACAGATGGCCACCAAAGAGTTGCGGGCACAGGGGGTGGCCTAAACATCGCGGACAATTTCGTGGCAAATGCGGGAAGCGGCGGCAGCACTTTCGCGGCCGACGACATCTCGAGCGTCCTATACCCTCGCGTGAAGCGCAGCTTCGGCGGTGACGGCGCCGTGGCCGACAACGGCACCGGCTTCCGGTGCGTCTCGGCGGCGAGCACGAACGCCACGAGCCTCAAGGCGTCGGCGGGCACGCTCTACGCGCTGGTGGTGACGAACACCAACGCGGCGGTGCGCTACCTCAAGTTCTACAACAAGGCGACCGCTCCCACGGTAGGCACGGATACCCCGGTGCAGACTTTCGGCATCCCGGGCAACACGGCGGGCGCAGGTTTCGCCATCAACTTGGATCCCGGCATCCACTTCGGCACGGGAATCGCCTACGCGATCACCACGGGCGCGGCCGATTCGGACACGGGAGCCGTCGCGGCCAACGAGATCCTCGTTAACGGGGTCTACGTCTGATGGGCGCCGTCCGCGACCGCGCCAAGGAGACGACCACCACGACGGGCACGGGCACGCTCGCGCTCGCGGGCGCGGTCACGGCGTTCCGCTCGTTCAACGACGCCCTCGGAGTCGGCCCCGACGCCTACTACACGCTCCTCGACGCGAACGGGACCGCCTGGGAAACGGGGCGCGGCTACCTCTCCGACTCGACGCACTGGGTGCGAGACGCGGTCCACGCCTCGAGCAACGCGGGCGCCGCCATCAACCTGTCGAGCGGCACGCACACGATCTTCATCACCGCGACCGAGGACCTCTTCGGGGACATCCCGGGCAAGGCCTACGCGATGGCCCGCGGCTACGACATGCTCTAGGAGGCACCATGCCAGCCAACAACCAGCCCATCTACACCAAGGTCGGCGACATCCAGTGGGTGGTCAACATGACGGCCGCCAACAACAACATCGACATCACGACCGGCACGACCTACACCGTCTTTACTGCCGACGCGACCAACGGGGGCTTCGTTCGCGAGATCCGGCTCAAGGCGAACCCGTCGCAGAACACGGCGGCCACGGTGCTTCGGGTCTGGATCAACAACGGCAGCACGGTCGGCACCGACACCAACTCGGCACTCCTCACCGAGGTGGGCATTCCCGCGACCACGACGAGCGCGGTCAACCCGCAGCCCGACTTCATCGTGCCGATCAACCAGGCGCTGCCGCCCGGCTACAAGCTCATCCTCACGCTCGGCACGGCGCCCGGCGGCTCCGGCGAGTTCATGGCGACCGCGATCGGCGGCAAATACTGATGGATCTCTTCTCGCTCCCCTTCGGCGCGACGGCGGACCAGCAGACCTTCTGGCCCACGTCGATCACGGGCGTCACGACCGGCTGGCAGACGTGGTTCAAGCCGCGCGGCAAGACCATGCTGCACGCGCTCATCATCGGCGGCGGCGGCGGCGGTGGTGGCGGGTGCGGCAACACGGCCGGATCGGGCAAGGGCGGCGGTGGTGGTGGTGGATCGAGCGGCGCTACGCGGATCCTGATGCCGCTCGCGCTCCTTCCGGATTGCCTTTACCTCATGGTCGGTCAAGGCGGCGTTGGCGGGGCGGGCTCGACGGGTGGTGCCGCGGCGACGACGGGCGGTGCTGGGCTGCTTTCCTACCTTGCCATCTACCCGAACACGGCGGCCAACAACCTGATCGGCGTGAGCGGTGCGGCGGCTGCGGCTGGTGGCGTGGGTGGCACGACGACGACGGCGGCCGGAGGCGCGGCCAGCACGATCGCGACCGTGGCGGGCATGCCGTTCTCCTTCTGGATGCACACGCAGTTCCTCGCCGGGCAGGCCGGAGCGGCGGGGGGCTCCGGAGCGGGTAATAACGCGGGCTCGGCGATCACGGTGGGCACGGCTGCCATGATCCTCGGCGGTGCTGGCGGCGCCGGTTCCTCGACGGGAACGGCTGCCGGGGGCGCGATCTCGGCGGTGGCGAGCACGCCGTTCCTAGCGAGCTCGGGCGGCGCGGCCGGATCCGGCAACGGCAACCCGGGATTCCGCTACGGCCAGTTCCCGCTCATTTATGGGGGCACGGGCGGCGGCAGCTCGAACGGCGCGACGGGCGGCGATGGCGGCTCGTGCGGCTGGAACGCGCCCGGCGCGGGAGGCGGTGGTGGTGGTGGTGGTTCCACGACGGGCGGCCGAGGCGGCAATGGCGGCCCCGGCGTGATCATCCTGACCTGCTGGTAATCCCATGCTCGGGCACGGCGCGCTCGGCGAACTCGCCCTTGGCGAAGCCCCGGCAGTAAGCCAGCCGGCGGCGAACCAAGGTGGCGATGCCGCGCCCCTGCCGCATATCGGGCTGCTGCTTGAGTCCGCAGGCGGCCCGGTCACGCACGCCACAAGTGGCGCTCTCATCGGGCAACTCGGGGCCATTGACGGCGTTGCGTCGAATTTCACCGTACACGCGACCTCCGGGACGCTGACGGCGCAGATTGGCGCAGTCGATGGGACGGCAACGCGGTTCCGCGCCCATGCGACGAGCGGAACGCTTACGGGTCAGGGATCGGCAGTCGATGGCGCTGCGACCCGATTCCGGGCGCATTCCACGACGGGGACGCTGGCCGGTGCGGGTTCCGTCATTGATGGGGCCTCGACCCGCTTCCGCTCGCACCCGACCAGCGGCGTTCTGGCCGGTCCTGGCGCGGTCGTCACCGGATCGGCGCTTTCGTTCACGATCCACGGGACTTCCGGGGCGCTGACCGGGCCGGGATCTGCGGTCGATGGCACGGCGTCCAATTTCACCGTTCACGGCACGACTGGAAGCCTGGCGGGGCCTGGATCGATCATCGACGGCGCGGCGGCCAAGTTCACGGGGCCTGTCACTCACGACACGACGGGCGCTCTGGCCGGTGGCGGCGCTTCCGTTTCTGGCGCGGCCGCGCTGCAAGCTGCCTCCCAGGCCCTGGCAGTCGCCTATGGAGCCGTTGCGGACTACTTCTACCGGCAGGACCGGCGCCTGCGGGATTCGCGGGATGAGGAGGCGATCCGCGATGAGCAGGAAGCGGCGCGGGCGGAACTCGAGCGCGTGGCGATGGCGGCGCGGGAAGCAAGGGACGCCGAACGCGCGGCCCGTGAACTTGAGGCAGTGCGGGAGGCGGTGGCGGCCGAATCGCTGGCGTTCGCGGACTTCTACCGCCGGCTGCTGGACGAGGCCATCGCCAAGATCCGCGATGCCGAGGCGCTGCGGATTGCCGAGGAACTGGCGGCTGCCCAGGCGGCGGAAGCCGAACGGATGCGGATGGCGCTGGAAATCGCGGAGATAGAGCGGCAGGCGCTCGAGCAGGACGACGAGGAGGTGATGCTGCTCATGGCGGCGATGTAGGTGCGTTGGAAATTCGTTTCTTGGCTGGAATTAGCATCGGGGCGTTGTTTCATCCGACCGGGCGGATTCCCCGGAGCCGAGGAGCCCAATGCCCCCCGAAGAATTGGCAGTCGAAGCTGCACCCGTAGCACCGACCGCGGCCCCCCAGGCTGCGGACGCGCCCCCACCGTCGGCCGGTGGGAGTGGCGCGGCCCCGGAGAACCCGGAGGCGCCCCAGCCGGATGCGCCGAAGCCGGAACGCACGTTCACGCAAGCGGAACTTTCGCGGATCGTCGCCCGGAACGTCGCAAAAGAAGCCCGCAGGATCGAGCGCGAAGTCCGCACGAGCGTCGAGAACGAGTACCTACGCCGACAGGTGGAGGCGCCGCGTCCGACTGCGAGTGCTGGCGATAGCGCCGGGGGCAAGCCGCAACTCAAGGATTTTCCCGACTACGAATCGTTCGTCGAAGCCGTCGCCGATTGGCGGGCCGAGCAGAAGATCGAAGCGAGGCTCAAGGCCGAGACGGAACGAGTGCAGAAGCAATCGGATGAACAGCGCAGCCAAGAGCGCCGCGCCTACATCCAGGAGCGCGTAGTCGAGAGGGGAGCGGCACTGTACGAGGACTTCGAGGACGTGGCGCTCGCGCCCGACTTGCCGATCACGGAGCCGATGCTCCTGACGCTGGCGGAATCGGATCACGCGGCGGTTGCGGCCTACTACCTCGGACAGCACCCGGAGGAAGCGGCCCGCATTTCCAAGCTCTCCGCGCCGTCGCAGGTGCGCGAGTTGGACAAGCTGATCGCCACCCTCACGAAGCCTGCGGAACCGTCAAAGGCGCCGCCGCCGATCAAGCCTTCCGCCGCCAATGGCAGCGTGGGCGAACGACTTGAAGGGGCCTCGATGGCCGACTTCATCAAGATCCGGCAGCGGCAGATCGCTCAGCGATGAGCGCCGCTGGTTTCTAGGGAATCGAAATGTCCAACACCAACCTCACCATCGACATGATCACGAAGGAGGCCCTGCGCATCGCGCACGAAAAGGCCACCTTCCTCACCACCATCGACCGCCAGTACGACGAGGCGTTCGGCAAGGAGGGCGGCAAGATCGGCAACGCCCTTCGCATCCGGCTTCCGAACCAGTACACCCGCACGCAGGGCTCGCGTGTCGCCGACGTGCAGGACACCGAGACGAAGAAGGTCACGCTGACGATGGCGACCCAGGATCACGTCGCCATGCGCTTCAACTCGGCCGAGCTCTACACCGACATCGACACGTTCTCGAAGAAGCACATCGAGCCGGCGATGGCAACGCTGATCTCTGGCGTCGAGTCGGACGTGCTTCGTGCCCTCACGAAGAAGGTCTACAACACCGTCGGCTCGGCCGGCACGCCGATCACCACGCTGGACGTTCCCGGCAAGGCCCGCGCCCGCCTGAACCAGTGCCTCGCGCCGAAGGACATGAACCGCGCCGTGCAACTGGATTCGGTCACGATGGCCGGCATGGTGAACGGCATGGCGGCGTACTTCGCGCCGCAGGCTGCGGTGTCCGAGCGGTTCACCGAGGGCTTCGTGAAGCGCACCTCGATGGCTGACTACTACGAGAACGAGCGCGTGTACACGCACACCGTCGGCAGCGACGTTACCGTGAACACCTCGGCCGCGGCGGCCGTGACGGACGGCGGCACCAACATCACGATGAACTCGACCGACGGCAACATCAACGCCGGCGACGTGTTTACCGTGGCTGGCGTGTACGCGTGCCACCCGGAGACTAAGGCGGCGCTGCCGTACCTTCAGCAGTACGTCGCCAACGCCGCCTCGACCGGCGCCGTGACGGTTTCGCCCCCCACGATCCTCACCGGGCCGTACCAGAACGTGTGCTCGGCCTCGGGCGCCGCGCTTGCCACGACGGACTTCAACTCCAAGACTATGACCTTCGTGGGCACCGCCAACGCGAGCTACGTGCAGCCGATCATGTACCACAAGGAAGCCTTCGCGTTCGTGACTGGCGACCTTCCGCTGATGGGCGGCGCCGACCGCTGCTCGCGTCAGTCCTACGAAGGGATCTCGCTTCGCGTGTGGCAGGACGGCGACATCCGCAACGACGAACTGATCACCCGTATCGACATCCTGTACGGCTACGAGGCCATCCGGCCGCAGTGGGCGTGCCGCATGGTCGGTGCCGCGGTGGCCTGATGAGTCGGGGGCCGGCCTTCGGGCTGGCCCCAATCCAACCCAAGCGAAAGGAATCCTGAAATGCCCACCTACGAACGGCTCGACTACGGCTCCCCGGACGGCTGCCAGATCGGCGGCTCGACTTCCGACAAGGTCGCCTTCTTCGGCACCACGCCGATCACGCAACGCGCTGGCGCCGCCCAGGCGACGAGCGCCGTCGGCACCGCCTCCTCGACTGCGGTCGATACCAACCTCAAGGCCGCGGTGATCGAGATCATGAACACCCTGCAGAACGTCGGCCTCTGGAAAGGCTCGGCGTGACGCAGCTTCGGGTAGCGTTCTGCTACCCGACGATGGCCGGGCCGACGGATGCCTTTCTGGATTCGCTGGCCCGGTCGGTGCCGCTTCTGGACGGGAGGTACGAGCATCGCGCGATTCACGAGCTCGGCTGCCCGTACATTAGCGGCGCCCGCGCGACCATGCTGCGCAAGGCGATGCAGTGGGGCGCGGATGTCTACGTGTTCCTCGACGACGACGTGGCGTGGCGGCCGGAGGATCTGGTCGCGCTGATCGAGGCCGAGGGCGAGGTGGTCGCCGGGACGTATCGATACAAGACGGGCGGCGATCCGACCTACATGGGGCGCGTGTTCCTCGGGCCGAACACACGGCCCATCGTGCGCGACACGGACGGGGCGATCAAGGCGATTTGCCTGCCGGCCGGGTTCCTCAAGGTGACGGCGGGCGCCGTGGCGAAGTTCATGGCGGCGTACCCGGAACTGAACATCACGGGCGGCGACGATTTCGTGTCGCCAGACCTGTTCAATCACGGCGCCCATAAGGGCGTGTGGTACGGCGAGGACTACGCCTTTTGCCGCAACTGGATGGACTTGGGCGGCGAAATTTGGCTCCTCCCAGATCTTGACCTCGACCACCACGGCCGCGGCGTCCAGAAGGGCCTTGTGTGGAAGGGCAACTTTCACCGGCACCTTCTTGAGATGGGCCAGCGCGATCCGGTGCGGGAGGCGGCGTGAAGGTCCTGCACGCCGGGTGCGGCTCCGAAACGCTCGGCAAGTTTCACCCCGCGTTCGGTGACGTGGAGGAGGTGCGCCTCGACATCGAACCGCGCGTGAAGCCCGACATCGTGGGGAGCCTCACGGACATGGGCAGCGTTCCGGACGGCTCGATGGACGGCGCGTACTGCTCGCATTGCCTGGAGCACCTGTACCCGCACGACGTGGTGCCGGCGCTGCGTGAGTTCGTCCGGGTGCTGAAACCCGGCGGGCACGTGTTGTTCTTCGTGCCGGATCTCGAGGACGCGCGGCCGACGCCGGATGTCCTGTTCGTTTCGCCGTCCGGGCCGATCAGCGGGCTTGACCTGTTCTACGGCTATCACCGGGCGATTCCCGACGCGCCGCACATGGCGCACCACTGCGGGTTCACGCAGGCCACGCTGCGCTCGGCGCTCGAGTCGGCCGGCTTTGGCCGCGTCGAAGTGGTGCGGCTTCCCGACTACAACCTGATGGGCCTTGCGATCAAGGCTTCGCCCGTCCCGAACTAGGACTCCTGCCATGCTGACGCGCCTTTTCGTCCCCTTCCAGACGGTCGGGGCCAACACCGTGCATTTCGACCTGTTCAACGCCGGCGGGTCAGGGCATCGGCTCGAGTTGCTGTCCGTGGTGCCGGTGGTGTCGGGCGCGAGCGCGGTTTCTGGCCTGGTCGCCGTGGACATCTTCCTCACGCGCACGAGTGCGGTGGGTACTGGTGGAACGGCCGCCACGCAAGGAGGGACCACGCTGACGGCCATGACGTTCTCTCCCCACGATTGGGAGGGCGAGATCCCGAACGGCATTTCGGCGCGGCTCACGCCCACTGGCGGTGCTACGGCCGGCGCGGTTCTCGGCTGGCAGTCCGTTTTCACGGAGGAGACGAACAGCGGGGCCTACAACTTCATCCGCGACATGGTGCGCCTGGACAGTCCCACGGTTCCGGGGATCTGGCTCAAGGAGGGCACGGGGATTCGCGTGGTTCAAGGCTCTGTGGCGAGCGTTGGGACGGTGGGCTACAACGTCCTGTTCGACATCAAGCCGCGCGGCTGACATGGCAACCGTTGAAACCCGGATCAAGCGGGCGCTGCGCCTGCTGAACGAGATCGAGCCGGGGGAGGAGCCGACGGACGACGAGCTCGCGGACGGCCTCACGGCGCTCAACGCGATGCTGGACTCGTGGCGGAACGACCGCCTCATGTGCTACGCGAAGCAACAGGAAACTGTAACGCTCGTCACGGGCGACTCAGGCTACACCATCGGCCCCGGTGGCGACTTGGTGACCACGCGCCCCGTCGCGGTGCTCGAGGCTTGGATCAGGCAAGACAACATCGACTACCCGGTGCGCTTGATCAATGAGGCCGAGTATGCCGGGATTCCCGACAAGACGGCCCGTTCGAGCTGGCCAGACAGGCTTTTGTTCCGCCCTCTCATGCCGGCCGCCGTGGTGCTCGTCTACCCCGTGCCGGACGCTACCCGCTCGCTCGTGCTGGTCACGCAAGTCGTGGCCGGCCCTTTCGCCTCGACCTCGACGGACGTGACGCTCCCCCCCGGATGGGACGCGGCCATCGACTTCAACCTCGCCATCGAGATCGCGCCGGAGTACCAGGCGGAGCCATCGCCGGCCGTGATCAAGCGGGCGCAGGAAACGCTCGCTGGGATCAAGCGGGCAAACATCGGTGCGCAGCCCACGGCGGTTCCATCGGAGCTCGTCGCGGCGTTCGGGCGTTCCACGGGAAACATCTACTCGGGGGACTTCTGATCCCATGCGCCTCCCCCTTGCGGTCAATCTCGAGTCGCGGCAGGGTTCCGACGACGCGGTAGATTCCAACTACCTGAATCGCCCCCGCGCGGTTGCGCGGGTGGTGAACGGGATCGTGGAGGTGAAGGGGGATCGGGCGTTCGTCCGCAAGCGCCCCGGCCTCGTGTCGCTCGGGCAGATTCGTGCTGGCGTTGGCCAGCTTCTCTGGAACTGGAACGGCATTCGGGCCATCGTTGACGACTACATCAACTCCGGGACCATTGCGAGCATCGTTTCATCGCCCACCGCGACCAGTCTCTCGCCGTCCAATGCGGACCTGCAATTCTCGGCGGCCAACACGGGCAGCGGTGCCGCCACGCCGCGCATGATGTTCAAGAATAGATCCCAGGCGTGGGTGATGAACCGCACGGGCACGGTGTCGAGCGTGACCTACGGCGGGTCGATGGGTTCGGAGACGCTGGCGGTTGTCTCGCTCACCCGCTCGGGCACGACGGCGACGGGGACGGTGGCGAGCGACGTGCCGTTCCGCGTGGGCGAGAACGTCACGATTGCGGGAGCGGTTGAGACTGCCTACAACGGCACCTTTGCGCTGACGGGCGTCACGGCTGGCGTGTACAGCCCGGAGCGGGTGATTCCGATCACGATCACGCGGAGCGGCACGACGGCGACGGCGACCTCTACGGAGCCGCACGGGCTTTCGACGGGAACGTACACCATCGCGGGGGCGAACGACGCGGCGTACAACGGATCGAAGTCGATCACGGTGACGACGGACTACACGTTCACGTACACGGTGACGGTGACGCCCGCGTCTACGACGACGTGGAACCCGTCGGACAAGAACGCGAATATCACGCTTTCGGGTGGCGATCTGGTTGCAACGGCGGCTTCAAGCGGGGCGAGTTTCAAGGGCGTGCGAGGCACCATTGGCAAGGCCTCCGGGAAATTCTATTGGGAGGTGGCGATCACGAGTCAGGCGCTTCCGCTTGCGTCGGGGGGCGGGCAGATCGAGATCGGGGTGGCGAAAGCGACTGCATCCCTTAGTGTTTCGGCTGCGTTCGCTGGCGACGTGTGGGCGTACAACTCCGCGGGCGCTACCGTTGACGCGACGGGGACGTACTTCGGCGTCGAGTCATACGACGACAGCGACGTGATCGGCGTGGCGCTTAACATGGATAGCGGCGAGGTGTCGTTTTACAAAAATGGCGCACTGCAGCGCACCGTGACGAACAGCTTGGGCGGCACCGTTTACCCGTATGTCACGCTGTACGACAGCTCGGTGATCACGGCCAATTTCGGCGCTACCTCCTTCGCGCATTCCATCCCTTCGGGATTCGCGGCGCTTGCGTCCGATACGCCGGTTTCACCCGCCTCCGGCTCGATCACCGTGACCGACCCGGCGGTGTCCACGCCTGCGACGTTCTCCTACACCGTGGCGGGTTCTCCCTCGACGCCAGCGACGGGGACGATAACCGTGCAGGGTAGCGGCGGCACCGTCCCTGGCATCGTCTACATCAACGGTTACTTCGTCGTTATGGACACAAGCGGGCGCATCTGGAACAGCGCGAGCGAAGATCCGACGACCTGGGGCGCACTCGACTACGTGGACGCGCAGAACGACTCGTCTCGCGGCATGGGCATTGCGTTTTCCCGAGGCTACGTCGTGGCGTTCAAGGAATGGAGCACGGAGTTTTTCTACGACGCCGGGAACTCGACCGGCTCGCCGCTATCGCCCGTGGACAACGGCACCATTCAAACCGGCTGCGCTACGGGTTGGTCGATTGCCTCCATCGACGACTCGACGTTCTGGATGTCGCAGACGAAGGCGAAGGGGCGCGGCGTTCACGTCCTGACCGGCCTCGAGACGCGCAAGGTTTCGACGCCGGACGTGGATCGAATCCTAGACGATGACGCGCTCTCCAACGTCTACGCCTACTGCCTCAAGGTGGAAGGGCACACGCTTTACGTGCTGACGCTGGCGCCTGTGGTTTCGGCTGGCAACGTGACCGGGATCACGCTCGTATACGACCTCACAAGCGATACGTGGCTGGAATGGGCCGCTCCTATCTTCGGTGCAGGGTCAGGAGCGGTAACAGGGGCGCTTACATCGATCACCAGAAGCGGAAATGTTGCCACGGTTACGCACGACATCAATGACGGATTCAGCGATGGGATGGCAGCCACGCTTTCAGGAGCGAACCAAAACGAATACAACGGCCTAAAGCAAGTGCGCCGCATCGACTCAACTCATTTTGAGTTCGACGTGACCGGCGACCCGCGCACGCCTGCAACGGGAACGCTTGCCTACGCCTACATCGTTCCCCGCCGATTGCCGTTCGTTTCTGCGATCAGTTTCGGTGACGACATTCTCCTGCTTCACGAATCGACCGGCGCGTTGTGGGCGCTCGACGACGCGAAGTTCACGGACAACGGCTACGGGATCGAGTTCGTGATCCGCACCCCGCGCTTCGACGGCGGCACACTCGACCGCAAGTCGTGCGCGTCCGTGTCGCTCATCGGCACCAAGGTTTCGGACTACGCCGCCATCCGGTGGAGCGACGACGACTTCGACACGGTGACGAAGTTTCGGATGGTTGACCTGTCGAAAGAGGAGCCGGAACTGCGGCGCTGCGGGGCGTTCAAGCGCCGCGCCTTCGAGATTGTCCACGTAGGCAACACCGCGCCCATCTTCGAGGCGTTGGAAATTGACTTCGGGAAATAGCGGAACATCGCGCGAATAGGAGGTAGTCATGGCTTGGGGATCTGACGTTTGGGCGCAAGGTATCGCCCGCATGAATCGCAGCGTGGAACGCGCCAACGACCTCCACGACCGCCGGGCGTATGGCATGGTGGACAGCGAGGAGGAGCAGCGCAGGCTCCAAGCCGCCCGCCAGCGTCAGGACATGAGCGAGGACGTGCGCCGCTACGACCTCGGGCGCGAGGAAGATCGGCGCCGTTTCGACCTCGGGCGCGAGGATTCCGCCGCCCGCCGCTCCCAATTCGACGGCCTGATGAAGATGCTATTCGGCGGCGGCCAGCCCGAGCAGCCCGGCCAGATGAACGCGCTGCGGTTCCAAGTCGGCGCGGGCGGCTCCCCCTACGGCCCGCCGGACGACGGCATCGACCGCCGCTCCATCAACAATTCGCTGGCCCGGTACATCCGGGGCGGGATGTGACGCCATGCCCGCCGCCAACCGCCTCCGCGAACTGATCGACAACCCCGACAGCTTCACCGGCTCGCCGGGGTTCGCCTTCGCCCGCGACCAGGGGCTGCAAGCCGCGCAGCGGGCCATGTCGCGCTCCCGTGGAAGCGGCAACGCGCTGGCGGAACTGACCCGCCTCGGCACCGGATACGCCGCGCAGGACGACGGCAA
>ERZ724522.718-NODE-718-length-20205-cov-7.010868_pt1 | contig 20205 bp, 45 predicted proteins | sample MGYA00376055_ERZ724522 | MGnify/ENA primary metagenome ERZ724522 (study PRJEB28724, sample SAMN07190884) | wastewater metagenome | isolation source: effluent of sewage treatment plant in Hong Hong | place: Hong Kong | collected 2016-03-17 ... | reverse complement strand
TGCCGGAATCCCAGTCGGCCGCAAATCAGTCGCTTGGGACTTTACTGCATAAATCTGCCTTATGCAAGCTCACTCTGCCGCGTCAGTGAAGCCTTGGAAGATCTCGCTGTTGACGGGCACCGATATCGTGCCGGCAATATCGAGCGCCCCGACCAGCTTCTTCAACCGCGGGTCTTTCTTCGCGTTCTTCCTCAGCTTGGCGCGGGCGTTCTTGTTCTGGATATCGAATATGGCATCATACTCCGCCTCCATAGTGCGGATGGCCAGGATCTCCAGAATATCGATCGGGAATGGCTGGCCTTCTGCGGTGCGGACGATGCCGGCAACGCCATTCGTTTCTTCCAGCCGGCGCCAGTCTCTTGGATCGCGGACGAATACGTATCCGACCATTAGAGCGAAGCGGCGTACCTTGTAGAGGTCGGTGTGCCGGCGGTCACGGATGAGGCGCTTTTCGGTCGGCATGTAATGCTCGAACCCGTTTTCGTCCAAGGCCCTCTCGACGAGAGAGAGCATGGGGTTGGTGATCGGCTCTACCCTATAGCCCTTCGCGGAGCGGGTGAGCTTGACCACGTATTCCTTGCGAGGGAGCTGTGCTCCTGGGATCGTCTTCACCGCAAACCAAGCCATCTATGCCGCCGCCCTTGGACTACGCGGTTGCCCGCTGTTTCACCCTGCCGAGAAGATTTAGGACCGTCGTATGTTCACGATTGAGGAACCGGCCTATCTGTGTCGTGCTGAGGTCGGGCCGCTGCTCTCGAATGGCCATCGCAATGGCTTTGCGCGCCTTCACGTACCTTTTGCGCCGCTCTGGGCCCTTGACGTTTTCGAGGGTAATCCCCGGATGCCCCGCGAGAACGCCGATTGCGATTTCCTTCATATCCCGAACCGCCTTGACACCAGTCGGCTCTATCGCATCAAAGCACCAGTATGATACTGTATTCTCGATGCAAAATCGCCCGGAAGTGCCGCTCTTTACGATGTTATCGAGTATTGACGGCTCGACTTTTGTGGATTGTGTGGACAACTCGCGCTGCCGTTGCTCCCAACGTTCCCGCTCAGCCTTGCGATATTCTTCGATCGCCAGTTTTTCCTCTGCTGCCGCAATCCTATCCTCGACGATACGATTGATCACCCGCGGCTTTCCCCATAGTGCTTCCCTCGCCTGGGCATAACGCGCCCTCTGTTGCTCAACACCCATTACCGCTGTCATTCTGTTCCAGTCCTCTTATCCGGCTGAACGGCGCTGCCTTCTGGTCCGTGGGCGCCGATCATCGAAAACCATATCGACCCAACAGGCCAGCTACCCTTGCCCTGAAGCCATTGTTCTCTTGTGATGTTGGGTTTCGGGAATTAGTTGTGGTTTCTGCGTTTTCATGATACACCCTTAAACGGGAATTTGTTGTGGGAAAGGAGACCCGATGATCTACGCAATTCGACAGACAGGACGCCGTCAGACGCTCGTGGAGATGACCTCCACGGAGTGGACGAAGGCGGCGAGAGCGAACCCCGAACTGGTGCATTCCAGAGTGAATCGGGACACCGCTGAGCGATGGGTTCGGGACGGCAAGGAGCACGAGACGGGGCTCTACATCGAGGATGGCAAGGTGCGGTACGCCCTGCCAGAAATGCGGGAGGCGTGAATGTCCGAGGAAGTAATCAGCAACCAGAATGATTGGTCGCGCCGAACTCAGCGGGAGATCACCGAGACACTCTCGAAAATCCGACGCCTGGTCGCGGAAGGCTTGTCCCCGACCGAAGCGATTAACCGCACCGCGCACACCGCCGAAACATATTCGGCGGCCTTGCGCGAGTACAATCTCCGACCCGTCATTCCAGATTGAGAGGGCACCATGCAGAACGCAGATAACCCGGTGGCTTGGCGCTACGAACAGACTATGTGCGAAGGCGACTGGCAGACAGGCTTCACTGAATGGGGTGAGCCGCAGCCGTCTCCGACTGTGCACAATGTGACGCCGCTCTACGCCCGCCCGCATCCTGCCAAGAACGAGAAAGCTCTTGTCCGCGCCCTTGAGTTCATCGAAAGCCTGACCGATGACCCTCTTCTCATGGGCGTCGATGACATCGAGATGACGGTCGAGGACGTCAGGGAGAGCGCTCGCATTGAACTCGCTAGCATACGCGCCGCCCTCAGCGCTGAGCCTGACTCCACAAATTAATCCGTTTTTGACATGGTGCGCTCCGACTAAGGAGCCACCATGCCGAACCGCCTCAATTTTCCGGGATACACAGTGCTTACCGACCCTGTAACCGACGCGATCCACGCGACCTATGACGAGCTTCCGGACGCCTGCCCGGAATGTGGGGTTGTCGACCGCCTGCATCGTTGGGGCAAGCGCGACATGACCATCACGGACACGGTGAACTTCGGGGAACGCACCCGGTTCACGGTGACGCGGGTGAGGCTGAAGTGCATGGAATGCGGCCATACCTTCATGCAACCCCTTCCCGGCATTGACGACCGGAGACGCCTGACGGTGCGGGCGATGAAGAACATCGCCGAGCGGGGCCTGCGGCATCCCTACGCCCTTCTCGCTGAGGAGTACGACCTCGACCCCAAGACCATCTCCGCCATCGTCATGGAGCACGGTAGAGACGAGGAGTTCCCGCCATGGGCTCCGCACTACCTGGGCATCGACGAGGTCGCTGTGGACGGCGTGTTCTGCGCCATCTTCACGGACATCGGCAACCGCAAGATCATCGACTTCCTGCCAAACCGGAAGAAGACCACCATCAAGCGCTGGCTCCGGCAACTGGAGAGTCCCGAACGTATCCAGGCGGTGACAATCGATATGTGGAAGGACTACCGGGAGGCCGTCTATGAAATCCTCGGCAAGCATATGACCATCGTCATTGACAAGTACCACGTCACCAGCAAGGCGGACAAAGCAGTGGAAGCGGTGCGGGTCAAGATGAACAGGGATGCCGATCCGGCCATCCGAAAGCACATGAAGGGTTCCCGCGAAATCCTGACGAAGAACCCCGCGAAGCTCACCAAGGACGAGAAGTCCCTGCTGGGCAAATGGCTGCGGGACTACCCGATCCTGAAGACTGCCCGCGACACCAGCGGAAGCTTCAAGCTCATCTACAACTTCACCGCCCGCTGGGAGGCTGAGAGTGCTCTGGACGAGTGGCTGGCGAGCATCCCGGAGGAAGTCGCTGAGGAGTTCTGGCCTGTCGTCTCGGCTGTCACCAACTGGCGATACGAGATCATGAACTACTTCGAGCATCGGATCACCAACGCCTTCACGGAGTCGATGAACAAGAAGGTCAAGACCATCGCCCGTGAGGGTTCCGGCTACGACTTCTTCACGATGCGCCGCCGTCTCCTGGAGGGCTACAAGCCGAAGCCTGCGAAGGGATTCATGAAATGCTCGCTCTGCTATCGGAAGAGCACGCCGGACAATCCGGTGAAGATGAAGATGGTCGTTCCACCCGACATGGTGGCCAAGCATCTGAAGCGGCCGAAACCCATAAGGATGTGCAGAGAATGCTTCGAAACCCACAGGGAAAGGTATCGCGCTCATGGCATCATTCCCACAACAAAATCCTGATACCCGTGATGTTGAGAGGAGCGCGCATTTCTCTCTCTACGCGGTCTTCCTGCTCTGATTTGAAGCGGATGAAGGAGGTCATGTTCTCCCCGCATACAACGTGACCGGCAGTCGAGGCAGGCGTGGCGTCTCCGTCCACACGAACCATGCGTGATCCTCGGTGCCCGTCACTCCGTCGAGAGTCCATGAAATGCGATCGACAAGAGCGATCTTGGCCGCAAAGCGCGGGTTATCGCGGAACAGATGCGTCCGGGTATTGCCGAAGTCGAACTTCGCGGTCAGGAGGAGCGCCACCAGCCCTTTGCATCGAGTGAGCGCATATTCTGCGAAGAGCTTCGCATCCCGGTTGCCCTTGCCATAGGGCGGGTTTGTCACAATGGCGTCGGCTTCCGGCCATGACCCGTGAGGTTTGAGGAAGTCGAACATCTCGTCATGGCCGCGACCATAGACTGCGATGTCCGATGTGCGGACGCTCATGGCGCTCTCACGCAGCACGTCTGCCATCAGGTGGTTTCCGGCCGCCGGCTCCCAAACGCGCAAGCCAGCGACGGGAAAGTGTCGAAGCAACGCTTGGGTCACCCAAGGCTCTGTCTGGTAGAGATCGTTTTCGCGGCGCGCATAGTTGGAAGCGGTTACCGTCATCTCACGCCTCCTGTAGCTTCACGCCGCCAACGACCGCACGAGCGCGGGCTGCGAGTTCCGCCCTGCGCTCAGCATCTATGCTGACGACATTGGTTGATTGCTCTTGAGAACGTTGGCGCTCTTGCCGGCGGGCCTCGTAGGCGCGATACTGCTCGGCTAGATCCTCGAAGCTCTGGCGATTGAGCCAGGTAGATGAGAGCGGGACATAATCCCGATCACGATCCTTCATGGTGTGAAAGAACCATTTTGCGCCGTCGATGACATCCTGCGGGTCAGCGCCGTTCTTGACGAGCTTGGCGAATGTTTCGCGAGCAAGGCCGCGGCCGTCCGTGTGGCGAGCATTCGGCCTCCAAATGCTCCAAAAAGCGCGAAATTCCTCGCTTTCTTGCTGCTTAGACATTTGCCACCTTCCTTCCTGCGAAGACGCCATGGTAGCGCGTTACTGCCTCTTGATAGGCGACAGCGGCCTCGTCCAATGAGGTGAAATAGCCGAGCGTTTTTTTTTTTTTTTTTAAGCCTATTCTGGCGACCCACTTCTGGCGTTCCTTGAACCAGACGACGCCCTTGACACCAGAAACGGTCGCCCGTCCAACTGGGCCTTTATTCCAATTATTCTGCGCGTGAGTGCATGCCCTGAGGTTGGCCAAACGGTTGTTAATTTTGTTTCTATCAATGTGATCGATTTGTTCGGGCCACTCGGCGTGCATGTAAAACCACGCCAGCCTATGAGCTAGATATGATCTCTTGGCGACCACCACCGATAAATATCCGTGGCTCCCTATTGAGCCAAGAATCAGCCCCGCTTCCCGGCCCTGAGTGGCTACTTTGGAACGGAACTGGCCAGTCAGCGGGTCATAGTCGTGGCATCGAGTGAGGTATTCATGCGTAAGCACAACACTGTTGCCATCTCTGTTCACGTATTCCCAAGCCGCCAATCGCGGGTCTGGCGACTTCATGAACATCTCAAGCGTGATCGTTGCTCTATAGGCGTCGAACGGTTTAACCCGTCCTTTACCCTCGCGTTTAGAAACAACTTGGCTGGCGAGGTCGTCACCTATGACAGGCGCGAGAATTTCATGCGCCTTTGTACTCCAAAGCTTCTTTGCCATGTCTTCCGTCCTTTCCATCCCCGAGCTGGTTATGCTGCTAGTGCTTCCTCTGCCGGTTGAATGATGACGACGCATTCCGCCGGGAGGTCTTCATCCCAATGCATCGAAAGCCGCTCACAGAGGTTGTCGTTCTTGATCACGCCGTAATGCTGGAGGGCGTCGAGGACCGCTTTCGAGCGATTGTCGATGTCCTGCCGTAGGTTCTGCCGGCGAAGCGCTATGCTGATGGAGAACGGGACCGAGATCGGCGTCTCCGGGCGCTTGATGAAATAGCCGGCGTCATTCCGCCACTTCTTGTAGGTGGTGGAGAGAGAACGTGTCTTTCCCCATCCTTTGTATAGATCCCAGCCGCTTGGCGGGTATGGAAGATGGAACCTCACTCTGCCGCCTCCGCAAACAACGGCGCATCGTTGCGAATGCGCTTCTCTGCCATGGCGGCGTATTCAGGGTTCAATTCGATGAGGACGGCGTTGCGCTGGAGCCGATCAGCTACGAGGCCAGTGGTGCCCGCCCCGCCGAAGGGATCGAGAACTGTGCCGCCAGTTGGGCAGCCGGCGAGGATGCAGGGCTCAATGAGCGCGGTCGGGAAGGTCGCGAAATGCGCCTCCTTAAAGGGCATCGTGGGCACCGTCCAAACCGAACGCTTGTTGCGAGTGTCGGCTATCAGGAACTCGCGGTAATAGCCGCCGAGGGCTGCCTTGGCCTCGTCCGCAAGAGCCTGGATGTGAGGATCGTTCTTGCCAAAGCCGTCCTGCGTCTTCTGTGCTTTGCCTGCATCAGTGATGCCAACCGCCCGAATGGCCGCAATATGCTCATCCGTTAGCCCATGCTGTTTAGCTAGCTCCAGCGCCCGAACCGACTGCTTCCTCGTCCTGTCCGCGAATGCGACCAGCCCCGCTTTCGTGCGGTGTTCGCTTGCCCCATTGGCGTATGCATCCGCGCCTTTGTGCGAGGTATTGCCCGCGAGATGGTCGGAAACCTGCGCCTCTGCAATAGCGGCCGCATCGTAGTAATACGAAGGGCGCTTGCTCATCAGAAACACGTATTCGTGCGCTTTGGTGCACCGATCCTGCACGCTTTCAGGCATGGGGTTCGGCTTGTGCCAGATGATATCCTGCCGCAAGTACCAACCGTCTGCCTGAAGAGCAAATGCCACCCTCCAAGGAATGCCGATGAGGTTCTTTTGCCCTAGTCCAGGGACGGACGGCGGACGGCTCACCGAGCTATGGACTGCCTTGCGGTCGCGAACTTGAGCTACACGCCTTGTCGCCATAGCCCCATCAGAACCTTGGGTTCCGCTACCAACTGAGACGTAGCTGTCACCAAGGTTGAGCCACAGAGTCCCATCGTTCCGAAGTACCCGCTTCACTTCGCGGAAAACCTCGACCATCGCGGCGACGAATTCATCGGGCGTCGGCTCAAGGCCAATCTGACCTCCATGGCCATAGTCCCGCAGGCCAAAGTACGGCGGCGAGGTCACGCAGCAATGCACACTCTGATCCGGCAATGACCGGAGAGCGTTTCTGCAATCTGCGTTTATGATCTTTACCGTCATTTCGTCTGGAACCTTTCGGAACCTTCGTTGTTCTCTCGCCGTAAACGGGGAGATGTGTCTTGAAAGAAGCTGCCGAGTGCTTGGCGGGGAGGAACGCTTTACACCCGGCAGCAAGTAGGCGGGCCGTGGAGAAGACCCGCCGGGAACGCTTTACTCGTCCTCTAAGATTAATTCCGCGGACGCCTTCCAAACCGGCGCGTAGACAACGTTCCCGCGCACTAGGTACTCATAGGCATCACACTCATCGATATCATCAGTCGTCCATCCGCTGCTGATCGCCATCTCGATCGCTTCCGCCTCAGTGTTGGCCTCGACTTCGACTGTCACGCTCCCGGCGATCGGGAGCCTCACGGTGTAGAACCCCATCAGTCTCTTCCTTTTTTCCGGCCAGCGACAAAATCTGCGAGGCGCACCAAAGCCGGATTAGCTGCAGCAGTCCTTTTTTCTTCATAGCGAGTTTCCATCCGTTCAGCGGCCCGTTCCATTTTCCCCGACCATGCGAGATATGCGTTCAGAACGGGCGCGGCACTGGAGATCAACATGTCGTTTATCTCTCGGTTCCAAAGCCGCATCGTCGTTGCGAACGGAACCCCGCGCTTCGTCTGGTGGCGATACGCCGCGGCCTCAAGGGTGTCCCCCGGACCTCGAAACTCCGCCATCAGCATCTCCCGGTTCATCCTTCGAACCTCATCAATCATGATCGCCGTGTTCATTTCTCCATTCCCTTTTTTGTCATTTGTCATGCGTGACATGTGATCTGTCATCGGTGCCGGGCCTTCTGTGAGATTGATAATCCACACAGTCGGGCCGGTTCTTAGAGAGGAGCAGCCAACCACCGCCCCGGTACTCACTTCATTGTCAGGAGACATGCCCCGCCAGGAACCGTCTCCGTTAAACCCTTTGCCGAGTCCGCCATGTTTAAGCAGCCCCGAGAGGAAGGAAGCGCTATCCGCCGCAAACCAGCGCTTCCCTCCAAGCCCTCCCCCAGCGATAAAGGTCCGCGTTCGCTGGGGGAGATCGCCAATTCAATCGTCAACGCCCTTGCTTTTCGATGCCGGCCAGAACGCAATATGCAGCGAGAAACACAGCCGCTACCAAGTACCACTTCGTCTGCTCCAGCTCAGTCTCGCCATTCCAGGCGGAGTAGTGCCTGACGCCGATCGCGTAGATGCTCACGAGCAAAACCCAGGTCTTCATTCCCGGCCTCCGTACTCGTTGTCGTCGTCCATGAGCGGCGCGTTATAAAGCAGATAGGTGAGCCATACGGCGCCGAGGAAAATTGCAGATGCGAGAACAATCCAGTTCATGCCGCTTCCCCTCGAATGAGTTCCTGCTCGACGCAGACGATGGCCCGGGCGCGGTGCGGGAGACGGCGGATAAGCCCGCGCTCCTCAAGTGCCGTGATCAGGCGATGAATGCCGCTCTTGCTGGCGAGGCCAGCGAATTCCTTCATCTCGTCGAAGGAAGGAGCCACGCCGTTGTTGGCTTCCGTGTAGTCCCTGATGAACTGATAGAGGTCGCGCATTGCCGCGGTCATGGACATCGGCCGGCGAACGGTCTTGGCCTGGACATTGCGAGAGACCAGCTTCGATATCTCGCGGCAGAGATCCGGGTCGCTCATGATGAGAGAAATGGCACGCTCGTAGGTGTTCATCGCTCTGCTCCTGGGCGTGGTGTCTGCGGACGATCGTCTGCCGCCACGTGCTCAACTGCTCTCTGGGCTATCGCATCCTTGCCTTTGGATATGCGGTTGATGGCTCGTCCATCAAAAGCTGCGAGAGGGAGGCCGCGGGTGTTGTTCCGCCAGTCGGGAAGCTCGATCCGATGAGTGGTCACGCCAATTCCTCCCCATCAAGAGCGCCGAGTTCATCTAGGGCTTTGGAGCGACGGGCCTTGATCGTGGCCATGATCGATCGCGCATCGAAGAGGGCGTTATGAGGAACATCGGACGGGAGGAATTTCATGTCGGGCAGCAATTCCGCCTTGAGCGGGATGTGCATCGACTGGCTGTGATCCTCGCCCTGAAAGCACTGGAAGAAGTGCATGAGGTCGGTGTACCAGTCGGCCACGATGACCGGCTTGTGCTGGCGCTCCAGAAAGGCTTTCAACGACTCTCGGAACGCTTCCCGGCTGATCGGCAAGGCGAAGAGAACCGGAACAACGTTCTCCATCACCCACGGCTCAACATCCTTGGGGAGTTCAAGGACGCCGTACCAGTCTTCGCCGTACTCCGTGACGAGCGCCATCGAAATGAGACGCCCGCCAAAGCCGTTGAATTCGCAATCGACAGCAATCTTCGTCATTTACGCCTCCCCCTTCAAGGTCTTAACCATTCGATCAATCTGCGGAGTCAGAGGATGGTTCTCTACCTCTGCGGAGCGACGGGGCTTTGCTTCGTGGGCGAGGGTGTCGGGATGAGCGGTATCTCTGAACCTGAGCAGGCAATCTCGGGCTTTTGCCCCAGCATCCATCATCATGGCATCATAGGCGGCTTCACCAGATTTAGTGCTGCTGGCGGCGGTCGCTATCATGTTGCCGTACCATTCCAGCACCTTACGCACTTCTGCATACTTTTCCCGCTCTGCCAGAACGGCATCTCGCAACTGCATCTCTGCGAACAAGCGCGTAAACTGCCCAGTCGGCGTGCTCCAATGGCTAGCGAACCTCGCGTCTTGCCGGTCCTGGTATTGCCCGTCCTCCCAGTAGGCATATGCATAGACCTCATACCCGAAGAGATATTCGTGGGCGTCAGTACGGCGGATGTCTTCTGTGATAGCTGGCTTCATCATCTCCTTAATTGGGATTATCTCGCGCGTACCGTCTGCGTTGAGGCGCGCGAAGTTGCCAGAGAACATGGCTGCGATTTCGTCTTCCTGTTTCTCGCTCATTACGCTTGCTCTCTCTCTGGGAGGGATGAAGGGAGGGATTGGTGACTTGCGCCGAGATATTCTATCTCAGTGGGGTGACAGGGGCCGCTCTTGCCGTTGTCGAACTTGACCATGACGTAGTGCGGTTGCGACCGGCTCTCGCGCTGGATCGTGCCGAGGCCATATCTCGCGAGGCCCTCGATGCCTCGAACGCGCTCCCCGACGACGGGAAAGACACCATAGGCGCGCTTGACGTATTCGTAAGCCATTCAAGCCTCCCCATAAAACACGGTCACGGCCCAAGCCGGGACACGAGCATGGATTTGGTCGCCGCGATAAACGGCGTAGAATGGCATGAAGTCGCCCACGCCCTTTTCGTCATAGGCCACGATCTTGTCGCAGCCCATGTGGCAATCCAGGCTGCCAGCCGTGAACCCGCCTGCGCCTTCCGTGATGTAGTAAATGCCAGCAATCCGGGCGCTGCTGTCGGTGATCCTAGGAACCGTCATTGTAGCGTTCCGTCCATTCCTTCGAGGACAGTGAGGGCGATGTCGTGAGAGGGGGTCATGCTGCGATCCTCTCGCTCGATATCGACGGCCAGTTGACGCGAGGTAGAGCGTGAAGCGGCTTTCGAGAGGCGAACAAAACCTGATTTTCGCTTTCAGCCAGCACCGTGACGGCATGGCAACGAACGAGGTAGAACCCCTTAGCTTTGAGCCGCTCGATCTCCTCTGGGAGAAACCATTTCGCGATGCCAGTTGCGCCCCGAGTCCCGCAACCAACATGGCCACCCGCAGCATGCGCAGCAGAAACTATCGTGTGAAAACTGGGAAACTCCTCAAAGACAGAGGGTGGCAACGCATGATCACTGTTGGAAACCCACGAAGAGGAGAAACCGGGCCTCCAAGGGCCGCGTCCGAATTCGTCTTGAACGCGATATATCCATCGCTCGCTCATCACGCGCTCTCCCGCTCTGCGGTCACTGGCTGGTATTCTCTCGGAAGAGGCAGCCATATCGACGGGTTCTTTTCGAAATGAAAAACTACGGCTTCGAGCCCGCTAAGAACGTTGAACCCTTTGGCCATGAGCCAATTGATTTGCTCTGCCGTGAAGTTTGGCGCGCCGGTTCTGACGCGCCTCTGATCAAGCATGATCCACGATCTAAACTCTTCGACCAGCTTGTCCTTTTTCTGCCGGTTGCAGAAATTGCATGCCGGCATCAGGTTTTCCGGCGCGTTTGTCCCGCCCCTATTGGATGGGATCATGTGGTCAATCGCGCTTTCACCCTCAACGAGCTTATCTCCGCAATAGCCGCAACATCCGTCACCCTTTGTGCTGTAGACGTGGCTACGAACTTCCTCGCTGACGATAATTTCTCGCCAGTTGCGCTTCTGCCTCCTATGGGCGTCTCGCTCGCTGCGCGATATTGTGTGGTGCGAGATAAACGTCATTCCGCCACCTCCGCCTTGATCGCCGCCGCGGCGTCCAGCATGTCAGGGCGCAACTCCTCGACCGGGATGCCCGTGAAGGCGCTCACTTCGAAGATGCGCTTGGCTGGCACCTCGTCCCACTGCGATATGGCAGACGGGAAAATCTTGAGAGCTTCGGCCAGTTTCTGGCGACGCCCGCGTTCCGCGTTGAGATATTCGAGAAGCTTTTCCATGGCTCCACCTTAAGCCATACTGAAACTAAGTCAAGCTGATATTTCAGTCCGACCACTTGGCCGCGGCGTTGTCTTCGAGCATGCGCGCGATAAGCTTCTTTGCGGGACCGGAGGGGTTCACCTTCCCCGTTTCCCATTTCGACACTGTGCCCTGGTCGACGCCTAGAGCTTCAGCGAACGCAGGCTGGTTCATTCCCAGCGTGTTGCGGGCGGATTTAAGTTCTTCGGGGGTTTCAAGAGTGTGCATAGCGCATACTATATGCTCTACGCATTCTGCATTGTCAATGCCTAACGCATATCGATACCGGATATAGAATGCGTATGGCAGATCAAGTCGAGATTGGCAGGCGCTTGAGGGAAGCTAGGGTAGCCGCGGGCTTTAAGAGCGCGAAGGCCGCGGCGGCCTCCTTGGGCGTGCCCTACCCCACCTATTCCCAGCATGAAAATGGAACACGCGGTATAGTCCGCGAGGCCGAGCTTTATGCGCGCCGTTACCGCGTTACTCTCGACTGGCTCATGCGAGGTAAAGGCCCTGGACCAAGCGAGGCCGCGAACGAGAACAAAGAGCCTGGCGGCCTTGTTCCGATAACGAAGAATGTCGACCAGATCCCGGTGAGCGGCCGCGTTGCCGCCAATACGTGGTTGGATGTGGAGGACACCATTATCGACTACGATAACGTTGAATATGTACCGAGTCTCAGCGGTTATCCCGTCCAATGGCAGTTCGCCTACCGCGTCGACGGCAATTGCCTAAACAAGGTGGCGAAGCATGGCAGCGTGCTAGTCTGCCTCAATATCATCGCCTCCGGTGACGATGTGTTCGAGGACGACCTTGTCATAGTCCAGCGCGCCCGCTTCGGAGGGCAGATGATCGAGCGGACGGCAAAACGCGTCCGACGCACATCTCGTGGCATTGAGCTTTGGCCAGACAGCACAGATCCAGCCCATCAGGAGCCGATCGCGCTTGAGGACTCTTCTTCGGAAATTGACGTGCAGATTATTGGGAAGGTGCTTTGGATTTTGAATCGGCCATGACGAAGAAACCTTCTGCAGAAGAGATGCTTCATGTGGCCACAACATTGCACGCGGCGACCACGAGCATTCTTGTGTGCCTCACCAAGACGCTGGAAAATGCTGGCACTTTGCGCATCGGCGAATTTGAAGATTTAGTGCGATTGATGGCCGAACGAAGCCAGCGCGAGAAGTCGCCTGATGTTGCCGCAATCATGTTCGATTTCGCGGATCAACTTTCCCACTCTTCCCCTACCAAGAACTGATTCCTCAGCTTTCGTCTTTCCCTCTGTCTCTGAGCAAGGGAGGAAGGTTTTGAAGGATGGTGAGGGAGGGTTCCTGCCAAACGTTCCCCCTACCCCATAAGCTCAAATCAAGAGCCTATGAGGAGGAGGAAACATTTGGCATGTCCTGAAGGCCGGAGCCGGGATGGGACACGTGCCAGAGGGGCCATTCGCTCACCCTCGTCCTGTATTTTCTGGCGGCACGCTTAAGGACTTCGTTCCAGCGCCGGAGGCTTCACCAGTCTGCGGGATTGCACCGCTCTTACCTCTCAGTTGACGCGAGACATACACCAGCGATTCGAGCTTCGTCAACGAAAGAATGCATTTCGCATTTTCCTTGTTGACTTCTGAAAATGCATAACGCATATTCTCCTCAACACCCCAGCACCGGCAAGCCGAACTCGCAGGCTGGATGAACGGAGACGGAAATGAACCTCATCACTGCAAAAGCAATCAGCGACATCAATCTCAAGGGCCTGAAGCTCGCTTGGGAGAAGCACGACAGCACTATCAAGTTCATTACGCTAACCGACGTGGACGGCGTGACGATCAGGATCAGTTCGATCCCCTATGGAGACGGCATCAAGGTTCTGGTCCCTGAGCCGCCGAAGAAGACCGACAAGTATTTCCTTCACGGCGAAATCGCCGGCATCCCGCTCAAGAAGGCATTCGACACCGAACGCGAGGCCAAGGATGCGGCCGACGATCTCGGCAGTGCTGCGGTTGTCCAGATCACCAAGGCTGAGGTCACTGTCGATGAAGCGGGCGTCCCGGACATGGACGAGGTGCCGTTCTAGTCGATCACCCCCTCCTCTCAGCCATACGGCACAAGACAAGGGAAGAAATGGAGACGACGGAAATGCCGAGGATTTCCTATAAACAGGCAAGGGCAGATCACGAATATCTGTGGGGCATCGCGCCGGCCAGCGATATGAGTGGCGCGTATGTTGATCAAAGCGACCTGGCCAAACTTCTTCGCAGTCCCACAAAGGCAACGGCTCGCGACTGCTATTGCGCCCAAATCGCCTACTGGTTTCAAGCCGGCCCTGATAGTGGCGGTCATGGCAACGTGGCGATCGACTGGTCTGACCCAGTGATCCAAGAGATCGCTGATCGTCATTGGATCGAGCGCTGACATTCCCACTCACCCCCGCTCTTGATCACCACAAAGCGGAAAACGACGGAGAACAACGAGAATGCGGTTCGACATCTTCAACAGATTTACAGGCGCGGTGCAATTCTCCTGCGAGTTGGACTGCCCCGCCGATGCACTTCCCTCCGTCAAGCTTGGCCTTGCGGTGAAGGTGGCGATCAAGGAAAGGGCCAACCTCAGCAGGGCCGACCTCAGCAGGGCCTACCTCAACGGGGCCAACCTCAGCAGGGCCTACCTCAGCGGGGCCAACCTCAGCAGGGCCTACCTCAGCGGGGCCGACCTCAGCAGGGCCGACCTCAGCAGGGCCTACCTCAGCGGGGCCGACCTCAGCAGTGCCAACCTCAACGGGGCCGACCTCAGCAGGGCCAACCTCAACGGGGCCGACCTCAACGGGGCCAACCTCAGCAGTGCCAACCTCAACGGGGCCTACCTCAGCGGGGCCGACCTCAGCAGGGCCGACCTCAAAGATGCGAAAGACGCGGACCTTGCCATCGCTCGCACCCGCATCCTTGCCGATGGCGACATTACCGGCTGGAAGAAATGCCAGGGCGGCGTGATCGTCAAGCTCCGCATCCCGGCGGACGCTAAGCGCTCCCATGCATTCGGGCGGAAGTGCCGAGCCGAGTTTGCCGACGTTCTTGAGGTCCACGGCGCTGAATTTGGCATCTCAATGCACGATGGCAAGACCAAGTACAGCGTTGGCGAGCGGGTCATACCGGATGGCTTCGACGACGACTGGACGCAGGAATGCTCGTCTGGCGTCCACTTCTACATTTCGCGAATCGAAGCCGAGAACCACTGACCCTCGCGCCGCACAGGAAAAACGACAATGAGCGACATCGAAGCACTGATTGATCTTATCAACGTCCGAAAGGACTCCACCTTCGACGGCGAGTGCCATCTGTCGAATGAGGAGGCAGACGAGATCATTACTGCCCTCACCGCAGCACCCGCAGGCGACTGGACCGTATCGGCCTCAGAGACGGCGCGGATGGTTCTCGACTATCTCGGCATCGGATCTGACCCCAGCCTAGAGCCCGGAGCAGACCGCAGGCGGGATAACGTCGCCAAGATCATCACCAGTCATCAGGCCATCCGGCACCAAGCGGCTTTGCGCGCCGCCGAAGAACGTGGCTACGAGCGTGGACTGCGGGACGCCAGAGCCGAACTCCATGAAGGGAGCCAGTCATGAGCTACCATTCCGAGCGCTATTATCATCTCGACCGCATCAGCGCAGCGACCTCCAGAGCCAAGGACCGCTTCATCAACTCCGCCGATCTTGAGGACGAACACGCCGTCATCAAGGAACTGACCAAGTCGGTCATCGACGAACTCATGGCCCTGACTGAGACATGCTCAGGTGAGCGGGTATGGGGCTTTGATGTCCAGCACGAGGGCGTTCTTGAGAACGTAGCGGTGTCCTTTTCAGATGCGATCGATAAACGCGACGACCGCCGCAGCCCCGAGAGCCGGAAAGAATATGCAGCAGCGATGGGGAGGATGTGAGATGCAGATCACTCGTCACGACTGCGGTTTCGCAGCTTTCGAATGCGACGCCACGACATGCGACCGCGATTGCTTCACAGCTCGCTACATCGAACTCAAGGCCACGTACGCGCCTGAGCCGCCCTTGTTCGGCCCGGCTGCACTGGCCTTCATTCTCGCCGCTTCTATCGCCGCGCTGGCCTGCGCAGTCGCAGTTGGCCCGCCTCGTATGGAGCAGCAATTCCAAGCAGACGCAAGGAGATAGACATGCGCCCGACGCCAGGAGCACTGCGATACCATGCGAATGAGGCCCGCCGCGATGTGGAGTTCTGGGAGCGCCAGGCTCACGAGCATGAAGCCGCTGCGAAGCGGTGCCGTAAGCAGGCGGCGAACCGACTACGTCAGGCCGAGGAATACGAAGAGATGGCCGGACGTGGCGAGATCTCAGTTCCCTATACCGTGTTGCATCAGGAGGCAGCAGAATGACTCAGTTCCTCTATATCGACCTTGAGACCATCCCGGCACAGTCGGAAGATGCTCGCTCCCGCGTTGCCGCGACGGTGAAGCCCCCGGGCACCATGAAGAAGGCTGACACAATCGCCGCGTGGGAGAAGGATGGCAGGCCGCAGGCCGTCGAGGACGCAATCGCCAAGACGAGTTTCAACGGCGCATACGGCCATGTCTGCTGCATTGGCTGGGCTTTCGACGACGAGCCGGTGCGATCCCTCATCTGGCCTCGTGATGTCGAGAGCGAGGCCGCGGCAATTCATACGTTCAAGACGATCGTCGAGAGCAAGACGAACTTTCCTCCTGTGATCGTCGGCCACAACGTAGCGGAGTTCGATATCCGCTTTCTCTGGCAAAGAGCCATGGTCCTCGGCATTCGGATGCCAGCTTGGTTCCCCCGCGCTCCCAAGCCATGGGACCGAGAAGTCTTTGACACCATGACCGCGTTTGCCGGCGCTCGCAACACGGTCAGCATGGACACGCTCTGCGCCGCTTTCGGCATCCCATGCAAGGAAGACATGGACGGGTCGAAGGTGGCCGGCGCATGGGCAAACGGCGAATACGAACGCATCGCTGCCTATTGCCGCGCCGATGTCGATCGCACCCGTTCCATTCACCGGAAGATGCTTGTTGCCTATGGAGAAGCAGCATGACCGACAAATTGAACGTTCACCAGCGCCTAGCTGCTGTGATGGGGGAAGTCTCCTACATCCAGAAGGAGTCGAAGCGCGGCATGAACTACACGATCGTCTCTCATGACGCGGTAACGGCTAAAGTTCGTCCCGCCCTCCTGAAGCACGGGATCGTTTATTACCCCGTCCGATGCGAACACCTTCACAACGGCAACCGCGCGGAATGCTCTCTGACGGTTCGCTTCGTCAATATCGATGATCCAGCGGACTACTTCGATGTCCCGACGTTTGGCTACGGCATTGACCCGCAGGACAAGGGACCGGGCAAGGCGATGTCCTATGCCGTGAAATATGCCCTCTTAAAGGCCCTCGGGCTCGAGACTGGTGATGATCCCGACACGGAGAGCATCAACTACTCAGAAAACGATGTCCACGAGCCGCCATTCAACCCGGAAGCTGCGGCAAAGCGGATCATCAAGAAATTCGAGAATGCCACCTCCTACGATGCTCTGGCGGCGGCGTGGAAAGACGAATCCTTGATCGTGAAAAAGGTGGGTGACGCGAACCGCGATCTTGGACGGGAAATCTACAAGGTTCGCGATGCCCGGAAACTTGCCCTCCAGGAAGAAAAGGCGGCGGCATAATGGCTAACAACAGGAAAATCAGAGACGTTGTGGTGAAGGTCGGTGAATACACCGATCATAACACGGGCGAAACCAAGGGTCGGTTCGAGAACGTCGGCGCGCTCATGCGCAATGACGAGGACGACAGCTATTTCATCATGCTCCGGCGCACGTTCAACCCGGCTGGCGTCCCGAACAATGACGAGCGGGGTAGCGTCCTCCTTAGCTGCTACGTTCCCCAGGATCAGCGCGAGAAGCAGGAAGACCGGAGCGGCGGCGACTACGCCAGCCGGACAGGCGGCGAGCGACCGAGCCAACGGGCGGCAAGGGAAAGCCCGCAGCGCCCGCTATCGGATGATATGTCGGACGATATTCCCTTCTAAGTTGCAATGAGGTTGCCCCATGACGCAGACAGTCATCCTCCGAGGACAGTCGCAGAAGCAATTCGCCAAGTCATTGATTGACGCGGCGCCAGCCGACGCAATCGTTCAAGTTCGCCCTGCGAATAGGACCACCGACCAGAACGCACGTATGTGGGCCATGCTCTCGGACGTGAGTCGGTCGAAGCCTGAAGGCAGGCATTGGACGCCAGAGACTTGGAAGGCTGCTTTCATGCACGTTCTAGGCCATCACGTTCGGTTCTGCGAGGGCCTGGATGGCTCCGGGCCTTTCCCATTGGGCTTTAGCTCATCGAAGCTGAGTGTCAAGCAAATGGCCGACCTCATCACCTGCATTCAGGAATACGGCGACCGTCACGGCGTCGTATGGACAGAACCGGCATCCTCGTTGTCGGTGTCTCGCGGCTCATCCTCCCCTAGAGAGCCGTCAACTCGCGCGGCCGGGCCATCCTCCACCCGGCCGCGTGATTATGTAACGGAAAGGGCTTGAGATGCGCGCGACAGATCATCTACGAAAATATCCCCATGCTCGCCCCTCAACCGTTGCTTACCTCATCAAGCGGGACACTGTGACCGAGCAGTTGCGCCGGGAGATCGGAATATCCAAGCCCCGCCCATGGTGGGCTTTCTGGAGGAAGCGGTGATGGCGAGACGCGAGTTTTCCAAACCCGTCAAGGCTGAGATCGTTCGCCGCGCGATGACCGCGCAAGGCCAGATCGTTTGTGAGGGCTGCGGCCTTATCCTCGGCAAGAAGCCCTACCACATCGACCACACCATTCCCGACGCGCTCTTCCTCGACAAGAGCCGGAAGCTCACGGCCGACGACGGCAAACTCTTGGGTAAGGAATGCTGTCACGATCCAAAGACGCATGAGATCGATATTCCGACCATTGCGAAGGTCAAGCGCGTTGAGGCGCGGGATAAGGGAATTACCCAGCCCGCCGGCAATATCCCCGCTCGCGGCTTTTCCAAGCCCGCGAAGGCGAAGCAGGCTTCCCGCTGGGATTTCCTGCCACCGCTTGAGCCTAAGACGATCTACAGGAAGGAAAGCACATGAACGAGACCGTCCCCGACCCGGGAACGGCCAAAGCCATAGCCCTCGGCTGCTCCTGCCCAATCATCGACAACGGCTACGGCAAAGGCTGGATGGGCGGGGTGAAGGACGAGAACGGCGATCCCGTGTTCGTCTATACCGTTGGCTGCAAACTGCACTGCCACGAGATCTCTCGCCGTTCTCTCTATGTGAAGGAAGAAACAGCATGAAACTCACCGCCCCGCAAAAGAACCTCCTTGTGGATGTGGCCTTCGGCGTGAAGTACGTCACCCCATCATACAAACCGGCGGCAAAACTTGTCGAACTTGGCCTTTGCACTTTGCACACGTCCAGGTTCGGCGACGTATGGCTTGAACTGACCGACGCCGGCCGGGCGGAGTTGGAGAGAATTCGCCCATGACCTCCACCACGCGAGAGAAGGCAGATATCATCGATCTGCCCGCGCCAATGTTCGTCATGTGCGAGTCCTGCGGCTCACATGCCCATGGCGAATACATGAGCGAGTGCGATTGCACGAAGACGGGGACCGGCACGCAAAGGCTCATCGGATTGTACAAGGGCCGTCCACCGGCGGATATCGTCTCTGGCGATGGCGAAGAAATGGTGTCGGCTGACATGGTCGAGCGCGCATGCTCTGCCTACGCGAAAAATCGCTACGAGGGTGAATTCTCTTGGCCCGATGATTTCAATTGGTGGGAGCAAGAAAAGGCACGAGACGGAATGCGCGATGCACTGGCGGCGGCCCTAACCGGAGGTGACCGTGGTTGATATAGTTGAGAAATTGCGAAAACTCGCCAGCGAGTGCTACGTCGGTTCTCGCGGCCACGATTGGTCAACAGAAGCGGCTGATGCGATCGAAAACCTGCGTGCCGTGCAAGAAGACCTTCGCCGAGAGAGTTCGGATCTCGTCTCAGCCCAATATGCAATATCTGCCCTCTGCCAGGCGCTGAAGCCGTTCACCTTTCTCGGCCTGCGTTTCGACTTCTCAAGATGGGACGATGAGACGAAGGTGTATGTGCGGCTGCCATCCTCCAGCAAGCGGTCGGCTGCCGAAACATGGATTCTCACTCAAGATATCGTTCGTGCCCGCGAGGTGTTCGAAAGCATCACCAACGGTATAGGGGCGGCTTATGACGAAGAATGATCTTCTCCCGTGCCCGCTCTGTGGAGGCCATGCGACCGAGGTTTGGCCCGATGGTCGCACCTACCACTACATCAAATGCGATGCCTGCGGGTGTAGGACGGCAACGCATGTTGCGGCCCACGGCGGTTCCGCGCGGGATGATTGGAATTGTAGGGCGGCTTCTGCCGATTTGAGTGAATTCGGTGTCGACGGCGATTGGGATGCCGCAGCCCATATCCGGCTTTTGCGTGCGAACGGCGGGCCGTCATCCGGCTACACCGCAGATCTGATTGAGCGGCTTCATGCTGCGCTTGCCGCCACCGAGATCGCGTCTCTCCGACGAGAGCTTGAGGAAGCGAGGGCAAAGGCGCTGGATGAAGCGATTGCGCTTGTTAATGCCATGCCAGCGCACTCATACCCAAGCATAGAGTTCGCCCATAGCGCTCGCATCGCCGCCGCCATCCGCGCTCTTGCTGCAGATGTTGGTCAATCGGATCGGTGACACGCGATGACCAGCGGATTCACAT
>ERZ724522.713-NODE-713-length-20267-cov-36.903721_pt1 | contig 20267 bp, 14 predicted proteins | sample MGYA00376055_ERZ724522 | MGnify/ENA primary metagenome ERZ724522 (study PRJEB28724, sample SAMN07190884) | wastewater metagenome | isolation source: effluent of sewage treatment plant in Hong Hong | place: Hong Kong | collected 2016-03-17 ... | reverse complement strand
AAAGAAAAAGAAAAAAAAGTAATAAAAGAAAAGGATAAAGAAACAGAAAAAGAAAAAGAAAAAGAAAGTACCAAAGAAAAAGAAAAAGAAAAAGAAAAAGAAATTACAAAAGAAAATTATCAAAAAAAAGAAAAAGAAACGCCACCACTCAAAAATCAAAAAATTCATGATTCTAAACAAAGTACTTTGTTAAACAATGGTACTATGGCTATACATAGTACCGGACAGGAATCTCTCCACACTACCCATGACCCTAACTCCCCTAACTCTTTTCCCCTAAATCCCCTTTCCCCTTCAAGAGCGAAGCTCCCTGTGGATACCACAAATGACGTTCCGCCCGCCAAAATTGCTGTTCCGCCTGATAATCAACAAGATAAGGAAACAGAGGGCGAAAGCGATATTGATAATCAGGAGGTTACGTTTGATTTAGATAATAATTCCATAGGGAAATATGATTCTGGGGCTGTTAGAGGTACTAAAAACGGCTTTGACCCCCAAAGTGGGGTAAGTATATCAAAAGGGAAAAATGTGGCTCAAATGGCGGCTAAGAAATCGAATGGGGGCGTTTTTGGGGCGGTTCAGTTCCGACAATGTTTGGTGGATAATGGTGTGGATGGTCAGGTGGCTGATGACTACATGGCGGTAAGGAGGGCTAAGAAGGGGGTATTTACCAAAACAGCCTTTACGCTATTGCTTAACGAAGTCCAACGCCACAACATCTCCCTTAACGATGCCGCCCTCACCTGCATTGACCGGAACTGGATTGCCTATAATCATGAATGGGTGCTTAAACTTGAATTTCAATACGTTAATGGCGTTAAGTTAGAGAAAAAGTTTAACCCATCACCCCCTCCCATTTCTTCCAAACCTAAAATGATAAAAAATGAAAATGGAACTTTCACTATAAGGAAGGGTTAATGTATTGTAAATCACTAAAATAAACTATAACAATTAAAGTAACACTTAAACTATGAGTACTCACATTATTAAATCATCAGAACTCCCTTGTGACACAGAGGTTGAAAAAGCGGTGTTGGGACAATTGCTTATTTCCAACTCTTTGCACGTAACCATCATCCCTTCATTAAAGAAGTCGTATTTTAGTGATAACGCCAACAGGAGTATCTTTTTGGCTATAAGGGAATTATATGACACCAACACCCCTATTGACCTTTTGTCTGTTGTCAATAAGTTAAAGAAGTCAGGCACGCTTGCTGATGTGGGTGGGGCGTATTACGTTTCTTCACTTACTAATCGTGTGGCTACTTCTGCCAATATTGAAACGCACGTTATGTTTCTTAAAGAACTGTATATAAAAAGGGCTATGTATAGGTTTGGACTTGAACTTTCGGCAAAAGCGCAGGATATAACAAATGACTCTTTTGAGGTCTTTGGTGAGGTAGGCAAGTTTTTAAGTAATATCAACGAACATATTATCGGTGTCTTTTCTAAACATAAAATGGAAGATACCATAAACGATGTCGTACATTCCATACTTAATCAGAAAAAAGGCTTTCGTGGAATAAATACAGGTAATGATGTCCTGAATAAAGAAACAGGCGGCTTTATCCCCTCAAACCTTATCATCCTTGCCGCCCGACCTTCTATGGGTAAGACAGCAAGGGCTTTGCAGTTTATGGTGGAAGCAGCCCTTTCAGGAGTTGACGTCTTGATGTTTAGTATCGAAACAAGTAAAGAGAATATCATAAAAAGACTGCTGATTCAACTGTCAGGTATCAGCAGTAATGTTATCGCTGAAAATAGTATGTTCGAGGACGAAAAAGACAAACTGCATCAGGCGGCAGAAAAACTAAAGTCTTTAAGTATATATATTGACGACAATGCCGCCCCTACAATAGACTATATTAGAATGGTGACTCTTGAACATAAAAGAAAATCTCCCGGAAAAGAAATGATGATAGTTATAGATTATCTGCAAATAGTCCATGTGGTAGCAAATAAGAACAGCAGCATAGAACAGAATATTGCAAGTATATCTATCGGACTAAAACGTATCGCCAAAGAAACCAACTCCCCCGTTATTGCATTGGCGCAGCTTTCAAGAGAGGTGGAGAAAAGAAGCGACAAAAGACCCCTGCTGTCAGACCTTAGACATTCAGGACAGATAGAGCAAGATGCCGATGTGGTACTGTCACTTTACCGCCCTTCTTACTACTATGAGCATGAAAATGACCACGATTATAAAGACTTCGCCTATGGGGAATATGTCAATATCAGCGAAATGGCTATACTTAAAAATAAAGATGGCGGCACTGGCGTTATGATTCTGGAGAATTTCTTGAAAAATAAAATGATATTTACCGTCAATCAAAGACCCGAAACGCCTGATGTGAATAATCAGTGGTGACTATTGTTTGAAAAGAAAAATATGTACTTTTGCGCTGTTGCTCTCTTGCCAGAGGCACGAACTTACCAAATGGCATACAACTGATACGCCTGCGTTGACATTGTATGCTATATAGCTTAGTGGTGTATTGGCGCACATGAGGGGAGAAAAAAACAATCCCCTTAAAGAGAAGGTTCAACCCCTTCCTAAGCTACTATGTTTGAAAGTAAACTTAATGTTAAACTAAAAGAAGATACCCATCAGTATTTTGATGTTGCAGGTGTAGAGTATCTTTCAGTATCAAAATTTCTGAATAGTTTCACGACACAGAAAGACTGGAATAAACTACTTTCTTTATCTGCAAAGAAAAAAGGGGTATCTCAAGAACTGCTGAAAAAAGAATGGGAAAACAAAAAAAACAACTCCGCAGCAGAAGGGACAAGGCTTCATAATATACTGCAACGATACTCAGAGTATGGCGTGGTGGACGAAAAAGACCGATTCTTTAAGTCCGCAGTTTATGACATCCACAAACTTTTTACCGATTATAAAAAGTCCTTTAATGAACAACCTGTGTTCTCCGAAAAACACCTCCTCGCAGGAACAATTGACAAGGCGTGTTTTTTTTCTGAAAAGAACAAAAAGTGTATAGATATATACGACTATAAAACCAATAAAGAGAAAGGAATACAATACGAGAATAGCTATGGCGATTACTTTAAACCTCCCATAGACCATTTGCAGGAATGTAACTATCTTATGTACGTGTTGCAGCTTTCTCTGTATGCAAGAATGATAGAGATAACATGGGGTTATAAGATTGGAAAACTATCCCTTATCTTTATCCCTCTCTCAAAGCCTGAACAGTGGTTTCTTATCCCTGTGCCATACATGAAAGCAGAGGTTGATGCTATGTTAGCTGTGAAAGAATTGTCGGTTTAATGTTGCGTTTAGTCGCTATGGCAACGTGCTTTAGCGACTTTTTCACAAAAAAATTATCTTTGTCAAAGAATAATATACTGTAATATGCTTTTTGCTTTTAGTCAAAAGAAAGGGGTTTTCATTTATCCACAGGCGTTGAAACTCACCAACAAACTGAAAAAAATGTCTGCCGAGCAGCAGATGTTTATCATGGCGGCATACGACTATAACAGCCCCTTCCACCAACACCCCGAAGATGAACGGATAAGAATGGCTGCCTCCACCTACCTTAAAGGAACTAAAGACCCTCTTGCCATAAAAGGAATGGAGGCTGCAATAGAAGAGTATTGCGCACTGCAATATGACCCTAAAAGGGAAACAATAAGAAATTACAACAACAAAATAGCTTCGCTAAACAAGATACTCATAAAAAGTAATATCCCAAAAGATATTGTAGAACTTGACAAGGCAATAGAAATGCTCCTTAAACGACAGCGTGACCTGCAATCAGAGATAGATAAGTCTTTGGATGTTGTTGAAATCAAAGGACAAGGGAGTCTTAGCACCGTAGAGATGTTTCAGCGAAGGATGGAAGAGTATCATAAACGTAAAACCGAAGAGTTGAATAGAGTGCAGCCAATAGACATGTAATGGAAACATCCTCAGAATACATTCCTATTATTAAGAAAAAAGGCTTTCTCCCTAACCCCATAGCGAGGTTTGGCGTACCTAAAGAGTTCGATGGACGTATTGACAGCAATGTAATGAAGTCCGAAGCCCATAGGATGTATTGGGATGAGCAGTTTAACTATTGTATTAATGGATATGAAACAGGGGGTTTGCGCATTCCGGGAATGTATTATTACTATCTCAACTTCTGTTATATATCTACTATCCTTCGTGGAAATCACCACCCTGAGTTTGTGGATATAGACTATGAGTTTTTCTGTCTTGTAGAAGAGGCGTTGAAGGAAAAGCATGGTATCATCTTGTTGAAAAAAAGAAGGGCAGGGGTTTCTGAAAAACTAAAGGGTATTATAGGTCATGGGCTGCGCTTTAGCCGCTATGGGTATAAGGCAGGGATAGTTTCAGGCAGGGACACCTATTCAGAACTGTTGTTTTCAAAAGTAAAGCAGCACAATTCCGATGTGCGCCCCGAACTCTATCTACACACTTCTTCCAACTCATCAGAGCTATATGAGATGGGTTATGATGAGCGTACCGATGCAGGGTTTATCAGGAGTGGTAGCGGAAATACCGTAATCAGCAAGACCATGAACACCAACCCTCGTGTGCTTGTGGGGAACTTGTTTAACCTCGTGGCTTTTGAAGAGTCGGGAGAAAATGATGTGTTAGAGAAAGGGTACAACGCCACCAAGCCTTGTTTTATGGTTGGTAACGAGATGGTGGGGCTACCTCTTGTCTTTGGCACAGGGGGCGATGTGTCGGCTTCGGCAAAGGACTTTCAGGCAATGTGGGCGGAAGCAGATAAGTATAAACTTGTAAGGTTTCGTATGCACGCAGATAGAATGGTGATAGGAATGTTTGTCGGCAGCCGTAATACGAAAGGCATTATTGAGGAGAATATTCCAAATATCATTAATGATGAAAGGTACAAGGGGCTTTCAAGAGAGCAGTTGCTTGGCGTTGAAGATGTAAAGTGCGCTATTGACACAAGGCTGCAAGTAAGGGAGGACTTGCGCAAATCCAACGACCCACAGAAACTCTTTGACGAGCTTAGGGACAACCCCCTTAATGACAACGAGGCGTTTCTGAAGTTTTCAGGAAACCCTTTTAACCCCGAGAAACTGTCTGTTCAGCATAATGTTAACATTATCAATAAGTCCGACTTTTACAAGCCTTATATCATTGACTGGAAACGAAAAGACAGCGGAGAGCCTCTGATACCCCTTGAAATAGATATGTCTAAGGTCAGGGTTGCAGAAACAGAAGCCGAGATAAGAGAGTCTATCTATATATCTGTTTTCCCTAAGCGTGGGGTTAGAGACCTTTATGTAGCAGGGGGTGACAGCTATGATATAGACAAGTCTGTAACATCAAAGTCACTTGGCGGTATGGTGGTGCTGGCAAGGGATTCCTTTGCCCTCCCTGCCGAACACAGAATGTCGCCACACGCCATTATAAGACAACGCCCTTCAAGGAAGGAAATCTTTTGGGAGAACTGTCTTAAATTATGTGTATTGTACGACCTTAAATCCGATGGGCGCAGTGGGAACTTTATGGTTGACGTGGCAAAGCCAGGCATCATAGATTATTTCAAGCGTATGGGCGGAAGGCAGTACCTGGCCATCAGACCGCAGAGTCTTGAAACAGAACACTCAGAGCAGGTGCATGAGTTCGGATGTAACCTTGTGCCAAGAGCAAGGAATACGATGATAAGCTATATGCAGTCGTATGTGGAGGATTATCACATGAATATTAAGTTCGACTTGTTAACAAGAGAGCTTATGGACTTTGACGTTAAGGCAAGAGATAGCGACAACGACTGCGCTGATGCACTCGGGCTTGCACTCATACGGCACTATGATATGGCTAAACTTCCACAGAGTGAAGAAGACCTGTCTGCTTACGACCCTTACCCTGTTGAGGTATTCGCCACAACACCTGATGGCGATGGAAGTAATAGATTAATCATTGCTAATAAAGTTGTTAACAATAAGTCGGTTATAACAAAAAATGGTATTGTTATAACAGACCCATTAACATTATATTTGCAGTAATTTTATTGATATTTTTGATGGATAGCGAATTTCCTAATGTACATGAGCCTCAAACGATGAAACATGCAATAGCTGTTATTGAATATGCTATTGCTAATTTCAGGAACGACTCAACACGTATAAAGAAAATCAATAAACTGAAAAAGTCTTATCTCGGAAAGTCCAATAAAGAAGAAAGAGATGCCATTGAGAATATTAAGGGGACAAGCAAGTCTAAGGTTCGTTATGTGGATTATAGGCTTACCAAGTCAAAGACCGACAGGCTTATAGGGGAGTTTATTGAACGACCTATTAACGGTACGGTATATGCAGTAAACTCTATAAGCATAAAAGAAAAGAAGGATATTGTTGACTTTAACACCGCTTACCGTGCTATGCAAGCACCTTTACAGAAACTTAGAGAGAACAGTATTTCAGATACATGGAGAGGGATGCCCCCTGTTGATGTTGACGAAAATGGCGTGATGAAAGATGAGGTGAGGCTTGCTAAAGAGATAATCATGCAAAGGATTATCAATGACTTTATTAAGAAGAAGGGGCTTAAAGACCAGCTTTATTACAACCGATTAGATTCAATATTAGGTAGTGAGTGCTTTGGCAAAGTGTTTATTGATACCGATGGCTTCGTTAAATACAGAAGCATAGACATAAGAAATGCTTTATTTGAAGAAACGGAAAATGACCCTTATTGTTTACGCAGCCCTTATATGGGTGAGTACAGGCGAATGTATATATCGGAGATAGTAAATGAGATTCCTGACTTCCCGAGCGACAAGATAAAAGAGCTAAAGGCGATAGAAGGGGCTATGCGTGAAAATACTTATGTGCTTAATTCTAATACCGATAATTTTGTACTTGACAAAAAGAAAAACTTGCTTATAGACGTTTTCTTTGTTGAATACAAGGCTTATGATAAGTGGTTTATCTCAAAAACCTCTAAGAATAAAAACGGAGAATATATATCCTCTGAATTGTCGGAAAGTTATTACAACCAAAACAAGGCAAAGGTAAACAGGGGCATAAATAAAGAAGGGTGGAAGATTGATATTAAAGAGAAAGAGGTAAAGTATAAGATTGCACGTGTAGGCAATGACATTTATTGCGGCTTCGAGAAGTGTAAAAACATCACAGGCTCTTTAGAAAACCCTTTTCAGACAGAGTATGATTATTCTATATTGCTGTTTGGCAGCGTAGATGGCGAAAGGGTGTCTATCTATCAAAGCATGGAAGACCTCAAAGTGCAGTACAACGTTGTTCGCATGATGATTAACAGGGAGTTGTTTAAGTTCAAAGGGATGCAGTTGACTTATGACAGGCTGATGCTCCCCAAGACAGGAAACAAGACTACCACCGTTGACGAGGTTATCATTAAGATGATTAATGACGGTATCATTGACTATTCAAGTGGCTCTGATGGTGGACTGTACCGCAGCCCTAATGCCGACAGGACGGGTATAGATGTAAAAGACTTGGGCTTTTCAAGGTCTATGCCTATGTTGTTGCAGATGGCATTGGATATTGAGCAAACCGTTGACAGGCTTATAGGGTCAAACTCCGAGAGAAGCGGTCTTATCCCTGCATCAAGTACGGTTACTAACTCCAACCAAAATCTTATAGCTTCACGCTCGGTGACAGCACCTTTTGATTATTTCTTTGACCGCTACGTTGAGAACGTACTTAATAAATACCTTTCGAGGTCTAAGATATGCTACGGCATACTCCATAGAGATATTGGAGAGAACATTGTAGGTATAGACTACTCTGCTTATTTTGCTGACAACGATATATCTGATGATGATTATGCTTTTTCAATAGGCGATTCACGTAAAGAAGAGGTGTTAAGGCAGATAATGAGAATGTATATCCCTCAGTCTATCAACGCAAGAACGCTCGATGCTGATGCAGCGATGGCGGCAGAGATGGCGGATTCATTAGCGGAGGCACGTCTTATATTACAGAAAAATAGTGATAAATTAAAAGATTTACAGATGCAAAGCCAGCAGTCCGCCTCTGAAATGGAAAGTCAGAAGGTACAGCAAGCGTTGGCGATGCAGAAAGAACTTGGCGATATGAAAGCCCGTAATGATGCGGACTTACTCATTCTCGGCTCTCAGTTACAGCGTGGCGAAGATGCGCAGAAGGCAAGAGAGCAGTTTATCTTGAACGAACAAAACAACATGGCTCAAATGCAGATGCAGGAAGGGCAACAAGCATAATTTAATATTTTTGAACAAATGGACGAATTAGAAAAAAAAGAACAAGAGGATACATCAATTGAAGTTGATGCTCCCGAAAATGCTGATACCCCCGAAAATAATGAAGGCGATAAGCAGCAAGTAAAAGACAATGAATCTGATGCCGAAGGCGACAGCGCAAGTGATGATGCTCAGAAAGAATCTTCTAAAGACGAAGGTGAAGCCGAAAGCGCAGAGGAGTTAAATATAGACGATGTAGATACTCCAGCCCCTGTACAAAAAGAGGAAGAAGTAAAGACGTTTTCATGGAAAAACGCAATCAAAGACCTTGACTTGGGTATTGAGTTAGAAAATGACGACATCACATCTTTTAAGAGAGGTCTTAGTGAGCTAAGAAACAAAGACAAGTCTGAGGCTTGGGACGAGGGCAGACGTTCTGTGATGGAAGGGCTTACCCCCGACCAACAGATACTCATAAACGCTTTCGACCAAGATGGAGGGGCTACAATAGACGAGATTGCAAACATAGGGGCGAAATGGGATAGGTTTATCAACCTTGACGATTCAGAACTGTATCGTCAGTCGTTGCTTTCGCAAGGTATCAGCAAAGATATTGTCGAAGAAATGGTGGCGTATGCCGAAGAAGATGGGCGTGTACGCTTTGAGGCGGCACAGTTGCGCTCTACGTTGAACGCAAATAAAGAACAAGCAAAACAGCAATATATCACCGACAAAGCCAATATGAGCATAGCTCATAAGAAGGCTATACAGGAGAAAGATGCTGCTGATATGAAAAAAGTTTCCGACATCCTTGAAGGGGTGACTGAATATAATGGAGTAAAAATTAGCGGTGACGCTAAAAAGAAGCTGGTTGAAAGATGGAATAGTGGGTTTTATCGTGAGAGATTTGCCAACGATTTTGATTTCACCGCAAAAGCAATTCTTCATGCCGAATTTGGTAAGCGGTTTGTTGAAGGCTCGATTGTGAATATAAAGAAAGAGGTTGAAAGAGAAACAAAAAGCAAACTCAAAGAAAAACTTCACAATCTAAGTGATACTTCTGGCAATAAAGGGGGTAGGGTAAGTGGCAACAACAACGATGATTTCTCTGAATGGGAAGGGCTACTGCGAGGTGGCGAACCTGTGAAGATAGTCAGAGGAAGTTGACGTGTACGTGGCAAGGGTGAACAATGTAATTAATTATTGTAAACCTTTAAAATGTAAAATTTATTATGGCTCAAATACAAATATCAAGAGGGGGCTTTGATGGAACATGTACTACATCAAGCAGCCTGTCGGCAAACTATATGACTAAAGAAGTTTGTCGTGAAATTATCGAAATGACAGAAGGGAGAAGTTTAACTACCCTTATCACAAGTTCGATTACCGATGGAAGACAAGTGCCTTCCATGAAACCGAAAATTAAAATTGTTGATGAAACAAAGTCTATCGGGGCAAATGCTTATCGTTTCCGCAAGATGGGACGTATTCAGATGGCTTCGGAGATTATTGCACAGGTGGGAACTACGGCAAGCGATGGCTCTTTTGCCTTACAGATGAATGACGACTATCTTTATGAGGGAAATGTCGTTACCTTCTACGCTCCTTATTTCCAAGCACGTGCTATGAGCAACCCTACGGGAGTTCCCGGAAACTTTGTGGTTCAGTTTCAGTCACAAGATGGTTCTCTGTTCGATTGGAACACACACGTAGCACCACAGGCAGGTACTAAGACTTGCTTTGGCGGGTACACCTCATACGAGGAGCGTTCTTTGCGTGGCTACTCTCGTTCACACTACCCTGATGAGTACATTCAGCACATGAATATTCAACGTAAGACAGTTGCTTTCAGTGGCGATGCCCTTACTACTGTGTTGAAGTATGTCCCTAACGGAAAGAAAGGTGATGCTTATTGGGATTATGTGGCTACAAGCCAAGCACGTGCGCAGTTTAACTTAGAGGATGACTTTCAGAAAATGTATGGTCGCTCTAACATGATTGACGCTAACGGCAACTTACGCCCTGCGCCATTTCAGAAATCACGCTCCACAGGAGAGGATATTATGACAGGTATGGGTCTTGACCAACAGATTGAAGGGGAGAATGACTCTTTCGCAAGCGGTGCTGATGGTCGTGCTACCATTAATGACCACATGGATATGATGACTACGCTTTCTAAGCGCAGCAACAAAATCATGGGTGGTCATTGGTATGTTACCTGCGGCACAGATGGCTATGTTGACGCACAGCAAGAGTTGCGTGACTTTTGGCGTAATAGTCTTGGCGGACAGTCTAACGCTAACGCTTCCGATGTGGAAATAGAGGTAGGTCATAACTTCAACACTTTCAACTTTGCAGGTCAGAAGATAACCTTTATCTTAGACCCACAGAAGGATGATGACAAGAAGTTCCCTGCACGTACCACCGATGGTCGCTTGGCTTCTTCTCGCACTTACCACTACTTTGATGCTTCTGTTATAGATGCAGGGGGTATGAGCAACATCGAAATCCTGAAAAAGAACGCCAATGGCGTTGACCGCTCCTTTGTGAGCATCACACTTAATGGCATTACAGGTAGCGGTGCTACTCCTGTTGACGAGGTAGATGCTTTGAGAATGGCTATGCTTAAACAAGAGATGATTGTATGTTACTCTACACAGAGTAGCGGACGTATCTTGCCGTTCTAAGTAAGTTTATAATAGAGGGGTTGGTTGAACTCCGCCCCTCTATACTTTAGTAGTAATATTTTGAACAATTTAATACTTAAAAAAATGAGTGAAATTAATGATTTTGGCAGTGCTACGATAAGACTGCCTAATTGGGATGCCGAGATAAAGGCGTTACAGGAACGTATGCAAGGGTATAACGAGGTAGAACTTGTTATGATTAATGATGGCAATTACAGCAAGATGAAGAACGGTGGTTCTTCTTTTGTTAGTTTTACCGACCCAACCACAGGGCTTACTTGGGGCGTTCCACTTCAAGGGGGGTATGATAGCAATACAAAGACGTATAAGTTCAGACGTATCATCTTTGGTAAAAATCGTGTTTACAGACTTAACAATCGTGCCGAAGCGATGGAGTTTCTTTGTGTTATCAAATCTCCGCTTGTAGAGGGTTCTCCTTTGGCGAAGTACGCATCACATGTGCGCCCTTTGTTTAAGGTTAAAGATGCAGTCCTTGAAGCTGTGAAACAGATAAGAAAGGCAGAGATAGAACTGATGACGAAAAACTGGATTATGGCTCTTAGCGATTCTGAGATTAAGGATTTTGGATTGGTGTTCAACATTAACCCTGACAAAAATCCTGTTGTCGTAGTTAAGGGTATATTGCTTGAGAAAGCCGTTAAAGACCCTGAGCGTATGCGTGAAATCATACAGAACAGAAGCAAGACGCAGATAACAATAGTTATAAGAAGAGCTATGTCTGTTGGCGTTATCGTGAATGATGCTATTTCAGGTTATGTGTATAACGACACTGTTGTTTTAGGACAGAATGAAGAAGAGGCTATCAGTAAGTTGGCGCAAGATGTTGACTTGTTGCAAAACATCAACAAGGATAGTCTTGTCAAGACAGGAAGGGTAGAAGTTCCTTTACTGCCGGAGGTAGAGTTGGGTATCATGCCTACATTCACTACTACGGTGAAAAAGTCTCCAAGTCCTGTTGCGGAAAAGGTGTTTGCTGAAGATGCTGAGGCGGTTTCAGAAAAAGAGGCTACTCCAATAGAGTTCGATATGATGCCTTCTCCCATAACTGAGGAGGAAATATTTAATTCAGATAAGATACAGACTGCTGTTGTCGCAAAAAAGGGCGGCAAAAAAAGTTAATAACTTATCATTAAAAAGTAAAGCATCCTTTGTAATATAGGGGTGCTTTATTAATTTTGTTGCATGAACGCTTGGATAATGCTTAATAGGGTTAAGAATCATCTTAACCGAACAAGGTCTCCACGACAGAGCGAGGAGCGTATATCGTGGGCTTTAACGACAGCCATGTGGCGTTATATCAACGACAGGGTTGACAATATTAAAAAGTCCGTAAGAGAGAAAACATATTCTTTTGAGATGGTGCAGCGTGTAAAAGACGAGTTGCAGTCTCTTGTGCTTAAAGGCTCTGTACCTATTGACCCTGATGGCAAAATCCTACTGCCTCCTTCGTACTACTATGAAGTGGGGTTGAGGGTTCAGATTAACGGTGTATGGCGCAACAGCACCCCTACGGACGTAGGTGAATGGACTAACAGTGAACGCAACGTCTATCAAAGACCTACCATAGAACACCCAAGACATATTATTTATCAGGGTGAGGTAGAGGTAAAGTGGGGCGGTGAGTTGATTACTCTTGGCTCACTAACTGAGTTTTGGTATTTATTTGCACCCCCTGATATATACGTCAGTGAAATATCACTCACCAATGCCGACACCCTTTTAGTGGGTAAGATGTATGCTGTTGATAGCGGAAGCGTTGTATATGGAGGAACAACGTATGTAGAGGGAGATTCCTTTCAGACAGGGGCGTTAACATCTTTCACAGGAACAGGAACGGTACGTCTTGTAGTAAACTGCTTATTGCCGTTTCAGGCACATGATGAGATAGTGTTGTGGGCATCAGAGTTATTGGCTGAAACTGTTGAAAACTTTAACAGACAGCAAATGAAAATGATGGAAAGAAAAGAAGTGTAATAGTATATTTGTAAGATAAATAACAATTAAAATCATATAACAATGGGAAATTTAGCAACCAATGATGTTGAGAAGGTTACGCAAAGCGTCCTCTTAAACCTTCCTGTTGCCGGTGATATAGCCACAGCTAACGGTTATCACCGCATCAAGGGATTACGTCCAATTCGACAAGGTTCAATCTTGTCTATTTCAAAACAAACTCCGGTGGTGGAGGTGCAAGGTTACAAGACAGTAGCTATGCCGACTACTCCACTGGCATCTACCAAGTATGGTATCTCTTTCGGCTATCCTGATTCAGAGAGCGGAAGTGTAGGCAACAGCGTTACGAATATCGCTATCACCACACCTTCTGTGTTGACAGGAACAGCGTTGACAGACAGACAGAACATTGCTGCTGCTCTCGCTTCACGCATCAACCGCAAATATGGCTATGCCGTATATGCAGGTCTTGCTTGTACAATTACGCATGGCGCAACAGCCACTGCTGGTGGTTTTGCTCTGTACTCTAAGATTACAGGCGGAACGTCAGGTGCAATAGGTTATGTTGTTGCTACGACAGCTACGACAGCAACTGTGGTATTTGTTAACGGCATTATTTCAGCAGGCACAGAGACTCTTTCCGGCACTGCTGCTTCTGATGGTGTTACTGCCACCACCGCTACTCTTGCAACTACTACCTTTACAGGCAACTTAGGGCTTCTTGATGTTGCCGGATACTGTTCAGCAGACCACAAGCGTCAAAGAGTGTTTGTGCCGTTTGTAGGTGCAGGTGCAGGTATCCCTGCAAGTGCCGTAACTGTTGTTATCGCAGGTGTTAAGGGTGTGCTTCAAGGAACACGTATGCTTGATGATGTTCATATAGCAGACAGATTCACCGACAACCTTGTTTCAGGGCTGTATGGCTTTGCTGCCTTTGGTGAAGTTCCTGTTGCGGGTTCGCAGTATTATCTGTATAAGATAACTGTTGCAGAACCAGCTTCTATGGGCGGTAACTCAAGTGTAGTTCCTGAGTCGAGAATAGCATTTTATGTGTATGCACGTACTGCTCAGGCAGGAACAGCAGCATTTGACTCTGCTATTCTTGCGCTGACATAATATTGATTGAATGTGGTTTAGTTTATGTGTTTAAAGGGTGGTACTGCCGTACCGCCCTTATTTTAATCTAAAAACAAAAAAGGAGTATGGAAACAATAGAAATGCTTAAAAAAATATTAGATGGTCTTGGGATAGAATGGGCGGTAGTGCTGCTGTATATCTGTTCAGGGCTTATAGTAAAGTCCTTCTTTCAGGGCAAGATAACAATCCCTTTCACGAAGAGAAACATCACCGATGCGTGGCGTGTATTAATCTTAGGAAGTATTGTCGTTGCGGTGTATGTGCTTATAGAGTACAGATACCCAAACGAGTTTACAAGAATGACTTTAAAGAAGTTGTTTGTCAGCTATATCTTTACAACAAGTTTTTATGAGTTAGTGCTTAAAGACACTGTTGCAGCGTGGATAGTTGGCTTATTTGAAAAGATTAAGGTAAAAAAGAATAATGACGACAAACCAATAGAGTAAATATTAAGGATTTGGCTACGTTAAGGCGATATACAAGTGATATACTTTCTATCCTTTCGAGGTTCAAATACAACAGGGATTCGAGGATAAGTGAGGTTTTTGTTGCCAACCTTATAGGTGATTATCGTTCTAAGGAGATACGTGATAGCGCATCTCGCAATAATAATGAAACAGACTTCTCTTCATGGCAGACACTTGGCGTAGTCAAGGCTACGCAGGTGTCGTCAGTTGACGACCCTACTCTTATGGGGTCATGTAAGAACATGGGAAAGATAACCGTTCCAACGCCAATATATCTTCCCGGAAACTGCGGTGTGCAGTTGTTTACCCCATCGGGAGAAGGACAGTACCATGAAGTGTCAATGTCGCAGTTTATGGCAATGCCTAAAGACTACCTTCATAGCCCGTTTCGTTATTTCTATCGTGTAGGTAACAGTGTTTATTTCTCTTACGACAAGTATGTAAAGCCTTTTATCTTACTCGACAACCCTATGGATGGCTATGTTTTCAATACAGGGGATATTGCATCGGGGGATTTGATTTATAACACAGATTATACCGTTGCGGAGTCGTATGTAGTTGAAAGCGGCACTATCGTCCATGATGGCACAACTTATAGTGCAGGGAATGTGTTTGTAGCTACACGACCAGACTATACAGGTACAGGGGTGGTGAAGTTATCTTCACAAAAGCGAAGATTCGGATGGGATGATGAGTACCCTATGAGTTCGGTTATGTGGGAGGTTATAAAGGCTAAGATATTCTCTATTGACTTTCGCTTTGAGGCTACATCTCCAAGTGATGATAACAACAACTCACAAGATGAAGCCAAAGCAAACTAATACAAAAAATACTATTGGGATATATGGGCTTTGCTGTGATGCTGTAAGGAAAAAGTCTTTATCGGGCATCTCTGTAAAAACGTGTATGTCTGTTATAGAGGCGTATATAAGGATAGTCACCGACTATTTATTAGATGGCGGAGAGGTGTCTGCGCCAGGAGATAAAGTAGTGTTGTGTATAGAGAAGCGTGGCATCTTAGACCATGATACGGTAGGGTTTCTTTCATTAAACAAGGTGGATATTATGAATGTTTATTGTATTCGTAGTAAAAGTGATTTTATGAAAAGGGACAATTACAAGTTTCGTTCAGACAGCAAATTAAGGAAGAGGCTAAGGGCTAAAATAGATAGTGGTTACAGGGGGTACAGGCATGAGTGATAACAGCATAGCTATTGGAATAAACAGATTTGTGTCTATACACAATGCTGTTCAGAACGCCATTGACGATTTAGGTGTTTCGGGAGAATACAGGCGTATATTTATCAGATGGGCGATAGAGGCTGATATGCGTATTGGCGGCATCAGGGCATTAGAAGAAAAAAGCTGCTGCATTACCGTTTGTGGGTGTAGTGCTGAGTTGCCGATGGATGCTGTGGCAATATCTAATAAAGGCATTGTGTTGGGTTCTTGCGATGGAGAGTGTGATACACGTACTTTGTTTAACGACTATTGGATAAATCGAGAGGTGCAAGTCGGGGGTTTCTGCTTTTATGATTTCAACGGTAAAACTTATTCGTTTTTTGACAGATATAGAATATTAGATAATAAGATTTCCTTCTTTGATGACAGGCTCGATGGAAAAATGATAACGGTGTACTATGTAGGGTATAAGACAGACTGTGATGGCTTCCCTATGGTAAAGACCAATCATATCGAGGCGTTGACAGAATGGATAATCTATAAATATTACAGACGCACTAAAACATCTGCAACAGAGAAGCGTATAGTGTCAGGAGATGTTACGGAGCAGCGTCAGGTGGCATTGTTTGCTATATTAGCAGCAAGGGCAGAAGATGGTGAGCCAACGCAAGATGAGCGGGATAACATTATTTCTGCCGTTAACAGTCCATTTACAGGTACGTCCGATTTTATTAACTTATACGCTACCGAAACATGGATATAGATGGCGGAATCGGACATTATCTCAAACAACAATTTTAGTGGTGGGTTACAGACGGGGATAGTTCCAGAGGTGTCATCAGGGAATACTGCCTATGACATCTATGGTATGCGTATTGTCAGTAACGGCAGCAACTCTTATGCCCTTGAAAACATCAAAGGCACAAAATTTTCTTTTACCCTAAACCCCAACTATCAGCCCATAGGATTCAGGACAAATGGCAATAAACTATTTATCTTTTCGCATAACAATATTCTTGGACGTGCCAACGGTGAGATAGGGTATGCTGTATTAGATTATGTGACAAGGACAGGGGCTTACTTCCCTCTGTATAATCACGAAGGGCTGAACTTTGACCGTCAGCACCCTGTTGAGTGTCGTGTTGTTAAAGAAAACAGTAAGACAGAGAGGTTGTACTTTTGGGATAATAAACTACCACCAAGAGTATTAAATGCAGAACAGGATACTTTTACCAAACACATACCTAACGGAACGCTGGTGGCAGGGGTTAAGTATATGGTTATTCAAGGGGCGATAACCTATGAAGGTGTTGATTATGGCGTTAACGAGTTGCAGGGAACGGTATTTACAGCTACCGTTACAGGTACTACCGCTTATGCAGACAAGAACGTCATAGGCTTCCCTGCTGTGGTGATAGCCTATTATGATATAAATCAGATAAACTTTCAACCAGACTTTCCTATCGGGGATGTCTGTCAGGAGCAGATTATTTCAGGGTCTTTGAACAATGGCATGTATAGTGTTTTCTTTCAGTTAGAAAATGCCGAAGGCAAGAGGACACCGTTCTCTATGCCTACAAGGGCTATACATATAGAGAGAGCCAACCCCGACCCTTCCGTGCAGGGGTGGCTTGACTATGGAGGTGATGGCGGTGAATATGACCCTCAAAGGACAGACCTCTCTACGCCAAAGGGTGTCCGTTGGCGTATTAGCGGAATAGACACTAACTACTCTATCATCAGGGTGGGATATATGAAGTTTAGCGCAAATGCTGTACATGGCAACCCTATAATATTTGCAGAGCAGAATATTTCAGGAGAAACCATGCTTATAGACATGATAAGCAACGATGGGCTTGAAGAGCTTATCATTGACGATATAGCCTTACAGCCTTTGATATTCATTAAAAACAAAGCAGGGGAGGTGGTTAACAATATCTTGTTCTTGGGCAACGTAACCACCAATGACGATATTAACGTCCCTAACAAGATAACAGGGGCGTTATTTACCCCTTTGATACGATTGGAGGCTGCTGACTTACAAAATTTACGTGCGGCATTTCCAAGACCCGACTATGGAAATCAAGTTTATGGCAACGAAGAAGTATCTACCGGCATTGGAGGAACGTCAAATAGCAGCTATGGCACGCTTGTTCCGTTTGTGTATTACGAAGTGGTTACTGCAACACCTACACCGCCAATAGGGGTGTATGTTACCTATAATGGAGTGAAATACGCCCCCAACAGTCCTAATGGGGACTTGTTTCAATGTACTACTGCTGTAACAAGCGTGACATGGACAACGGTGTCGGGGTATTATGTAGGCATACGCCCTGTGATTGTAATAAAGCAATATAACGGCAAAATCAAAAGAATACCTTACGATGGGCAGTATCACGACTATAAAGACCCTGCTCATTCTATGTACTATTCAGGATATTGGAGAGGCAATGAGGTGTATAGATTTGGACTGCTTCTGCATGGCAAGAAAGGACAGTCTTACTATGTAAGGCATTTAGGAGATTGGACAACCCCTAAGATTAGCGACCCCTCTTATGGAACGACAATGGCGTTTAGTTCAGGGACGATATTAAGGCACATGGGGCTTACCATTGACAATATAGACTTTAATCAGATAGCTAACAGCATGGGCATATCGTTATCAGACCTGCCTAACTATTTCAATGGGTTTTCTATTGTCAGATGCCGCAGGGATGCTAAGATAATAGCGCAGGGCTATGGGCAGCCTATCATTTCTGATAATGGCGACAGGCTTGATATTCTTCCTGGCACTACACCAAGCGGATATTCTGCGTCAGGGACATCAGTCGGTGATGAGATAATCCCTAATGGCTGTATGTTTTACAGCCCTGACATCAACTTACAGTGGGGTTTTGCTGATTTAGAGATACGAAGTGGTGATAGTCTTGAGTATGCAGGTCTATACACAGATTTTGCTGCTCCCGACTACATTACTCATAACGGAACAAACTACTGTATGCGTGTGTCGCAGAGGCTATATGGGTCGGGTAGTAATATAGACTATTACACTATCTTAAATACCCCTATTGCGCAAGGTGCATCACCGAAGGTTATGCCTTTTTGGGAAGACGAGGTAAATGCTGCTACCTCTAAAGACTTAGATGTGGGGTTTACGGACTTTGACGCAGAAGCACCTTATGTAGGGAAGACTTTTCATAATGAGATTCAGTATAACAGCACCTTTAGCGGCAAAGACCCATTGTCGTATAGTGCAAGAGGGCGGTTGCTGTTTACAAAGAATAAACATGCCCATAACCCCTTGCTTGGTGACGGAAATTGCCAGTTTGCCTTTGCCATAACGGAAAATGATGTTCTTGATTCAGCCACAAGGATTCACGATACAGACCCCAACCGTTTTACTTTCCTTACCTCAGCAAGACCTGTGTTTAACTACAAGCGAAACAAGGTGGTGTTGTATGGCGGCAATACAGATGCTGCATTAGCTAATAACGAGTATATATCTACCAACCACTATCAGTTGTTTGACACAGATTTTATGAATTATCTTCTGTCGGCAACAGAGCCTATTACGGCAACGCCAAAGTCCATAGGGGTAATCAACGGCATAGAGGTGTGGGGTGGTGACTGTTATCTTTCTTTGTTTGATATTACAGAGCGTGTCCCTTCTGCTGACGATGATGGCTTTACCAAAGGTGTTATCATTCCGTTAGAAACAAGTGTCAACCAATATCTGCGTCAAGGACGTACTTATGGCAGGGTGAGAGGTTACGATGATGTGTCTAACGCAAATGGCATAGGGCTTATAGGCACTAATCCACCTGTTGAGCAGCCCGAAGCGTGGATATACAATAACGTTTACCATGCAGAGTTTCCTTTGATAGCATATCCTGCCTTGCCGTTATTTTACAAACTTGGGCGCAACGAATACCCGAGAAGGGCGTACTATTCAGGCAAAAAGCGTGATGGTGAGCGTGTTGACCAATATCGGGTTTTTGGCTTTACAGGGTATATAGAGGTAGGTAATCAGCAAGGGCAGATAAATAATTTAAGAAGCGGTGATGAGAATAGGCTTATAGCCATACAAGACTATGGCATCTGTGTTGTCCCTGTCAACGAGCGCACTTCTATACCTGTATCTTTCGGGGAGTCGCTTTCAATAGGTGAGGGGGCAGTGGCGGAGAGGTATAGCACCATAGATGGTTATCTTGGCTCACAGCATAAGTGGTCGCTCGTAGATACCCCCGATGGCTATGTAGCCTATGATGCGGTTAAGAAGATACAGTGGTTTTTAGGTAAAGACCTAAGTTTGACCCCTCTGAATAAAAACTTCGACAACCACAACCTTGTGTACGATATGTTTGAGTCCTTAATCATAACATCGGACAACCCTCTTGACAAAGCAGGGATTCATGGTGTCTATGATAATAAGTTCGGTGAGGTGGTGATGACATTTAACTACCCTAAAGTCACCAACAGCAAGGTGACGCTTGCTTTTTCCATGATAAACAAGTTTTATGCAGGGAAATACCCTTTCTTCCCTTGTATATATCATCTGCATCACGATATAATGTTGTCGGCAGAAGACGCAAAAGAAACACCTCTTTTCCCGAATA
>ERZ724522.712-NODE-712-length-20269-cov-9.745078_pt1 | contig 20269 bp, 30 predicted proteins | sample MGYA00376055_ERZ724522 | MGnify/ENA primary metagenome ERZ724522 (study PRJEB28724, sample SAMN07190884) | wastewater metagenome | isolation source: effluent of sewage treatment plant in Hong Hong | place: Hong Kong | collected 2016-03-17 ... | reverse complement strand
TGGAAACCATTCTGAAAGAATCGAACACTGTGACGAATGCGTTCCTAAACCACCACCAAGAGTTCGTGTAGTATACGAAGCAGAGAATGTTAAATTATTGGAGTAGTTTATGCCTAGCTGCTATAATGATTCAGATGCTAAAAGAATTAGACGGAAACAACTAATTGAGAAAGCAAAAGCTAAAATAAAGCTTAAGTTTCCTCATTTAGAAATCGGTTCTCGTCAATATGAAAATGTTCTATCTGCATACATGAGGTGAGTTATGGAAATTGAAAAAAGCGATCGTGGATTTAAAAGTATAACACATCCACTTTATATTGACGATAAAGATGGTGATAATAGAATAGTTTCTGAATCATCGGCGGTTAATTTTAATTATGAAGATTCTCTTGATAATCCAGGAAGTAGTTATTTGTGGATAGGTGATCATCATCATCTCAATAGAGAAGAGATTATCATTTTAAGAGACTCTTTAACTCACTGGTTAGAACAAAAACGTTTACCAGATAAATTGTAAAGGAATTAGTTATGAAAATGACGTTTCAAGAAGTTTATGAAACATGTAACGACTTCCCTACATTCATGCAATCTAAGGGAATAGACGCACATACATTCGCTACAACTGGTTCAATGTATGATGAAGTAGAAATATCTTTAGATGAAGCTAGAGAACACGGCATCATTAAAACCGATAATTGTTGCAAAGGTGGTCCTCAATGGGGACATGCATGGGATTGTTCTAAACAAATAGGTTAAAAAATAAAGAGAGGTAAATAAATATGCGTGGGCGTAAAGAAGAAGATTGGCCGTTGGACAAATAACTAATACTGAGAGAAGCTTTCGCTTCTCTCAGTATATGCTCTTTTATTTTTGATTCACTAAGGATGTTTTTATGTCACAATATCAAATGTATATTGATGATTTGAGAATACCTAGTCAGTCGGAAACGGATATTCATAACTACATTATTGTTAGATCTAGTAGAGAAGCCATATTTTATTGAAAGATGGTTAGAAGATCATTCGTAAAATTAATTGTTTTTAAACCAACGACTGAGGAGTCGATAATGAGTGCAGACAACGGAATCTATATTGCTAAATTTCCTGAAGGTTATAGAGTAGCTTATGCTGCAGCTATTGAAAATTTAACAACACATCCAGAAGGATCTGATGAACGAAAAAATGTTCTTAGAGAATATTTTGGAGAATCTCCAATAATCGATTCTATAGAAGAAGCAGTTTCTTACGCTAAAGAGTTGGAAAAGAAATATGAGTATCTAGAATATGGTGTCGTAATTCTTTTTAACGAATTTGAAAGTTGGGGAAATAAAGAATGGTATAGCGTTAGAAATCAAAATCACACCGTAATGCAGTTATGGGGTGGAGATAAAAAGATATGTAATATCCAAGGTAAGTGGTCAGATGAATTAGAAAGATTTATTCGGATGGCTAATTTAGGATACGAGATTTATTCTAACGAAATCTTGCGTAAATTTGAAAAAATGTTAGAAGATATTTCCGAGTCAGTTAACGATGAAGAAATTGTAGAATAAAACTGTTTGTTTGAAATATAAATAAGAGGGAATATTCCCTCTTATTTTTTTTTAATATAAATAATGACAGACATATATTATCTTAATGAAATATATTCTAGGAGAAATTAATTATGTCTAGCTCAAAAAGAACTAATGTACCACCAAAAGAATGGGCTAAACATTTACGTCCATTTGGTAAAAAAGAATTCTGGTCTTCTGTAAGAAACTTATTTCGTTCCGAGGAAAAGGAAGAGATGATTCTGGAAATTGATCCAGAGGAATTGAAAAGAAATAAAGAAAAATACGAAAGGGAATTGAGAGCTTCTTTGAATGGAGAAGAAATTGTTTATGAGGATAATGGTCATTTAATCGAACAACCTCGACAACTACCTATTGCGGTAACACATCCTATTCATCTTTCTAAAGAGGATCAGATTAAAGCTAACGCTGAAACAGTAGATGTCTTTTTTCCAGATAAAGAAGATAAACCACATCCTAAAATAGTTACCATTGAAGTATCTGGTTTGGTAGGAACTGGTAAAATAGCTTTACTACAACTGATTGATAACATCATTCAGGAAAAGTTGAGTGTAGTTCCTCTTTGCGCTGAATTAGAAGATAAAAACAATTTAATCAATATTAATGACATCCCACAAATCATTAAAGATAGTTTTAAAGAAGGAAAGATTCTTATTGAAATGAGAATGATAGATGTTACATTTCAACCAAACAAAATCTTAGAATGTCCTTGTCCTGGATGTGGAGAATAAAATGTCAGACTTCAAACTTATTTTAGTAGATACAAACAGAGAAGTTACAGATGCCTTTAATCATTTCTTTTCAAACTACTCTATAAACTATCCGATGATAGAGGCAGTCTACCGTTCTAGGTTTGAAGAGATTAACGGATGGGACGCAATAGTTTCTCCAGCTAATTCGTTTGGTATTATGGATGGTGGAATTGATAAAGCTATAATTGAATTCTTTGGTGAAACTTTAATGCAAAAAGTTCAAGAATTTATCATTAGTTATTTTAGTGGAGAACAGCCAGTAGGAACAGCTATGGTTGTGCCTACATTTAACGATAAACATCCGTATCTGATTCATTCACCAACAATGTCTGTCCCTAAATCAATAGTAAATACCACCAACGTTTACTATGCGATGTGGGCAGTTTTAAACGCAGTTAAAACACACAACAGATTGAGTGAAATGTCTGGAGCCCCAATTAAAAAGATCGAAAGATTATTAGTGGCGGGTTTAGGTACTTTAACTGGGCGTATGTCTGGAATGGAAGCAGCGTTTCAAATGAAAGAAGCTATCGATAATTTCGTTAATCAACCTAAGAATATCGATGAAATAAATTGGGATTTTGCACACACTAAACACAGACAAGTTAACGGATTATTAATGAGGTAAAAAATATGCAATCGGCAAACAATTTAAATACGCAAGAAAACATTCTAGCAGCACAGGAAGAAGAAAGAATTGCAAGAATTGTAGATAAAGTTCTATCTGCTAGATTTAGTAATCAACCAGGACCATTTCCTAACGCTGGATTATTTAGTTATCCTTTGAATCCAGGACAACCAAGATGGAGTGACGTAGTCAATAAAACACCAACTTTTCCAGCTGGTCTTAACCCACAATATCAGCCACCTAAAATGGATTTAGTGGTTGTTACTGTAAAACAAGAGGAAGAGGATATTGTGGTTGGAAGATTTATTGTTCCAAAGACAAATGATATACATGGAAAAGTTTGGTTAGAAGGTCAGATTTTATCAAGATGTAAATATCATTATTTGTCTACAGCTCCGTCATCTGTCGGAATTAATGATCCAAAATTCAATCTTACGAGAATAGAAGACATTGTAATGGATTATGCTACTAACCCATATAACCGTTCAATGTAATATTTTCAGATATAGATAATTTAGGTGATCTATAAACTGCAAGAAAGCTAGAGGTGATTAAATGATTCCATTTATTGAAGAACATCATAATGGCGTTAAGACAGCTCATGTCATTGAACACAATAGAAACACAATAGATAAAGAATCTCCTTATCATCTTTACAGAATGATTGTATCTAAAATTAGTGATCAACATTCCGACGTTTCTTTATTTCTCAATAATTTAAGTAATAGTAATTTTAGAGAACAAACTATTACGATAAATAAAGAAGAAGCGATAAGGTTGATTTATACGCTTAAATATTTTCTTAATATTTCAGATGAAGAAATAAAGGCTTTTGAAGAATCATTGATAAATTAGAGAGTGAGGTAAAATATCCTGAACAACAAACACATATTGTTACTTGGGATCTTGCTCCAAAATAGGAGAATAAAAAATGAAGTATATCTGCACGAAACAAGAACCAAATCCAGATAACGACATACCTCCTAAGGAGATATTTGTTTTTCCTAAACACCTTGAGTTTGATGTCATTGCTCCTTTGCTTAATGTTATTAGAAATCAGACGTGGGGTAATTGGAGAAGAATTCCCAGACCAATAATCTCTGCTGGATCAATTACAAATGTATCTGGAAGCTTTGTCTTTTCTAGCAAACAAGATCCAGAACTTATCTCTTCAGTAGATCATGATCTTGAGTTATTTAAGAAACAATTAAATAATGTTTGTAAATATATCGTAGTTAAAGGCTACAAAGATTACGATGAAACAGAAGTGGAAGAAATATATATCTTTCCTTCAGATATTAATCACGATTGTTTCTATGAAGCCATTAATAATCAGGATGAATTTAGAAAAATAATTTCTGGTGGATTTGTTAATATTGATTTAGTCTGTCAAGGACACAGCGAATCTTTAGGAGTTAAATCTAGATCGGAAGATACAGTGTTACTAAAGAAAGAAATATCAATTTAGTTAAGGAATTGGTTATGAAATATAATCTATTTATCGACGATGAAAGAGATCCACCGCCCGATCTTTATTTAAATAGTTACATTATTGTGGCTAAATCTAGCAAACACGCTATATGGGAAATCGTTGCAAATGGGATGCCTCAATTCATTACAACTAATGTTTAATTTTGGATTCAAAGAGGAATTCATTGAATCTTATCTTGCTTCGTTGCCTATTGTTAAAACTAATTAAAAAAACCAATAAAGGAAATTATATGAAATACTTTATCTTAACAATTATTTTATTGTTATCTGGTTGTGTTAATTCTAAAGATTATAAATATATAAATAGTTATGATTCAGATACACAACAGCCGTGTAAATGGCAATTAAATGAAAAAGAAGAATACATTGAAATATGTAGATAAGGAAATATATGGATAAAAAATATATCGAATATATAGTGTTCTGTATAATGTTTGTAATTTTAGTTGGATTAGTTAACGGTTATATTACAAACTGGTTTACTGAATTAAATAATATTAAACTATTAATTGTCAGTATAAACATTTCTGGCTTTTTAACAGTTTGTATTATTTTTATATATAGAGAGTTAGAAAAAATATTTTTAAAGCTTAAAAATAAGAACTGATGTTCTTATTTTTTTTATTGTAAACTAAAATTGATAAAATTGTTAATTAATAATTAGAGAGGCTTTTGCCTCTCTAATTATTTTGTAATATATATTATTAAAAAGCAATAACTTTTGAGAAATAATAAAATGTTTACTTTAACCGATGAAGAAAGAATAGCTTTATATGGGCCGGGATATGATCCTCATTATTGGGATAAAAATGGGATTGTAAAACCAAGACCAATTATTGTTTGTGCTGTAGAGGTTGTGGAGTTTGATGGTCAATTACATGTCTTAATTGGTGCTAGACATTTCGATCATCAAATGAGAAGACAGATAGATATGTTGAATATAAAAGGATTTAAAAAGAGAGCTTCTGGATTTATGGATCAGTTTGGAGAAATATATTCTAGAACTGAGGCTAGAGAAATATGTATCAGTAATAACCATATTCCTAGAAACGGATACTATATACACGACAAACATTTATTCAGCGAAGATCTTTATTAACGTATAAATCAAACGGAGAAATAAATGCAAACAAATAAACCGCTTTTCATATTTGATCTAGACGGTACTCTATGTAATTGTCATCACAGACTACATTACATAGAAAAAGAAGAAAAGAACTGGAACGATTTCTATAAAGCATGCAGAGTCGATGTAGCTAATAAATCAGTTTTAGCTGTACTTGATTCATTAATTAAATCAAATGTTGAAATTTGGTTTTGGACCGGAAGATCAGATATATGTGTAGAAGAAACCATTGAATGGTTAGAAGATGTTTTACCAGAAAAATTCTTCATTCAAGGAAATATAGAATTAAATAAAAACCTACGAATGAGAAAAGATGGAGACTGGAGAAAAGATTATGAAATAAAAGAATCATGGCTTTTATCTCTTTCAGAAAACGATAGAAACAGATTGTTTGGAGTTTTTGAAGATAGAAAATCCGTTGTAGATATGTGGAGAAAAAATAATGTATTTTGTTTCCAGGTAGCTGAAGGAGATTTCTAACAATAAAATATAAGTTTTTTACTTATATTTTGACCCTTTACGGGGTCTAGGTAAATCATATTGACAAAATAATCTCGATGCAGTAGATTGTAATGCGTAAACAAACAAGAGGTTAATAACCGAATGAGAGTCAAACATTATAAACTATTAGCTAGCGTAGCTATGTTAATCAGTTTATTAGTATTACCTATGTCTAACGTAGCTAAGGTAATAAATTCACAACCCGTAACTGAGGTAATTAGAGAAGACGTAAAACCGGTTGGCTCAGAAATAACAGAATTAATGATGAGTACAACTAAAGTGCGTACACGCTTAGATAATGTGTACGATATAGATCCTAATAAAATTGATTGGTGGGCTATTCATATAGCTACAGCAGCAATGCGTTATGACGTCCCAGAAAAATATCTAATTAGTATATTAGCTGTTGAATCTAATTTTAACCAATATCCCAAAAGGAAAAATGGTTTAGTGGGTCCAGCACAAATAAATGCTAAATATTGGAAAAATAACGGTAGATACAATATCTATAAACCGGATGAAAATATTTATCTTGGAGCTAAAATACTTAGATCTTACAAAGATAAATGTGGAAACTGGGAATGTGCTATTAAAAGCTATAACGTTGGATTAGGAGCGCATTTACGAGGACAATCTAAACAACAACAGAGAAAATATTATGCTCTGGTTAGTCGACAATTATCCTTAATAGAAAAAGATAAAATGAGAGGGTGATCCCCTCTCATTTTTTTCGCAATATAAAAAATAATATCAATAAAGATGTTATGTAACGATACAATTACTTATAGGATTATGATTAATGTTAGAAGCCAATATATTAGATTTTCCTAAAAAAGTAATTTATAAAAAAATGTTAAAGAAGATTGATGTTGATTTTAATTTAAATGACGCATTTTCTAATTTATATATTTTAGAAGAAGATAACCATTACGTATATACTTCAAACATAAATGTTGTTGAAAATAAATTTTTGTCTTTGAGAAACGATTCATATGTAAACCACTGTTTTAAAATCGATACAGGATTTTATGCTGGCGGCGATTCAAAGATTTTAGATATAATCTTTTTTATCTATAATGAAAACACCGAATACTATAACGAATATTTTAAAGAACGAGAATATTTAAAGAACGATAAGAAATATTCAAAGATGTTAAATGCACATTTCTATTATACAGATAAGATAATAGAAAATTTAAAAACGTATTTAGATATTTTATATGAAAAAGGATTTAGGCTTTATAAAAACAACCAAATTCGAGAAAATATAAAAACATTTAATTTGTGTTTAAATAATATAGTTGTTATTATCTATATCGATTATGATGCTATGTCAACATATATAGAAAATGAGACGTTTGACGAATCGGATGAATTGGAGTAAATATGATCTTTCTAGTCTTTATTTTTCTGCTTTTTATTTTAATATGTATACTGTTAATTAATAGTGTTGAAAATGCCGATAAAAAAATAATCGACGATTCAAAAAATAAAAAAGAATTAGAAGGACCAGAATTAATCAATTCATTAATGAAAGATTTTAATAAAGAAAGAGAAAAATTAGCTAAAGAAGAAAAGCCTGGTAGCTTTGAATTTTAAAAAAAAAACGGTTGCACCTATATAGAAAGTTAATAGCTTTCTAGTTCTCCTTGGTAATTGGCTAAGCGTGGATGGGTCAGATCAATAGATTAGATGTGGAGTTATTTCTATTCCGTGTGTGTTTTATGTTGTAGAATTTCTTTCATTAAAAGTATATGGTGCGTAATTCATGTTATGCAAATCTAGTCGACATCCCATTAAGATGCTGAGATAATAAAATGATTTCTTTAACACATAAGAAAGGCGATACTGGAATATATGTAAATCCAGTAATAGATATGAAAGCTAAATTCGAAGTAGCTAAAGATACTGATATAAAAGCTAAAATTATTCCTGTTAATTTATTTAACGATAAAGGAGAAATAGAATATAACAACGCCTATATATCAAAAGATAATTTAATATTCGATTAATAAATATAAAGAGAGGCATTTAGCCTCTCTTTATGCCGTCTGTAACGCTCTATATTAAATTATATATAAAAATACATATCAACGTTATTATTTGTAGATAAAAGTTGTTGTTGAACGTTTTAGAAAGATTTGGATATATATCATTAATTAGCGACATATTGGAGAATTAAAGAAATGAAATACATCTTACCTAAAAATGAATATATAGAAACAATACTTGGTAATAGTTTAAATTTCTTTCAAATGAACGGTATAAAAATAACTGATATTAGTAGACATCTATGTGAAGATTTATTTTGTTCATTGGTTATTAATTCGTTTGATTATATATTGAATTGGAAAGAATTCAATGAAGAAGAAATCAATCCAGTATTAAAATGGACTTACCATAATAAAAGAAAAGAAAGAAACAATTCTGTAGACTACGATCATTTAAATGACGTCGATAAATTAAGTATGTCGTTAGCTAGAATTAGGGTATTAATAGAAAATGTTTTAGAAGTAGAAATTACTAATTCTTATATCGACAAAGAAGCTTATTATTCAGAAATAATGGATAAATACTATTATCATGTATTGGACGATATAGAGTTACATATAAAACGATTAGTTTTAGACATAACCGATCACAACGAATGGAATATATATAACATACGTATCTATAAAAGAAATATAGAACTTATTTCATATGGAGATTATAGAATCTGTTCATGGGAAATGAATAGAAATAAATCCTAAGGATCCATTATGAAAAAATATATATTTAATATATCTGAGGAACTGGATAATTTTCAAATATCTGTTTCTGAAGTTATAGGTCCTGCTGCGTTTTATATGAATACGCTTTGGTTGGCTGAAAGACTATTAGAAATATTCTTTTATGGTGAACCTTTTGCTGATCTAAAATGCGTTGAAAGATTTTTACAAGACATTAAAATACCTTCTGAAAAAATAGAAGACATTTCTTCATCGTTAAAATCTAACGTAGAAAGAAAATTGTTTATGTGTGTGCCAGACTATAGCTCCGATTATTCTTACGATTATTACGTTACAGAAATGGGTGACGTTATAATAACCGAATTAGGGAAAAATTCTATAGTAAACGCAGATAAAGAAAGAGATCTTTTAGATCAGTTAGAATCAGAATACAACAACGGAGATTATCTTCCAGAAAGATATAAACGTTTATTGAGGTAGCTAATGCATTTACTTATTCCAATCTCAGAAGTTAGGGAGCATATGCTCCCTTATTCCGATTTATTTACAAACTATGGCTTAACTGAAGAAATGATTTATAACGTAGCCTGCTACGGCTTACATCGTTCTTTTACAGAAAATAACTATGATTTAAATTTTGTTAATTTTAATGTAGAAAACACTAGTTGGGAGATATTTTCTGAATCTGTTATGGAATTTATAGATGAATTAGATTCAGAAAAAGGAAATAAAATAAACGCAAATGAAGTAATTAGTAAGTCTGTAGATGCAGCAATGTCTGCAGCAAAAAACATAGTTAAATATATAAGAAACTTTGATGAAGAAGCCACAAGAATATTTAAGGAAAGAGATTGTATGTTGCTTGTTGAAGACTGTACAAAACACTTTGATATAGAAATACAAGATGGTAATTATGAAAAAATATAGGTTTGTTATTAATGTTACAGACTTAATAAACGATTTTAATAAAAATATGTATTCTATTAAAAATCATGATTATAATATTGAAAACATATTTAGAATGATTGTAAATAGTTATAAAAAAGATAGTCATTTAGAAACAACAGTTATTTGTAAATATGCAAGCATACTAAATGAAAATAGTTTAGATTATGCTACAGATTCTCAAATAACATTAAATTCTATTTTATTGTTAAGAAATAAATTATTTGATTTATTAAATAATTATTCTCTTATAAATAAAAGAAACGAAGATAACCAGTATCCTGTTAATTTTACGTTTAAGCAATTAAAATACGACAATCTAATAATAGAATATGAGCACTAATTATGGCTGAATTTTTAGTTGAAATAGATGGAATTAATGAAGTCGTAAATATCATTAACTCGATATTATGTAACGAAGATAAAGATACACCAAACGCAAAAAGAAGTAAAGAGTTATTAGATCAATGTAATGAGATAATGGAAAATTATATTGGAATTGAAAATGAATTTAGCTGCCATAACTTAAAAGAAATTTATCACGAATTACTTTTAGATATGTTAGATAAAATAATAGATAAAAGATTATTCTTATCATTTTCTAAATTACAAATAAAATATGTCCAATTTTGTGAGTTAAATAATAATTCTCTTCTATTGCATGCCGGAGATTAATAATGCAAGTTAATGAGTTTTTTTCAATAGATGATGTTATAAATTTTTCCGTATACCCAACAGCTATACTTGGAAATAATTTTAGCAGAGTAAAAGTTTTAGCGGTATTGGATGCAGATACAGCTAAGTTATTCGGAATTGATCCAGTAGCTTTGCATGTAGCCATTTATCCTACATTTCCAACAGTTTCTAAAAACATATATAAAAACTATAACGATTATAAGTACATAAAGATTCAAAAATCTAATGGAGAAATCACAGCCATTGGTTTGCCTTGGATCAATATGTCTACAGTCGTTGTTGTTGATAGTACTACGGCTAGATTTACTGTAGAATTAGATACGCCAACAAACATAGACACTATTTTAGCACTATTAAATGCTAATGGTTTTCATAACGTACAAGTTGAAACATTATAATAAAGAGAGGCATTCGCCTCTCTTTATTTTTTTACTTTAATTCGTTATATAATGAAACCGGAGAGCAAAAAACATGATAAATCATTTTGTTAATGATAAATCTGAATATAAAAGAAACATAGACGTTCTTTCAGCTTATTATAAAGATACATCAACATATCTTTCTATAATGACAGGAAAGCCAATAGAAGAATGTTTAAAGTATGTTAAATCCGTTACATCTAAAAACGGTAAGTTTCCATTAATAGATCCTGAAGTAATGTTATTAGTTAAAAACAATAATGGAGATAGAGAAAAATCGATATTAAAATTTTCTGAATATATTGAAGATACTATATCTAGAAAAGATTTAATGGCTCCAACATTTACAACATATTTACATCCAAAAAGAAAAAAGAGTTTACTATCTTTATATATCGACGGAAACTTAAAGAAAAGATCTAAGTTAAAGAAAGAATCTTTAACGGCTAAAATGGCTAAGAAAATGGATTTACATAAACTTAGAGAAAACCAACAAAACTCTACAAAGATTAAAAATAATGCTTTATCTGGAGCACACGCATCCAATGGAACTCCTTTAGCAAATAAATCATCGCATAGTACATTAACATCTGTGTGTAGGTCAGCAACTAGTTACGGTAATGCTAATAATGAAAAGTTTATATCTGGCAATAGACATTACTGGTGTCCAGATATAGTTAAAGCAAATATTATTAATATTATTAATAACGTAGATCTTTCTAAAATAGAATCAGCTATTAATAAATTTAATATTAAAATTCCTACAATAGAAGACGTAGTAGAATGTGTAAAATATTCTACAGATTTATATTGGAGAAATGAAGAAGAATCATTAATTATAAAAGAGCTAATATCTAAACTAACAGATATAGAAAGAGCAGCGTTTATGTATTGTGGCGACCTATATCACATAGCAAAAATAAATGATAGTTTTGTTAGAACTTTTATAGATAAAATTATAAGCAAACCAGATACAAATATTAGTTTTGATGAAGCTGAGAAAATATTGTCTGATGCAGATGCGGATTTAAAAGCATATGTTTCTTTATTATGTAAAAACGAATTAAAAGGAAAAACGTTAGACGATGTTAAAGAAAAAGAAAAAGACGTTTATTGTTTAGTTGGAGGACACGGTAAGATTGTTATTGAAACATTAGAAGAATATAAGGATTTTATAAAGGCTTTTTTTGTAGTCAATACAATGCCTGCTTCTGTTGCTAATATACCAAACAGCATTAGAAGAACGGCTTTAGCTTCAGATACGGATTCAACTATTTTTACCGTTCAAGAATGGGGAAAATGGTATACTGGAGATTATAACTTTACCGATAAAGCTTCTGCTATTGGAGTAACAATTACATACTTTACTTCACAATCCATTATACACATATTAGCAATGATGTGTGGTAATATGGGAATAGATAAAGAAGAAATACATCGTTTACAAATGAAAAATGAATATGCGTTTCCGGTATTTGTTTTAACTCCTTTAGCTAAACATTATTACGCGTCTATGTCAGCAAGAGAAGGTAATGTATATGATGAATTAGAAAGAGAAGTTAAAGGCGTTGGATTGAGATCATCTAGTTGTCCTAAAGAGGTTATGTCTGGCGTACATAAACTCATGGAACACATAATGAATGAAACCATTGCTGGTAGAAAACTTTCTATTGAATACGTTTATGATGTAATTGCTGGATATGAAAATAAAATTAGAGATTCAGTTGAATCTGGTAGATATGAATATCTAACTAAATCAAGAATAAATGCGAGAGATGCATATAAATTACCACATCAATCTGCATATGTTTATTATGATTTATGGAAAGAAGTATTTGCTGATAAATACGGTTATCCTGATGAACCCCCACATTCTGCAATTAAAGTATCTTTATATACAGATAATCGTACAGCTTTAAATGAGTGGTTAGCAAGTATAGAAGATAGAGTTATAGCGGAAAAACTAACTAACTGGTTACAAGCTAAAGGAAAAACCGATATTTCTAATATATTACTCCCAGAACAAATAGTTGCTGTGTCAGGAATTCCTAAAGAAATAATATTGGGTATAAATATTAGAAAACTAATTTATAGTACAGTAAAACCTTTTTACGTTGTATTAGAATCGTTAGGAATATTTATGACTGATGACAATATATGTAGATTAGTATCAGATTTCCATAAAGTGAAATAACAAATAAATAGACAGGGATATCTCTGTCTATTTATTCTATAGTTAATTATTTTTTTTTTATTTAGAGGATTTAGTAATGCTAGATATTAGTAAATATGCTGTAGGTAACGAAGGTTGGTTTGGTGGAAATAGGTTTAGTAAAATAAAATACATCTATCAACTGGATGAACAGTTTAAAAATAAAAAATGGTTAAATGAGATAGATTTTAAAGATATAAAAATAAAAATATCTGGTGACATACAGGCGTCAATGTTAGCTAGAAAAGGGGTTGTTGTTGAAGATATTTTTAAAGCAATTAAAGAAGATTTCGATTATGTAAAAAACGCTTTTAATAAAGCCAAGAAAGATACTAAAGAATTCCATGATCATTATACAAACTTTTTTAATAACTTATCTAAAAATACAGATGCTAATAAAATACTAGAACTTCTTAAAAATGAATATAAAAATATTAAGAAGACGCCTAAAGAAAATATTTTAAAACCTAATCATATTTTACTTGGAAATAAAGATATCCCGTCTAATAACCTAGAACTATGTAAAGCCGTCGCCAATGTATATAGGTTACCAGGACATATACCTGATGCTGAAGTTAATATAAAAGATAAAAATGAATTAAGTTCTTTATACGACATTTATAAGGAATTAATTTCCATTAAAAAGGAAATTGAAAATTTAGAAAATAGTGGCTTCGGCTCATTTGATTCTAAAAAACTTGAAAAATATAACACTAATAAAATTATTAAAGATGAAGATGTACATGTATGGTTCTATGATACATTTATATCTGAAATTGGTGATCTCAATTCATCCACTGTTTTTATTTTCTTAGAAAGACGTGTAGAATTAATGACAGAAATATGTAACAGTTTAATAACAAAAACATTACATAAAATTTAAATAACGAATAAATAGAGGAGCAAACGCTCCTCTATTTATTTTCTTACTTGAGAATCTCTACATATATCTTTCGATAAAGTGGTGGAGATCGTATTAAGTAACTCTGATGGTGCGCTCGATCATCAGTAGACAATCCTTTATTTCTAAAGCGTTCAGAGTGTTCTTAAGCATTAGCTATAATGTCGTTATTGATTATATCCATTACCTGATCATAGAACTCTTTTGAAATCATTTGTTCTATTGTTCTATCGTTTTTCATTTCCCTTAATTGTCTTAATATCTCATTTCTTTCTGTTAAGTTTCTTTCAATATTAAGTTCAGAAGAATGTTTAAATAGAAACTGTAATGTAGGTAATCTACTTAACACTAAAGCCCATTTGTTATTTCTTGTAATAGCCATTGGAGGAACACGAATTACTGATAAATAGTTTTCAAAGGAGACTGAAGGTATATTTCTAAGAACTCCTTCAAATTCTTTCTTATGTCTATTTAATTTATCATTTAATTCGATAAGTACCTTGTCAATTTGATTACTATAGTTTAATATAGCTATAGGAAATCTAGGAACGTCTTCGTTAGGAGCTAGACCATATCTCCATTGATTTAATCTATTAAAAATAGCTACGTCTAAATGACTATAAAGTAAATTTGGTAAAACACACATAGCAATAAACTGCATCATTGATCTATCAGATAATTCTCTATTAAAAGATTCTGGATCACTAATCCATTTTCTATATTGAATCATTAGCATAGTAATATCTAATGTAAATACAGCTACACCAACTTCACTTTCAAAAGGTTTATTTCTAATAGGATCAAAAAATATAGATGTTCTAGGATGCGTTAAAACTCTTAAAGGTTTTAATTCTTTCCAATGAATATCTCTATAATTGTCTAAATCTTCATTTACGATAATAAATATTTCTTTAGTTCCTTCACCATAAATTACTCCATCAAAGACCTTACCTCTATGTATTGGAGAAGTAAATTTTAAAGACATTGATATATCTGTACTTCTATCTAACGTCTTTAAATAATAGTAGTCTAAGTTTTCTTTTAGACTAACTGGAATTTGATTCATTATTCTGGTAAGGAAGTGGTTTGTATGTACAGCATATACTGTTTCACGATAATAAGATACTAATTTATTTAATTCTCTAGATAAATTACCTTTTACGAAATTTAAAATAGATATATTAATATCGCCGGTATATGGAGATGTTTCTTCATTAAAGAGAGTATACATGATTCCTTAACCAATTAATAAAATGTTTACATATTATTTCGTATTTAAATGTTCTATATTTTTTTACATAGAAATAATAATATTATAGGGAGTATACATAGACTCTCTAATCTAGTAGAAATACTAGGTTAGATACAAGCCTATGTTTCCAACCTAGGTAAAAATGTAATCTGTTTCTAAAAAAATACAGACATACATTATTATAGTGGACTTATTTCTTGGTCCGCTTAAGCTTAAGCAAAAACCAAACGGAGATATAAAAAAATGGCACTTAATGTAGACGAACCAACAGTTGCTCCAGGTTCACAGCAACAAACTACACAACAACAAGCACAAACACAACAACCAACTCAGCAACAAAACCAACAATCTTTCCAACAAAAAACCTCAGTGCGTTCACTGAACAGTTTGTTGTCTAGACCACTTGGTCGTTCAGAAGTTTCAGAAACTCTTGCAGCAATCGTTAAATCGTTTAACGATATTTTGTCAGAAATTCAAGAAAGTGATTTAGGCTTTAAATTATTGGTAATTGATAATAAGCAATCTTTGACTGCACTTTCAGCAATCACTCTTTGCTATCGTAAAAGTGTTGGTGGAAAAGAATATGTTGCCATCTACACAATGTTGGTATCTGGTGGAACTAAATTAAATAACAGAAATATTCGCATTGGTGATCAAAACGTAGAAATCGTTACTACTCCAGGCGATGTAGCTGATTCTGAGCTACGCAAATATGTGATGAATACAGTACAAGAACTGTATGATCGCTCTACACGTGTAATTGAATGTTCATCTAACGTTATCCATGATGAAGTGGACGTTAATAATAAATCACAATTGAGAGCTATTTTGACAAACGCTTCTCGCGCTTGTTATGCTGGTCTGGTAACTGAAAAAGTTATCTCTGAAGTTCCATTCAATGCTAAATTGATTGGTTCTAATGATAGTCTGGTTGCTCATGTAGATATGAATCCACAACCAATTAACAATACTTCTGGTTTGCCTATCCGTAACGATTTGCAAATTGAACTGCGTGCTGTAACACAACAAGCTTCGCAAAGTCAACCAGAACAAGTAATTGGTTTGACACAAGTAAACGGTTTCGTTGATTTGGTATATGTTCCACCTCAAATGCAAGCCAATCAACCAATGGTTTGGGGACAACAAAACAACGTAGCTCCACAACGCTACTGTCCACGTTTTGTAATCACAAACTTTACCAGTCAATTAGATGCAACAACAATGGAACTTCAGTTGTTGGCTCTGGCATCTTCTCAGATTCTGGTTGAGAATATCGGTGGTGCTCCACAATGGATGAATACTTTCAGACCGCGCAGCGTATCTAAAGGCGAAATCGATAAACGAGACATCGGTGCAGTTGGTTTGGAAGTTAATTTCAGCGGTACAGATAAAAACGCTTATGGAATTATCGACACTAAATCAAACACCTTCTCAAATCAAGATTTGTATAAATTGATCGGTATGTCATTTTATCAGAACCTGATTTACTCTATCGACGTAGAAGAGTCTGGTGATTTGAGTTATCTGAATATGCCATTGGCGTATGCAGCATCAGCCACCGGCGAACTGTATAGCAAAGCACATGCTTATATTACTAACGCAGCTAACCAACTGACTAATAACAACTTTAGTCGTTGCTGGCAAGCTGTTACTGGTGGTAATGTAAATGAGCGCTATTTCTTGTCAGATGAAAACCGTATCTTTACTGGATACTATATCGATAAAGATCAAGTAAAACGCGATTTGCGTGACATTGATTACCTTGCCATTCTTAACCTGATGGGTAAAAACAACGCCGTTCAGTATATTAAGGATTGGTCAGATACTTATGATCGTGCAGAAGTGCCTGTAGAAATTCGTCTTGAGAAACGCCGTCGCATTTTGGAATCTCTCTTGAGCAATAATCTACACATTAAAGGTTATGCTCGCCGCATCACAATGTCTCCGTTGTTCATGCAAGCGTTAACTATGTCTTGTAAAGAATCTGGACTGATCTTCCGTCCAAGTAATCTTAACATCGACTATAACACTAACGGTCAGCATGGCATTGCAAACGCCTTTAATATGGGTGTCGCTCCAAATGCTTCTGGTCTGTTTAGCTTTGGTAATAGCAATCAAGGCGTTCAGTCTGGAATCAACTACAACAACGGTTTTACTGGCTTCGGTAGAAACTGGTAAGATTTGTTTAGGTAAAAAGAAAAAGAGATGGAACATTCCATCTCTTTTTTTACTTTATTCTAGATAATTTTGCTGTAGGAAAAAAAGATATGAATGGTGTTTATTTGAAAATGGTTGACTTAGATCAAACATTTAATGATTTAACTGAACCTCCTATCATCGTTAATGATTTTGATCTTAATAGTATCGAAGATAAAGAAAGACTAAATGCAATGTTATATACTCGCTATGAAGGAGATACATTAGAAACACTTCCTTCTTGTGATTGTGGTTCTATTAAAGGACAATATAACGTTGGTGTAAAATGTAATAAATGTTTTACATTAGTTGAGCCAGTAACTGAAAGATCTTTACATTCTGTTTTATGGATAACTATTCCTAAAGGCGTAACGTCTTTAATTAGTCCTCAGCTTTATATAATCTTAAGTGATAGATTAAAGTATGGCGGGGGTTGTCTTTTAGAATGGATGACGAACAGTAGCTGTAAATTAAAAACCGATACAAAAAGATATTGTGAGAGATATCTTTTAGCTGGACACAAAAGAGGATTAAATTATTTCGTTAATAACTTCGATGAAATAATTGATTTCTTATTTAAAATAAATGCATTTAATAAATTAACTAATAAATCAGAAAAAGAAACGTTAAGATTGTTTCTTGCAGAAAATAGACATCTTTTATTTCCAAAGTATTTGCCGGTTCCTAGCAAATTAGGATTTATTACTGAAAATACTTCTATGGGTGTATTTGCTGATACAAATATGGCTTTAGCTATTGATGCTATCAGAACTATAACGTCTATTAATTCTGGTTTATCTAGTTCATCCAACATCGTTAAAGAAAATAGAACGGCAAAAGCAATTAAGTTATTGTCTGACTATTACTATACTTTCTACAATGAAAGTTTAGCTGGCAAACAAGGTTGGTTTAGAAAGCACATTTTTGGTAGTAGATTACATTTTTCATTTAGAGCCGTTATTAGTTCCATAAGCGATAATCATAATTACGACGAATTATACTTACCTTGGAGTCTATCAATAGCATTATTAAAACCACATCTAATGAATAAGTTAATGAGGAAATTTAATTTTTCTCCAAACGACTGCATTAGTTTTCTAAATGAAAATATAAGTAATTACAATAAAACTATTGACGATTTATTTAAAGAATTAATTAATGAATCGCCAGATAAATGTTTGAATGTGATATTACAACGTAATTAATATTACTTTTTCTCTGAAATATTACACTATTTTCTGATGAACAAATATTAAAATCAATGACGCGTTCGGTAACATTTATATCATCAAACTATTAGTTTGTAATATTATCGAACTATAAAAGCAGAGAAATAAGTTAACGGTTACCTCTAACAGTAATGTTAGTGTAAAACATCTCTAATTGCTGGAACCCCGTGAAGATAGTTTAACTACAGCACAATACGAAAGTATAAATGCGAATGTTTGAAAATAAACTGTTATATGGCAATCAGCACCGAAGCTCCTTTAAAATGGAGAACGTTCAACGACTAGTCGTAAGACGTAGTGTAGAAGTCTACACGAAATGGGATGCTCCTTTAGAAATAAAGGATGAAGATATAGTCTGAACTTCTATCGAAAGATAGAGTCATCGAAAGATGAAGTTGATTTAACGAATCAATTTAACATACTTGCCAACACTTGTAAGATTATCAGCTCAACATTTAAAAGTAACAAAGATTAAAACTGATCCTAATGATAATACAATTAGCATGTCAGTTTTGATTCTCAAAGGGCCAAATGCAGATTAACGTTTTTTACCAACATTCATAACAACTTTTGAGGAGTTGTCTATGGATAATGCATTTTACGCTCATCTAAGTCCTGGTGAGCAGTTTGATGTGTTGAGAAAAGCTGTTCTTTCTACTATGTGTGAAGGAGATAGAAATTATTGTCTTCAGAACAATGTTTTACCCGTTGAATCAATCAACGTTATTAATGAAAACATTTTCTACGATATTCCGTTTCATTATGGATTTCGTATAACACAGAATGGAAGAGTTGCAGATCTTTACAAATTGATCGAGATTACACATACGGTCAACAAAACAGGTTATCCAGCAGTTACCGTTAGAAAAGACAATACAGATCGAAGCATAACCGCTCACGTTCATCGTTTGTTAGCTTTAACGTTTTTACCACCAACTGACAGAAGATTGGTAGATGATCTTCAAATGAATCACATCGACGGCGTAAAGACAAACTTTAGTTTAAATAACCTTGAATGGGTTACTCAACAAAGAAATTGTAAACACGCATACGAAACAGATTTACGAGAAGATAACACACCAATTACAATAACTTGTGCATCAACTGCAAATAGCTTTACTGTTTACAGTATGGCAGAGGCTGGAAGATTTTTTGGAGTTACGGCTGCCGCTATTCATTGGCAACTGAATGAAAAGAAATCTAACACGCCCTATAAAGGATATTATTTAAGCTATGCAAATAAAAACTTGATCCTTCAGGAAGTAATTACTGAATGAAAATCTCTTTAATTGCTGGAAACCCCTTAGAGCCTTTTCACCAAAGCGGATAGCGAAAGCTAAAACGTAACGGTTTGAAAACGAAAAGGATTGGGCAATCAGCAGCGAAGCCTCCCTGGTTAACACTGAGAGGAACGTTCAACGACTATCCGGTTGCGCGGAGTAGGAATCAAGTGATTCCGAAATGGGAGACTTCCCTCTGGGAAGAAGATATAGTCTGCTCTTGTATGAAAGTATAAGCTGCTTTGTTTAAAGCGGGTGAAATTAACAACTTCACTGAACATCAGGTCGATGGTGACGCTCTCAATGGCATGTTAATATTGGATGAAGAAATGAATGAAA
>ERZ724522.711-NODE-711-length-20269-cov-17.812852_pt1 | contig 20269 bp, 21 predicted proteins | sample MGYA00376055_ERZ724522 | MGnify/ENA primary metagenome ERZ724522 (study PRJEB28724, sample SAMN07190884) | wastewater metagenome | isolation source: effluent of sewage treatment plant in Hong Hong | place: Hong Kong | collected 2016-03-17 ... | reverse complement strand
CCGCCTCGGTCGGCCCGAGCGCGCCGGACGTGACGGCCTGGCCGGCAAGGCTCGCGACGTCGGCCGCTTCGGTCGCGGCCAGAGATCCCGAACCGTACAGGCCGCCGGCGAAAGCCGCCTGGTCGACGGCCTCGGTCGCGGCAAGAGATCCCGACGAGACGAGCTGGCCGGCGAAAGCGGCGACGTCGGCCGCCTCGGTCGCGGCGAGCGATCCGTCGTCGCTTAAAACGACCGTTGCGGCGATCGAGGCCGTGTCGGCGCTTTCCGACGAAACGGCCGAGCCGGCGACGCCCCATCGCAACGCGATCGACTGGGACGTGAAATAGGTCGCGATGTGCGTATCGAAATAGGTAGTGACGCCGCCGGCGGTCGCCTGTGACAAAAAGGCCGTATAATAATATTCGTTATATACTGGCACGACATTATGAGCCATGCGCGCGTCGGACGGCGAATAGATCCCGACATTCGTAACCGCGCCGAGCTGCAGGCCCCAGGTGACAATCTCGTCGCCGTTTATCGTCGACGTGACACTGCCGCTCGGCGTCGTGCCGCTGCCGGAATTCCATATAACCGAGCCGGCGACGTCGACCGGCGACAGCGGATCGACGCCGCGATAAAGCGTCGAGAAAACATGAAAATTCGTCGCGCTGCTCGCCGACCAGCCGGAACCGGATTCGCTCGCCGTCGCGATCTTGCACCAGGCGGCGGCCTGATACCCTATGCCCGCCAGAGTTACAGAACCGAGCGACGTCCAGCCCGCCGGCGCATTGATAGATACGTCGGTGTTATAAAGCGCAATCGCGAGAATAAGGTCGCTTTGCTGATAGGCGCTCGGGATCTGAATCGAGACGGTCCCGCTCGACCAGCTTAGATTTGCAAATCCCGTGCTCGCGACCGGATAGACATAACCGACCGAGCCAAACGTCGACGACGTGTCGGCCGCCTCGCTCGCCGCGAGCGGACCATAGGCCGCGCCATTGCCGGCGATCGACGCAACGTCGGCCGCCTCGCTCGCGACAAGCGCGCCGGTCGCGTCGGCCGGCATGACATAAAGCGCATTATTGGCGAGCAGCGATTTGACGGTCGAACTAACGACGCCAAAATGCCCCGCGCCCTGCGCGAATGGAAATTGCCAGCGACCGAAAGCCGACATGGTCTAGGCTCGCGCCCTAGCCGTTCACGACGTCAATAAAGACCTCAGGCAAGCCCGAGGCCGTCGAATCTGGATTGAGCCAAAGCTCGATCGCGCTCGTGTCGAAAATGTGCGGGAATCCGATTCTATCCCACGAGTGAGCGTCGCCGCCGTTCGCGAGATTGATGCGCCCCGTCCAGAGCGGCCGCGCAATAATCAGATTGAACGTCCCGGCCGTCGCGCCGGTCGAGGTGACGCCGGTAATTTTCTGCAGACCGGAATCGCCGGCCGCCAGCGGCAATTGAATGAGGCGACCTAGCGTCGGCGCAGTACCGAGCGCGACCGTGCCGGTCGAATGTCCGGTATTGCCGGATTGATCGACATAGGTCACGGCGACCGACTGGTTTGTCGTGATCGCCGTCGCGCATTCATACCACAATTGCAGGCCGGCGTAAGACGAGTTGACGATGCGACCGGATATGTCGACGCCCGTCAGGCCGGAAGAGTTGGCGTTGAACGCAAAAGACCCGTGCCGGCACAAGACGTCGACGAGCATCATGCGGCAGGCGACCGTATTGCCGAATTCGACAGAGGCGATATAGCCGAGATTAGAGCCGCCGAACGCATTGACCGGAGGATGGCCGCCCGTGCCGTCAGTGTAGAGCGAGCCGTTTGTAATGCCGAGCGAGGCGATCGAGCCGGCGCCAGGATTGCCGGCCAGATCTATCGTCGAAAACCAGGCATTGCCGGTCGTCGTGCGCGATCCCGATTTGTAAATCTGGATGCCTTGCGACGTCGCCGCGATCAGTTGGTCGAGCGATGAAATTGCCATGCCTGGTTTTCCTTGTCGTCGAGAAAGAGGCGCGGATAAACCGCGCCGCTCGTCAGCCGTGCGTGATCGTGCCGGAGGTCAGCGTGACCGTCTGGCCGCTCGAGATCGCCGTCGAGTTGAGATTGATGTCGCTGCCCGACGTGCCGACAGACAGGCCGGAAATCACGACATTGCCGGCGCTATCGCGGATTTCCGCTTTCGCCGCCGTGCCGCTCGCCGAGGCCGTCGCCGACAAAGGCGTGCCGAGCACGGTCGCAACGCCCGAGGCGATCGAAACGCTCGGCTTGCCGAGCGTGATCGTCGCAAGAACGCCGGTCGCGCCCGAAAGCGCCGACGTGCCGATCACGAGCACGCCGTTTCCCGAATTGGCGTCGACATTGTCGCCCGAGGCCGGCGTGACCGCGCCGCTCAGAAAGACCATTTTGAGTCGGTTGTTCTTGACGTTTGTCGGATAAGTTACGGACATTTTCGCGTTTCCTTTTGCTCGACGAAAAAGCCGACGCGCTCATGCGCGCCGGCGGCTTTGCCGGGCTTGCCCGTGCAAATTCAGAAAGAGACGGTCACGAATGAAGACGGCGAGATCGGCCCCGGCGTGCCGGTCGGCGTCACGAGCCAGGCTTGCAGCTCGAAACATTGCGCGACGCCGACCGTCCCGCTGATCGTCGGCGATTGCCCGACATATTGCGAAACGAAAACCGTCCAAGACGTCCAGCCGCCGCCGCCAAGCGGCGCATGCGTCGAGGGATCGACCGGGCGATATTGAAAGCGCGTCGTCGACGCCGTGTCCTGGTACTCTTGCGCCGGCACGCCTGGCGCTGGCGTCATGAGCGAGGGCGCGGTGATCGAGGCTTGAACGTATGCGGTCGTGCCTGTGACCGTCGCCGCGCCGCTCGGCGCGTAAGGCTGTATAGGCACGAAAGAGGCGATCACCTGCACGCCGGAAATGGATTGATTGACCGGATCGAACGGCGGCACGACGTCGGCGTACATATCCGGCGTTACTTGCTGCAACGTCAGATTATAGGAAGCGAGCGGGCGCTCTTCGACCATTTCCATAACGCGGAAAACGCCGGTCAGGCCGATCTCCGGCATTGATATGCCGATCACGCGCTGGCCGTCCGCCAGGCGCAGGCGCGGCCCGCCATTGATCTGCAGACGCATCGGCGTGTTGCGCCGTTTCAACGCGCGATAGGCGAGCCGATAGGCCTGCGAAAAGCTTTCGACGGCGGCAAAGTCGATTGATTGCTTGCGCTCGCCGACCGCCGCGATCGACGCGCTATCGGTCACAAAAAGCGCCGTGTTTTTCGTGTAATTCGTGCGCGGCTCGACATAGGACGGCGTCAGATAATTCGAGTCGGCATAGACGCCGGCGAATTGCTCGGCGACGACGCTCGAAATGTCGGCCGCCGTAAACGTATAAATCGGGTCTTCCCATTGGCCGATCCAGAGACAGATCTGACCGTTATTGTCTTCGTAGATCTGGCCGTCGCACGCCGCCGTCAGCGTCGCGAGCACGTCGCGCCGTTCCTGGTCGGCCGACCAGGTTAGATGCGCCTGCGCGAAAGCCTCGACGCCGCCGCCATAGGCCGCGACGACGCGGTCGCAATCGTTCGCCGCCTTGGCGAAAGACGGCCAATTGATGCGCGACGCCTCGAGGCCGAAGCCGTCAGGAAACGTCAGGAAATCGGCGATCAAAAGCGCAGGATTGGCCGAGTAGCGCCACGTCGAATTATAAACCGAATAAGAGCCGCTCGCCGGGTCGAGAAACGATTGCGTCGCGTCGCGCGGATCGTAAACACGCGCGCCGCGCAAGATCGTCGAATGCGTCGGAAAGAGGCGCGGATAATGCCCCATGCGATCGGTAATCGCGAAATTTTTCCACGTCGAATAAAGGACCGTCAAACCACGGTTGAGATGCGCCGCCGTCCAGATATTCGGGAAAAAGCTTTGCAAGAGGATCGACGCTTTTCCGGCGTCGGTCGCCTGCACGGGTTCGACAAATCCGCATGGCCCGCTGCCGGTGACATACGGGACAGACTGGCCGCCGCTCCAAACGTAAGAGACGAAGCTCGTCCATTTGAGGCCAGCCGCCGGCCAATAGACGGTCGGTCCGAAATCGACGGTCGTAACGCCATAGGTCGGCCCGGCCAGCGTCTGCGCCGTGACCGGCCCGGTATTCAGCGAGACGACCTCGTCGTCGATATAGAAGACCTCCCAACCGTCGATCGGGCGGCAATTCATAACGAGGCCGTAACCGAGCGTGATCCCGTCAGATTCACGGAAGCAATAAACGCCGCCGAGCCTGACGCGCCCGTAGGAATAGAACCGCGCCTGCGTCGCGACCGCCTCGGCCTCGAATGAAACCGGCCCCGGCGGCAGTTGCACGGTCGGTTGCGCGTGCCGGGGATGCGACAAGAGAAGCTCGGCCCCGAACGCCGCGCCGGCGGCGATCACACTCGAGGCGATACCGGTCAGCGTCAGCGACGTCCCGAGGATCGCGCCGGTCGCCGCGACCTCGCCGAGACCGGCGGTCAGGAGCGCGCCGATCGGTATGGCAATCAATTCAGGCATGGTCAGGCCGTCCGAAATTCACGCGGCGCGGCCTCGCGCACGACGGCGAGCGGCGCGCGTTTCACGGCGAGGAAAATCCCGGTCGACCAGGCAAGACAGAAACCGCCGGCATAAAGACCGAGGATCGCCACGCCGCCGGCGCGGAAAATGACCGTCTCGCCGTCGACGAGATCTCGAGGCCGCTCGACCTGCAGGCCGAGGCGACGGGCGATCTCGCCGACGCCGCGCCAGAAACCGACGCGCTCAAAGAGCGCGCGCTGCAGCCTGGCGTCGAATTGATGCGCCAGGCCCCGCGCCGCAAGCCACGCCAGGACCGGCTCGGAGCAAAGCGTTTTCCGGTCGCCAGGAAAAGCGCGCATGTAGGCGCCCGCGTTCACCATACGACCGTCTGCCGATTTGTGAGCAGTTGCGTCCGCTCGAGGCCGCGATCGCCGCCGAAGCGGCCGCGCTGATCGGCGTCGGTCAGGAAAGACCAGGGCGCGTGATTTTTCGGCGCGAGGATCGGCTCGCATGAGAGCTGGCAAATCATGGTCGGCGGATCTGACGCGGCATTAACGCGGGTCGTGATCTTGTCCATGCGATATGTGCGCCTGACGCCGCAGGCGAGCAGCGACCAGGACGGCGAAAAGAACAGCAAATAAAGCTTTGCGAGCCGGCCGCGCACTTGCGTTTGCTGCGTCTGCGCGAGCGCGAAAAACGTCGCGTCGAGGCCCGACAGTTCAAAGTTGACGCCGTCCGTCTGGCCGACCGCGCCGAGCTGAATCGAGCCGATCTTGCCGAAATTCCCGATCCCCTGAAAGGTCGGACCGCCGAAGGCCGAGGCGTCGAGCGGTCCGATACCCTGCCAGACCGAAACCGGCCCCGATCCGAAATCGAATTCGACGCCATAGCAGCCCGGCACGACGTCGCCGCGCAACGCCGCCTGCACGGCCGCCGAGAAAACGTCGGTCGCCGTCCAAGAGGTTGTCGGCGAATCCGCCGCGCTCGCATATTCGGCGATCGTCGCGGCGCTCGAGGCGACCGCCGAGGTCGCCGAGACCGAAACCGAAAGCGAATCCGAGGCGGTCAGCGATAGCGGCGCGCCAGGATGATCGGCGGCCGATCCGGTCTCGGCGATCGAGACGCCGACGCCGGCCGGATAGCTTTCCGACGCCGAGCCGGAATCGCTTTGCCCGACCGAATAGGTCGCCGCGACCGTGCGCGAATCGCTCGCCGACCCGCTTTCGGAAACGAGCAGCTCGATCGCGCCCGACGCGCCTGACGCGCCGAGCGGTAATTTGCCGAGCGCGGCAAAACCGAGCATCGGTCGTTACCAGTTATAAGCGAGCTTGTTTGGCGAAAGCGGCCCGGCGGCGGCGACGCGCGCGTTTCCGGTCGCGCTCAAATGCACGCCGTCGAGCGTGATCCCGTAGGCGTCGCCGGTCGTCTGCCATTTGTAACCGCCGAGAGATTGCTCGACGAGCGCGGCGATCTCGATCGGCCGCACGTTCGCCGGCGTCTTGTTTCTAATCATGTCGTTGAGGATCGACCGATAAGCGTTGCGCGTCGTCAGATTGATCGAGCCGGACGTGACGGCCTGGTTTGCCTGCGTCGCCCAATTGTCGGTCGAATAGGAGATCGGGCAGATCGTCGAATGAAAGATCCGCTTGCCAGCGAAATAGCTCATATTCCAGAAATATGTGAGGTAGCCCCAAACCGTCACGGGATCGAGGCCGCCCGACGCGCCGATCGACGCGCCATAATCGGCATATGTATCGTTTAGACCGGAGTCCATAATTATGTCGGAACAATAGGCGGCCAGCGCGCCGCGCATCGCATAATTGGATTCCGAATTCGTGCCGGTGTTTGCCGAGATCATCCAGCGCACATGATCGGACGGCACGGCCGCGCAGATATAGCCGTTATTCGGCCCGATCGAGCGCGCGATATAGCCAATATCGCCGGAAGGACCGCCGATCGAACCGACCGCGCCCGTCATGCCGATAAAATCGCCGGTCCCGAAAGCGACGGAAGCGCCGGCGATGAATTGCGAGCGCCGGCGCGTCTGCGCGACGATCGCCAGCGGATAGTAATTGAACGTCGTCGAGGGCAGAGATCCCGACTTGGCCGAAATGGAATCGCCCGAAAGCGTATAGGTCAGCCCCGAGCCATTGACGGTCACGCCGACCGCGCCCGAACCATTCGAGGCCGTCTTGTCGGTCGCCGTGCCTGACGTGACGACCTCGTAACCCTCGGCGACCGAATAGGCCGAATTCGTCGGGTCGACATAGATCAGAAGCGGCCCCGACAAGAGCGCCGAGCCGGCGTTGCACGCGGTCAGCGGCAAGTTATTGCCGCCCGCCGAGCCGGCCGAGGTCATAAGGACGCGCAAGTAAAAGATTTCGCCGAAGGCGAGCGAGACCGAAACCGGATCGGAAAGCGCGGTTTGCTTCGTGCCGCCCGTGAACGTCTTCGTCGAGGCCGACGACCAGGTGACGGCGTAAAATGTCGACGTGCCGGTCGCCGGATTGAATTTCTCGAGATAGACCTTGATGGTCAGGTTGCTCGAGGCCGCCGTTTCCGGCCCGGTGTCGTTTGAGGCCGCCGGCGATGTATAAGGCGAGCCGGACGGCATGAGCACAGCCCAATTTCCATAAGCGACTTGAAGACTCGTGATCGTGTCGCGCGCGACATGCGCCGTCCGGCACATGGCCGACGTCCCGCCGCCGAGGCCGAGCGGCACATAAGAGCGCGTCGCGACCTGGCCTAGAAACGGTTTCGTCTGGCCGTTGAAATTGTGCGCCAGCGCGCCGCCGGTCACGACCGCCGCCGAGGTCAGCGAAACGAGCGCGTTTGAATTCGACGAGGCGATCACACTGGCGCTCGAGCGCGTCAGAACGCCGCCCGAATAGGTATATTCGCCGATTTCCCAGGCCGTCGAGCCGTCCTCGATAAAGAGCACGAGCACGTCGCCATTGACCGCGCCGGCCGCCGAAAACGACTGATAACCGCTGCGCGCATTCAACAGCGTGATATTGCCCGTTCCCGGCGTGCCGGAAACGGTCATGGATGCGCGATCGAGCAGTTTCGACGGCATGACGGCGCGCCCTTAGATCGAGAGCGAATAGGTGACGGAAAGCGAATCGCCCGACGAGACCGTGCGATTTCCGCCGGAGAATGAGCCGGCTGAAATCAGAATTCCGCCCGTGCCGCCCTTCGTCGACGAGGTCGTCAGGAAAACGCCGGCGATCGTCGCCGAGCCGGTGATCGAAAACGACGTCGCCGTCGAGGTCTTCGCGCCGGCGCTCGCCGCATTCCACGAAACCGCCGGGCGCGTCGACGAGGAATAGGACGAATTCTCAGACCAGCCGGCATGCGAGGCGGCCGTGTCGGCGGCGTTGTAGGTCGGCGTCGACGCGCCGTCGACGAAGCCCATAAAGTAAGACGCCGTGAACGCCGCGCCGGCGAGCGCATTGTCGAGAATGTAATTTTTCCCGGTCGTGACGACGAGATTTTCGATCTCGTCGCGCCAGATCTCGACGCCCTCGGCGTTACGGCAAATGACGGTATAAACGCCTTGCGCGTTGCCGCGCTCTTCGCCGGAATTATGGCCGAACAGGGCCGCGCCGACCTGGTCGGCCGGCTGCAAAATCTCGGTCATTGGATTGCCTCGCTCTATGTCCAGTTCGACTCGTGAAACGTCAGCGAAAAAGATCCGACGCGATCGACGTCGAGCGCGACGACGGCCTGCATGTCGGCGGGATCGAGCACCATGCGGCAACAAGGATCGGCCAGCTCGACGACGTCGTTCACGGCGACCGCTTTGCGCAAAGGCGGAACGATCGAGTAGCTATAAGTCCCGTCGCCGTTATTGGTCGACGCGGCGATCAGATAAACGCGCTCGTCGATCCCGATATATTGTCCGGCGATCGGGATCGCCGCCGTCAGCGGCTGCACGCGAACGCTTGTCGATTGCGCGAGCGCGACCGCCGCGACCTTGGCGTCGCCGGCCGTCTGCACATAGCTTGCGCCTGGCGTCGTCGGATAGGCCGACATGCCGGCCAGCCGGCGCGGGCCGCGCCGCCAATCGAAAAGCGGCATGTAAATCGGCAGGCCTTGCGACAGGCGGCCGAGCAACAGCGCGCGCGCCGTCGCCACGCCGCCGGCGTAGATCCGCACGCCGCCGAGCTGCATTTTCCACGCGCCGAAATTGGCGGCGACCGTCTGCGGCCGCCCGGCGAGCGGTTGCGGGCCGGTCATGACCGGGCGCGAGATCGACATGCCGACCGAAAGCGGCACGAGCGCCGAGGTCGGCCAGCGCGGGATCGCCGAGTCGATCGCCATTTTTAGAATTGCCTCGACTGTTTTTCGCGCAGATTGCCGACGAGGCCGGAATCGTAAGCGCGAAAGCCCTGCGCCATGTGCTCGGTTATGAGCAGCTCGACGCCCTTTTGCGTCAGGCGCGGCTCGACGTTGACGCCGGCGTAATTGTGAACCGTGACGCCCTGGCCCATGGCGCCGGCGACGTTCTTTTGCTGCGCGGCGTTAAGGACGATTTCGCCGGCGTGCAGGATCGAGGGAATTCCGCCGCCGTCTGCGAAATGCGGCGCGCCGGCGAAGGCGGCGACCGGCGCGAGCGCGAAAGGACCGGTCCCGGCGACGCCGCCGGCGGATTTCGTCGAAAACATGCCGAACAGGCCGCCGAACAGGCCGCCCATGGCGCCGTCTTTGCCGGCCGTGCCGAACAGGCCGGAAAGCGGCCCTTGCCCGAGGAAGAGCGATTTCAACGCCGCCTGCTCGATTGATTTCAGGACGTCGGACAGGACGTCCTTAAGCTTTTGATGGCGAATGATGAGGCCGTCGACGGCGGTCACGGCCGCGTCGCCGAAAAACTGCTCGGCCTGGCGCATTTGTTCTTTCGCCTTGGTCGCGTCGTCGATCTTGGCTTTCAGCTCGGCGTGAGCCTGCGCGAGATTGAGAACGCTTTGACGCTCGGCCTCGGTCAAAGGCGTGCCGCGTTCCTTGGCGGCCTCTTCGGCGCGCGCCAGGTCGATTGATTTCTGCCGCTCGACGTTCGACTTGCCGATCGCCGCCGCCTCGCCGGCGAGCGCCGCATTTTGCTTTTCGAGCGAGCGCAGCAGGCTTTCGACCTGGTCGGTTTGCGCGCCCTTCGATCCGCCGCCGCGATTGAGACCTGACCGGTCCAGCTCGTAAGACGGCGTGTTTCCGAAACTGAATCCGGCCGCCTTGAGGGCCGCGTCGCGCGCCTCCGCGCCGCCCTTGTAGGCGCGCGGGTCGAGCTTTGACGCCTTGGCGTATTGCTCGGGCGAAAGGTCGTAATTTGAAACGCCATATTTATTTTCGAGCGCCGACTGCAGGCTCAACATGGCGTTGGCGTTGCTGACGCCGGCGACGACCTTGCCGACCGGCGTCGTCGCAATATAGGCGATCACGTCGCCGATACCCTTGGCGAATTGATAGAGCGCCGCCGCCTTGTCGACCGCCCAGGCGAGCGCCTCGACGACGCCGACCCAGCCCGACTTTATCTCGACGCCAAGCGCCGCAATGTCGATCAGAAACGGTTTTATTCCGGTCGACAAATGCTCTTCGGCCTTGCGCAATTGTTCGGAAACCTCGGCCGAGGCCTTCACAAGTCCCTGATCGGCGAGCGTGCCGGCCTCGCGCATTTTCTGCGCGATCTGATCGACGTCGAGCGCGCCGCCCTTGAGCGCGTCGCGGATTTCCTGCCATTTCGGCCCGAAGCTTTCCAAGAGCTTGTCGCCGAAGCGCGCGAGCTGCTCGTCGCCGGTTTGGCGCGCCTTTTCGTAAAGCTGGCCGGCGAGCTGCAGAACGGTCCGAAATTTTTCTTCGACCGAGTCGGTCAATTGCAGATGAATGAGCGACTTTTCGCCGAGACCCTTGATCTCGACGAGGTTCGCGATCACGCGCTCAATCGTCGAATTGACGCGCTCGCCCTGCTCGGAAACCGAGGATTTCGCCGCCTCGCCGAATTTCATGAGCGCGTCGGTCATTTCCTGCGCGCTCGCCTTGAAGCGCACGGCCTGCGATTCCCAGGCCTGGAAAAAGTCGGTCGAAACGCCGGCCTTTTCGGCGTTGCGCGCCACGTCGGCGAGCTTGGCGACCTGCTCGAGACCGGCCGAGATCGCGGCGGTCGCGACGGCGACGGCGGCCGAGGCCGCCAGCATGGCGACCTTATAGGCCGTCAGAAAGCCGAGCGCCGTCTGAATCGAGCTTGCGCCCGACCCGAGCGTCATGAGCGCGCGCGACGCGCCGATCGCGGCCGCCGAGACGGTCGCCATGTTGCGCGCGACGTCGCCGGCGAGCGCCGGCAATTGCCGGCGCGCGTCCGAAAAGTCGGTCCCGAATTTAAGGACTAGTGCGTTTCCGCTCATGTCTCGTCAGTGGATAGAGGGACGATCCGGCGTCTCTTCGACCGCCCGCCAATATTCGGCGTCGGACGGCGGCTTTTCCTTCGCGCCGCCGTTGAATTCGGCGAAAGCGCGCATGCAGGAAATGAATTCCGGCAAGGTCAGACGCCGGACGTCGTCAGGTCCGAGGCCTGCGATAAATCCGGCGGCGAGGTAAGGGGAGAGGTCGCCGGGTTCCCGCTCCCGCCCGCTTTTCCCGAGGTTTCGGGCATGTCTTTCTCGGCGTCTTTCACGCCATTGTGCAGCGCCTCGAGAATGTCGACGGCGAGTTGCTGATTTTCGACCAGCGGCGCGCCGTCGACATAATCCTCGACGAGCTGATCGGCCTGGCTCGGCACGAGGCCGCCGCCGATCAGCGCCAGGCGGATCGTCTCGCGAATGTCGGCGACCTTGTGCTGCAGGGTCGCCAGACGCACGAAGACGCCGCCGACGCCAGATCCGCACGCGGCCTCGAGCTGCTCGATCTCGCCGAGCCGCAGCCGGAAAATCCGGTCACGGCCCGCAAAGCGCCGGCGGATCGTCGTCTTTTCGGTCGCCATGGGTTAGGCGGCGGCCGTAAACGGCCAATTGCCCTGGCCCTTGAGCGCGCACGAAAACGAGACCATGCCGTTTTCGTTCTTGTCGATCGACAGGTCGGTGATAATCGCGCCGCCCTGATATGTGCCGCCGCCATTGGCGCCGGTCCCGTTCAGGAAGACTTGAAAATTGCGAACCGCGCCGCTCGTGAAAACGGTGTTTATCGCCTTGAATTTCGAGAAATCCGCCTTGCCGGAAAAGGCGAGGTCGAACGTCTGGCCCTTCACGACCGACTGACGGGTCGGAATGTTATCCGGCGACGTGCAATCCGGCACCATGGCGTCGTCGGTTTCGACTTTCTGATCGAATTTAAGCGTCGTCGCAATGCAGACAAGCGTAAAGGCTTCGGTCGGCGTTGCGCCGTCGCCCATGAGCAGCCGGAAAGAGGTTCCGCGCTGCAGCGTCGAGGTCGTCATTTTCTCAGCTCCATTTTTAGAAACGCGCTGCGCGCGCCTTACGCATGAACGTAAGTCGTTACGTCGACGTAGGTCATGACCGGCATAATCGGATCGACGACGTCGCCGCTTTGAACCGGCCACAAGCCCGGCGAATGCCCGCCGGTCGACATGGAAAGTTGCACGTTTTCGAGGGCCGCCTCGATCGCGCTATTCAGCGACCAAGCCTCGTCACGGCCGAGCTGGAATGAAACCGCATAGATCCGCGCCGTCACGCGCCAGCGGTCGCCGCAATCCTCGGCCTCGCGCACGGCGTTGAGCGGCCCGAGGTAGCAATAGGCCGCCCCGTCAGCGACGTCGGACGGCAGGTTGCGCGCGTCGCGCGGCGGCACGTCGAAAACGCGGCCGGCGACGATCGCGGCGACGCTCGAATCGGCCTTGAGCGCCTCGAGCAGCGCGACCTTGAAGGCCGTTACAGGTTTCACGCGCCGGCCTGGCCGTCAGCGGCTTCGGCCGGCGGATTGTCGCGCGGCAGATCCTGGCCGCGACCGGTCAGACGTTCGCCGCAGCCGCGCGCGACGATCTCGTCGACGTGCGCGTCGGGCGCCAAAACGGAATCGGCCGGCGAATAGACGACATTCGTCGCCGCCGACGTCCAGATCATGCAGGTCTCGGTAATTTTGACGCGCGGCATTAGGCGATCTCCCATCCGTCAGCGCCCGCGACCTCCGGGCAAATGTCGGCCATGTCGACGTTGCGCTTTGCGAGCACTTCGTCGGCGGAAACATAGAAAAACGGCGACGGTGGCGTGCCGGGATGCGTGCGCAGCGACCGCCGGCGGCGCAAGGTCGGCGAGGTCGCGAAATAGCTTTCGGTCGCGACCTCGTGAAACTCGCCGGCGACGCCGCCCGAGGTTCCGAATTCGACGAAATGTGTGTAATCCTCGCCAGGCTTCGGCCGGTCGTCATGCACGGCCGACGCCCTGAATTCCCTGGCCGCGCCGTCGTCGATCGTCTCGCCGGTTATGCCGTTCAAAAGCCGGCCGGTGTCGACTTTGACGCGCGAGCGCGCAAGCGCGACCATTTCGTCGAGCGCGTCGGAATCGCGCCGCCTGGCGCGCGTCGCGATTTTCGGCGCGAGCCGCACAAGCGCGCCGGTCCAATCGTCGAAACCGACGACGCCCGTCGCCTCTTTGACGGCGAACAGCGTCGCGCCGGCCGAGGCGATCGAGACGAGCGGAAGCATTTTAACCGCCTTGCTTGTGCGTAATGCGCAAGAGGATCTCGCCGCGCGCGCGGTCAGGCGGCGAAACGCCGACGATCGCGCAATCGGCTCCCATAAACTGCACGCGGTCGGCGATCGTGATCGTCCGGTTTCGCGAATTGTCGTTTATGCGCAGCTCGACGTCGGCCTGATCCTCGACGAGCTGCGCCTCGACGCCGGCGCGGCTGACGACATAGCGCCAGACCGCATGCGTCAGAAACGCCGTCGCAAACGGACCGCGCGCGACGCCGCCAGGATTGCTCGCCTGCGCGGCGCGCCGGCGGATCGCGACCCGCTCGGAATTCCAGCCGTCGAGCATCTCAGACCGGCTGCGCGCGATAGGGACCGAGCAGCGCCTGCACGGCCGGGTTTACGACCAAATTCGCCGGAATGAGCGACGAGCGATTGGCGAAGAGGCCGCCGATCATGAGCAGCATGGCCGCCCGGATCGGCTGCGGAATCGAGGCTGCGTCGGCGAAACCGGCCTGGAATGTGACCCGAAAAGCCTCTTCGTCCATATCGGCTTTCGGCCAGACGCCGGCCGCGCCGCCAGACTGCGGCGCAGGCTTGACGAAGCTCGTCAGGACGTCGAGACCGCGCGTCGTCCAGGTCGCGGCGTCCTGCGTGACATAGACGCCGGCGCTCATGATCTCGACTTTCGAGATCGACAGATGCGGCCCGCGCTCGAGAATGAGCCGGCCGAGGCGATCGGGCGCGGCGAACGTCGCCTGCCAGGTTTCCGGCAATAGCGGCATGCCGACGACCTGGCGCGTTTGCTGCTCGGCGGCCAGGCGATAGCCGTCGAGCAGCTCGTCGTAATCGGTCACGTCGGCGTCGACGCGCAGATGATTTTTGATCTCGTCGAGCTGCAGGATAAGGCCGCTCGACGGCGTGACCAGGCGATACATGGGCGCCTCTTAGGCGTGATTGCAGGCGCGCGGGCGGGCTTTAAGCCGCGTCGGCCGTCTTGCCCTTGCTCTTGCCGCCGTTCTTGTCGGCGGCCGCCTGCAGGTCGGCAATCTGCGCCCGAGCGGCCTCGAGATCCGCGCCGAGCTGCTTTGCGGCCGCCTCGGCGGCGTCGCGGTCAGCCTCGGCGGCGTCGCGGTCAGCCTCGGCGGCGCTGACGGCCTTCGCCGCGTCGGTCGCCGCGACATTGGCGGCGTCGCGCGCCTCGATCGCGCGGTTTTCGGCCTCGCCGAGCTGGCGCTTTAAGACCTCGACCTCGTCGAGCGTCGTGCGGTGATCGCCGGAAACTTTGGCGAGCTGCGCCTCGAGGTCGGCGACGGTCGCCTGAAAGCCGGCCGAGGCGGCGGCATGATGCGAGAGCTGCTCGCGCAATTCGCCGATTTCAGCGGCCGCGACCTCTTCGCCCGGCGCTTCGGCGATCACGCCGGCGGCAAGCCAGGCCTTGATCTGCTCGTCGGTCAGACCGAGCGCCGCCTGGTCGACCAGGTCGCCGAATTGATACGAGAAATTGTCGCCCGCAAGCGACGTCTGCATTTTGAATTTCATTGCCTTCGCTCCGGTTCGCTACGGACTCAGCGCGACGGCCGCCCTCGGCCGCCCCGGTCAATCCGCACAAGAAAGCGCGCGCGGCGAGATCGCCGCGCGCGCCGATCGCGCTAGGTCGCCGAATTCTGATAATACTTGATAGCGCCCGAAGAAGCCTGGTCGATGAAACGGCCGTCGAAACGCGCGACCGCCATAAAACCGACCTGCAGTTTCTTGGCGTAGGCCGAATCCGTGAAACGGAAGATCAGCGTGCTCATGACGTCGCGGATCAAATACTTTTCGCCCGCGCCGAAAATGATCGACTTGGCGTTTGCCGCCATGTCGGCCATATGCTGATTGATGACATACGGATAGCGACCGATCCGGTCCGGGTCGCCCTTCGTCTCGATCGACGAGGCGAGGCCGGGAAGCCAGAGCGGGCGGCCGTTGCCGTCCTTGAGCTTCTTGAGCGCCTTGAGCGTATTGTCGTTGAACATCCATTTGCAGGACGGCAACGCGCGATAGGCGGGATCGACCGAATGCTCGAGATCGACGAGGTCGTCGTAAATGACCGACGTCGTCTGACCGGTGAGACCGACCTTGCCCGACGCCGCGCCGACGACGCAGCCTTGCGGCTGCGACGATCCCGTGCCGGTCGTGCAGTAACGATTCTGACCGCGCGCGATACGGATCGCCAGCGCGTCCAAAACCTCGGCCTCGACGTTGACGGCCGCGTCCTGCAGGATCTGCAGCGAGACGGGAACCGTCTTCGAGCCGATCATGTAAGCGCCGATCGTCACGACGCCGAAACTCAGGTCGTCGTCGGTCGAAACCGCGCCCTCGGCCATGAGTTCGCCTTCCGACGAGGTGTCGTCGAGCGTGCCCCAGGACAGCGGGTCGCCGTTTTCGGTCGTGAGCACGCGCGCAAAATCGCGCATGCCGCCGAAGGCCTTGAGGCGCGTCAAGAGCTGCGGCATGACGATCGTCGGCACGAGATAGCCGCCGGCCGAATTCGTGCCTTCGGCGATATTCTTGATCGCCAGGCCTTTCGTGCGGCCGGCGTTGGCCGGCGAGGTCGCCGAGACCAGCTCGCGCTCTTCGTCGGTCAGGCCGTTGTCGCCGTAGCGCAGGGCATTGACGAAGGCGCGACGCGCCGCCGAAAGCTTGTGATTGGATTCGTCGACCGACAGACCCGTGCGGTCGGCGTGATCCTTGGCGGCCGACAGGTCCGACGAGGATTCGAGCTTGAGGGTCTTCTCCCAAGCCTGAATCCGCTCGTCGAGCACTTCGGCGTCGGCGGTCAGCGCCTGCACCTTGTCGCGCACGGCGGCGAAAGCCTCGGTCGAGGTATTCTGATCGAGAAGGTTGCGAATTTCCTTCGCCTTCTCGTTTTTCTGCTCGCGCAGGGCCTGCAGCCCCACGTCCTTGTCGTGGTACGTCATGTTTTCAGCTCCGGGCTGCGGCCATAAGGCCAGGAAAGCGGCGACAGGCCGCGTCGATTCCGCTTTTGACGGCGGAAACCTTGGATCTCAGAGAAGACGCAGGCGCGCCTCGAAACGCTCGCGATCGACGGCGAGCTGCGCGAAGGCGGCGGCCTCTTGCGCCTGGCGCGCGGCGTCGGCCTCGAGCGCGCGATTTTCGGCCTCGAGCTGCGCGCCGAGCTGCTCGGCGACGCTCGCCTCGTAAAAATCGGGCGCGCGCTTGTAGGCCGACAGATCGAAACGGGCGGCGGCCGAGGCCTTGGCCGGTTTCTGCATGAGACGGTCGACGAAGCCCTGCGCGAGCGCCTCGTCGGCGGTCAGCCAGGTCTCGGCGTCCATCATGGCGCGCAGATCCTTGAGCGCCATTTTCGTTTTTGCCTTGTAGTCGCGGGCGATCACGTCGGCGATTTGGTCGAGCAGGTCGGCGGTCGCGCGCATTTCGCTCGAGTCGCCGATCGCCATGCCCCAGGGGTTGTGAATCATGACGAAAGCGCCGGGCGCGATCTCGATCTCGTCGGCCGCCAGCATGAGAAACGAGGCGGCGGAAGCGGCGAGCGCGTCGACATGCGCGACGACGCGCGCTTTCGACTGCTCGAGCGCCGTTTTCATGGCGCGCGCCTCGAAAACGTCGCCGCCCGGCGAATTGAGGCGCAGGTGAATCGTCTCGACGTCGAGCGCGGCGATCTGGCGGGCGAAAGAGGTCGCGTCAACCTCGTCGTACCAGTTGCCGATTGCGCCATAGACGAAGATCGTCGCCTCGTTTGACTTGCCGGCGGCCGAATCCTGGTCAGGCTCGCCGGGCTGATCCTGGTCGCCGTCGAGATCCGGGTCGTAACCCTTTACGATCTTGAACGCCGACGCGGTCGCGCGATTGCGCGCAAAGAGCTGCACGAGCTGGCGCATGATTCAGTCCTTCTTTTTCGGTTTCGGCGAGCCTGGCGCGGCCGGATCTGGCGCGGCCTTGCCGTTGTCAGGCTTTGCGGGCGCGGCCGCGCCCCATTGCAGCGGCCGGTCGAATTCGGTCTCGGGATAGGGCGCAAGACCGCGCGAAACCCTGACCTCGTTAACCGAAAGCCAGCCCGGCCCCTGCGCGCCGCCGAGCGACATTTGCGCGCCTTCGTTGCGGCTTTTCAGGTCGCCGCGCTCGAAAGCGTCGCGATCGAATTGCGGAAAGCGGTCGGCGTTCGGCGGATAGAGCTTGCGGGCAAGTTCCGCCTCGATCGCGTCGAGATGCGGCCCGAGCGTGTAGTCGAGAAAGCCCTGATTCAGTTCCTGCAGGCCTTTTCCGAAGGCCTGCACCTTGTCGAAAATGTTTATGAGATGCGGCGGGACATGGAATATCCGCGCAATGTCGAGCGCCGAGAATTGCCGGCTTTCCAAGAGCTGCGCGTCGGCGGCATTGATGCGCAGGGATTCGTATTTCGCGCCCTGGTCGAGCACGGCGGGACCGGAAAAGCGCAGGTCGCCGGAAAAGCGCCGGCGGATCTGCTCGCGATAGGCGTCGGCCTTTTCCGTGCCGCCCTGCAAAACGCCCGGCACGGAAATGAATCCGTCAGGATTGGTCGAATTCTTGAAATAGGCCGAGGCGAAACGATCGGCGTCGATCGCGATCCCGGTCGTCAGCGCGTAGGCCGTGACCGGCGAAACCGAATAGAAGATATTCCAATACGGCGAGCCGGGAATGTGCAGGACGTCGTCCTGGTCGGCCTGAATATGCACGCCGTCGTCGAGTACCAGGTGATACAAGACGCGGCGCTGACCGTTCGGCGCGGTGTAAAACTGAATGCCCGAGCGGCCCCAGGGGATCGCCCACAAGGCGACAGGCTTTGCGCCGCGCCGTTCAATCCAGACGATCCCGTTTCCGTCGCCGAGCATGCTCGCGACGACCTGACGCCAGAGCACGACGCGCGAATAGCGCGGATTTGGATTGGCGAAGAGGCGCGCCTGGTCGGTATCGGTTTCGGCCTCCGGCTTGGCGCGCGCCTTGGAATGAATCGGAAGCGCCGAGATCTGGCCGGCGATCAGCGAAACGCACGACCAGAACGTCGACTGCTTGCGCGCCGTCTCATGCGTGACGGCGTCAGACGCCGGACCGAATAGACGATCCCAGGCGAGCGGATCGGACAGCGGATAGGTCGAGGCCGCGCCAGAGGCGCGGATCGACGGACCGAAATCCGGCTCGATCTTTTCGAGCGATTGCGCTGGCGCGGCGCGAGCCGGCCAGATTTTCTCGAGCAAGCCCATTAGTAAACGCCCGGTCCGGTTTCAGGATTCGCCATGGCGAGCGCCTCGCACATGACGGCGGCGACGATCCCGTCGATCTTTTCTTTCGACCGCTTTTTCGACGGCACGAAATTGAGGTTTTCGTCGAAACGCACGACGGCGTTGCGCGCATTCCAGCTCAAAACAGGATGGCCGCCATGATCTATTTCGCCGGCGCGGTCGACGTCGGCGGCGAAAACGCGGCGCTCGAATGCTTTCGACGGTTCGCCGAGGGTTGCGTGACCTTGCCGGATCGAAACGAATTTCGTCTCGGGAATGCCGGCCTTTATCATGTCGTCGACGAGCTTTTTCGCATTCCAGGGATCGAAACCGATCGCCAGCGTTTCCGGCGTCTCGTAACGCTCGAGCATGTCCTCGACGGCGCGTCTGACGAAATCCTGATCGACCGAATTGCCTGGCGTCGTCTCGATCGCGCCGATCTCGAGCCAATGCAGCCAAGGCGTCCGCTTGTCGGCCTCGGCCCTGGCGCGCAACGTCGCCTCGGGAATCCAGAAACGGCAGACGAGCTGCGGCGGCCCGCCGTCGACGCCGTCGAGCCGCGCGACGAGCGCGGTCAGATCCTGCGTCGCCGAAACGTCGAAAGCGATGCGCGCCATGCGTCCGCGCGTCGTCTCGAGCCTCGTGCGCCAATCGTTCGCGCCGGCGCGCGCCGCCCATGTCTTCGCCGGCAACCATCGCACGTCGCCGTCGATCCATTGCCCCATATGGTAGCAACGGAACCATGCGAGCTTTCGCGCATTGCCGCGCGCCAGCGCCGCCTCGCGACGGATCGCGTCGATCGTCAGCGAATAGCCAAGCGACGGATTCGCCTTCGGCCAGTTCGCCTCGTCGAGCGGGTCTTCGTCGGCCTCGAGCGCGAAGACCGCGACGAGCGTCGTCGGGTCGTCAGCTATGCCGTCGAGGATCGCGAGCGACTCGTCGTACATTTCGACGCCGACAGCATTGTCCTTGAGACCGGCGGTCGAGGCGTAAAGTTCGATCGGCTGCAGCCGCGCGCCCGTACCCTGGCGCAACGTGTCCTCGAGCGCCCTCGAGGTCCATTCGTGCATTTCGTCGCCGACGATCACGGTCGGCGAGCGGCCGTGTTTGCCTTCCGGTTTTCCCGGCAACAGTTCAAAGACGCCGCGCGTCTCGGGCAGATAGATCGTTTTCTTGAGTAACTCGACCTGACCCTCGGTTAGCGTCGGGTCGTAACCGATCATGTTCGCCAGCTTGTCGAAAACGATCCGGCCTTGCCGCTCGTCTTTTGCGAAAGCGAAACCCTGCGCGCCGACGACCGGCTCATGCACGAAAAACAATTTCGCGAGGCCGGCGAGAAATTCCGTCTTGCCGTTCTTGCGCGGCACCCATAGCCGGAGCTGGCGGAACAGCCGGACGTGAATTGCGGTCAGCTTGCCGGTTCGCGGATCGGCGGCCTCGATCGGCCGTTTCCAGCCGACGAGCAGGCGCAGAATGATCTCTTCCCATTGGAGCAGAAAGAAAGGATGGCCGGCGAAACGATCGTCGGTGAGCTTGTTCCATGTCGGCCAGGCGGCGACGACGCGGTCGGCCTTGGCGTGATCGAACCACGCGCCCGGCACGTTGGCGGCGCGCGTCCAGGCGATGCGCGCCCATTTCCAGCCGCGCTCGTCGGCGGCCCTGGTAATCCAATCCGGCTCCGGCCATGCATGCGGCGGCCGGATCGCCGTCGCGGCGCCAGACGGCGCGGCGCGCTCGAGCGCGGTCATGGCCGGTTAGTTCGGCAGACCTGGCGGCGGCGAATCGAAAGCGGTCATGTCCGAAGCGTCGCGCGCCGGCGCGGCGGCTGCGGCCTTCGG
>ERZ724522.710-NODE-710-length-20286-cov-8.422075_pt1 | contig 20286 bp, 14 predicted proteins | sample MGYA00376055_ERZ724522 | MGnify/ENA primary metagenome ERZ724522 (study PRJEB28724, sample SAMN07190884) | wastewater metagenome | isolation source: effluent of sewage treatment plant in Hong Hong | place: Hong Kong | collected 2016-03-17 ... | reverse complement strand
GATAATTGACGAACCTTTTGTGTATTTCAGTTGATTATATATTACATCAAATCATATATAGTAAACGCAACCGTTTTTAAAATGGCAAATTCAACTTTGAAATTTTTTTTGTCATTCACAAATTAATTCACTTTCTTTGCCAATGTAAAAACAAGCGAGTATATGAGAAACTATAAGTGAGCGACCAACTAACCAAAGAAGTTGCCTCTACCGAACAAACACCGGTTGAAACAACGACAAACGCTGCGCAATTATTAAGCGAGCAATCCAATCAAACTTCTACAACCGTAGAAAAGCCTCAATTAGAGGAATCGGAATTTGACATTGACCTTGACGAGCAGCCGGCTCCGTCCGATACAGGTAAATTAAAGTTTGCTAAAGATAAGTTTAAGGAACTTGACGATGACATTGACATCGAAGATGACCTTGAATTAGACGAGCGCACACATAGGGTTTTGGATAAAGTATTTAACCGAGCAAAGGAATACAAGGAAACCGGAAACAAATATAAAACCATTGCCGAGGCAAATACAGTAATTGGCCAAGACGACCTAATAAAAACATGGGATGCACACATAAAGCTACCCAACGACAAACTAATTCATTCTATTGAATTTAGCAAATATAAAAAAGCCGGCTTTTCAGATGAAGAGGCCGCACAAAAGGCCGCAGAATACGTAGAGGAGCTTCAACAAGAAAGCGAAAAGCTGTACAACAGGACAGCAGATAACATCCGTTTGGAGTTGTCAACGGCCATTAATGAACGCGCATCCGAGATTCATTCCAAAATACAATCAACCGCAAAGGCACTTAGTCTTTCAAATGCCCCCGACCCTAACCTTATTACCAAAGCCACAGAAAATCTGTATAAGGCAGACAATTTCTTAGGGCTAAAGTTTGGAGGTAAGAGCGAACAAAGCAAAAAAGACTTCGTAAAGCCGGTAGCGGAAGCCATCAAGGACGGTTCCTTGCTGAAAAAAATACAGTCAGACCCCGAATTACTTTCGGAAATTGGATTGTTCGTTCAGCATAGGGATAAGTTTAAGGCGGCTATTGAGCGTAGAACCCCGTCTAAAAAGCAGTTGCTTGAATCGCTTAGTAAAGCACCGCATAGTAGCGGAATCAAACCGGTTACAAGAGAAACTGTAAGTAAAGAGGGAGGATTGAAAAATCCCGGAGGATTCAAATAATTAACAAACGAACAAAACTTTTAAAAAATGAAGATATACACTTCACAACTTACCGATGACATCGTTACAGCACCTACGCTGAACTCTGCCTACATCGGACACCCAGAGGTACTTGAAAGAGTAACCCGTCAAATTTGCAACGAGTACAATTTCTATTTTACCGGTATCGCACTCGGATACGGACGTTATGCAACTACCGAAGAGGTAACGCAAAACAAAGGTAAAATGACAATCGGAAATGATTACATTACTTGGGCGGTGATGCCTCGTACACGCCAACTTGTTACTTTGGCCGCAAACATAACAAGCGGACAGGGTGGTAGTGGCGCTGCGTTTACAATCACGCTTGGCCCCAATGACAACTGGATAAAGCCCGGTATGACATTGAAATACACCTACCCCGCTACCGGCACAGCCATTTTGTTCTTGGTTATTTCAGGCCCAAGCGCAAACAGTTCAAATTGGGATTACAGCGTTAAAATTGAATCAAGCACATCAACTACTGTACCTACGCAAATTGATTTAGGCCAAAAATTGGGCTTTACAACTATTGCTCAAGCCGCTTGTACAAGCAGCATGACCTACATGCCTGAAAAACTATACGACATCTACCGTAACTACAACACCACCATGAAACCTAAACACACTATCTGTAAAGATGGTTTGACTACTGCAACATGGTTTGTTAGTGAGGCAAGCAATGAGAAGTGCTGGACACCTCAAGAAGAGTACCAATTTGAAATGGAATCTCTTAAAAACCTTGAGTTTGGTATTGTTTACAACGTAAGCACCGTAAACGATTCAGGAACAGTGTACATTACTGATACATCGGGCAATCCGGTAATGAAAGGCGATGGCCTTTTGGCGCAGGTAGCATCTGGTAATGTTGTTACTTGGGATGTAAGTACTTACTACAACCAACCTGCCGCGTATGCAACATTTTTCAATCAACTAAAGGAAACCATTGAAAACTGGTCAATCACTTACGGTGTTACTAACGATGTAACCTTGTTTGTTCACTCCGGTACAAAAGGATTTGGTTTCTTGCAAGAAGTATTGAAAGACAACGTTGACCAATCAGGTGGTGCCGGTATGGTTTTCGTTAAGAACTACAAAGGCCGCACCGATGACGGAGATAACGCAATGGAACTTACTCGTAACATCATGCGTTACAAGTTTGCTTCGTTTACCCTTGTGTTGCTAAAATGCTCGGTATTTGATGACATTGGCGTTCACTCTACATTCCAAAGCGGAGTTAGCACCCTTGCGCCACCGCTTGAATCATTCCGTATGCTAATTGCCCCTGATAGCGACTGCGAAGGTTATCCTTTGATTCAGTTGTTCTTCCGTGGCGGTTGCGGGTTAGATGACGTGTGGAGCTCAAGCTACACTCCGGGAACCATTGACCCTACCAACGGTTACAAAACAACCAAAGGTAAAATATCGGTTTCTGATTACAGTGGTTACGATGTTAAGAAAGAAGTGGAGTACAACTTAGTTGTTCGTGACCCTTCTAAAATACTTAACTTCGCGCCATACCAAAGTTAGGCTTGGTTATTTGTTCATAATGGAGTGGAGGTGAAAGCCTCCCTCCTTTTTTCATAATCATTAAATCAAAAAAATGCAGACAGTTGAAACGGCAAAAGCTCCAACCGAAAAGTACAAGGATACCAAAGAGTATCAGGAGATCCTTGAGCGTCATAAAAGGTTGGTGGACAAAGGAGAGATAGCCCTCCTCGAACTGAAACCTGTAACCAAACTAACATTTGGGGGTTTTCACGTAATTGGTAAAATTAAGGACAAGTACGGTAATTTGGTGTTGGACACCGAAAACCGGGAGGACAGAATAGGTATAGCGCCCGTTGGGGCTACCTTGAGGTTCGACAAAGAAGAAGATTTGAAGTTTATCTACGCAATATACAATTGCGATGTACTGCGCTCAAAATGCGTAATAGAGGGTACTGCCGAACCAAACAAAAACCACCACAGATATATTCTGTGCGACAAAGAAAAGTCTAGTTTGGAATACGCGGAATCCCGGGAGTTGAACATTCAGTACATGAACAAGTTTTACAACTTAGGAGAGGACACAATTGATTTTTTATGCCATAGCGTTAGTATACCTACAAACAGCAGTATAGGTGTTAAGCGTGCGCAATTATGCCAAGTATGGGAATCTGATGCCGATAAAAAAACAAAGCTAAAGGGGTTAATGGATAGCCCTGATATTCAGTATTATCAAGCCGCATACCTTGCTTTGGAAGAAGGAAAGAAAACACCGGGCGTTGGCTTTTACAAAACGCAAAATGGCGTGTACAAGCACAACGAGCAGATAATTGGCAATAGCTTAGAGAACCTTGTGTCGTATTTAAAGAGCAATGATGAAGTATTTATTGCTATAAGCAAAGGTGCGCAGATTAGTAAAGAAGCGGAAAAGAAAGAAAAAGCTAAGAAATAATGACGTTTGCAGCAATGCAGCAAACTTTTTGGCAACGTATTGACCAGTCGGGAAGCCCTGATTTCACACCAGCGGAAACAGATAGGCTTCTCAACTGGGCTTACGATGTTTGGTATTTAATCAATCGCCCAAAGTTTGACATTAATCAGGCAAATACTGTAAACATGACGTACCTCATACGTCCTTTTGCGTTTAACAACAAATCGGAACTGACCGTTGTTGGTTTGGGGACTGATATTCCTCAATACAGGGATATTGCAAGGATGGTTGCCGAATTCGACATTAATTCGTGCGGAACTGTTACGCGCCAAAAAATAAACGTAGTTCCAATGAGTATTTCTGAAAGAGATACCAACGCGCAAGATCCGTTTAACAAGCCAAGTAACCAATACCCATTTTACTATCAAACACACAACGGAACCAACAGAACTATTAAAGTGCTTTCAACAACTACCCCTTTAAGTTTAGAGGGTGATTATTTTAAGGCGCTACAAACGATAGACACGGTAAACACACCCGGTACAGAATTTGAGGCACAGGATTACGTGGCAAGGCAAGTAATAGACATTGCTAAGATACTTGCCAAAGGGGATTTGGATGACTACGCTGCGGTAAAAAATGCCGTGCAGCAATCAGTATTATCAATGCAAAACCAAGACGCATAATGACAGAATTAACTGAACAACAAGCAAGGGAAGCATTAAATGCGCTTTCATTAAACGAATTGGTAGAGTTAGCCGAACAACAGGGCTATCCTACTGCCAGTGTAGGCAAAGAAGATTTGGTTGAAAGGCTATTGGGCAAATGCCCGGGGTGTAAAAAAAAAGACTAAAAGTAATCATTATACAAACTAATGGCACAAAGCAAGCTGTAAACAAAAAAGAAGAGCCTTGCATACCGTGCTTACAAAACAGATAAAATGGCTAAGAAAAACGAAACAAAAGGGTACAAAGTAATAAAGGAAAGTGAATTTGACATTCCTATTAACCAGTCTGAATTGCCGGTTGAAGGAGATGAACAACCCGAATCGAAAGTAGAGGAAGTGATAGTGAGCAAGCCGTTAAATGGCGGCCCTCCTGTGGTGGAAAGCAAAAAGTTAGTAGCAAAAAAGGTATTTGAACCGATGCAAGGGGTTTGGAAAACCGTTTGGTGCCACGAATAGTATTTGTATTTAATGGTCGCGTAAGCGATGTTGAATAATATTTTCAATCATTAAAACGCCCGTAAACGGGCAACAAAACAAAATGGCAGGATTAAGATTTGGATGGGGGTTTTTCCGCGACCTCATTGACTGGAGCAACACAACCGTAAATACTTACGGAGCGGCTCAAGTAAAAGCGGCTTTTTTACAATTGGCTTTCAATAAGCCAGCAATTAAAACACCTGTAATAAATAGAACAGCGAAAGCGGTTAATACAACAGGTGCAATATCGGCAGCGGATTTGTCAGGTGGTTTGATAACATCCACATCGGCAGCCGGTGTAACGGTAACGTTGCCAACCGCTACATTGTTGGCTACTCAAATTGGTGCCACAAGGGGTACAACATTTGACTTTGTTGTAGACAACTCGGCAGGTGCTAATACGGTAACAGTAGCCGTTAATACCGGCATAGCGGTAGCTACTCCGGCTGTAACGGGTGGTGCTACATTAACCGTAAGCACAGCTAATGTAATTGGCTATTTCCGATTAACATTTACCAGTGCTACTACTGCCGTTCTTAGCAGAATAGCGTAACAAAAAAGGGCTGCGTTGAGATGCGCAGCCCATTTTAAAATCATGGCCACACTATCACAACTGATTTTCAACATTCGAAATCTTGCATCGGGTGGCATGACCAATCGCGCTCATCCATATAGCGACAGGCAAATAGAATTTTGGATACGGTATTATAGGAATCTCCTTATAACGAGAGAGATACAAAGGACTGGTGAAGTGTCGCAAGGCATAGAACAGGACTTAGGATGCCTAACACTTACCAAAGCTGATGCCGCGTTATGCTCAAAGTATTGTTGGGGCGAAAACGTTTACTACGTATGCTTGCCGCCACTACTTGACTTGCCGGATAACATGGCAATTACATACTTCGGATTGGTAAATAAGCAAACGAGAATACCAATTAGCGAATACAATTACGGCTCTTATTCTAACTTTAACCGATTTGCCCCTAAGAAAGTGTATGGTGAAAGGATAGGTTCTACCGTTTATTTACACAACGTAAATGATATGTACCCATTGGAAGGAGTTAATGCGAGGATAGTTGCGGAAGACCCGGCCAACCTTGTTGCTTGTGGAACTGAATTAGTTTGCTTCGACAAGGATGCAAGTATCTATCCCATATATGCTCATTTAGTACAGCCTATGATGGATTTGATACTGCAAAAAGAATTTGGCATATCAAGGGCGGTAAAAGCAGATAAGCGTGCCGATGACGTTGTAAATCAATCATTGTAAAATGGAACAGTCAAAAATAAGCCCTGAATTGATTACGTTAATGAAAGCGTATTTGGCAAAGTCAGGATGTGCGATGCCCGGGAAAGAAGCGGCATTTGCCGAAAAGGTAATGGGCAGAATTATTGATGCGGCTATAAGCACCGGTGAAAGAATGCCGTTTATGCATAACTTAGGATATTTGCAAGTGCTTGAACATGAGGTGGCGCAACCGGAGAAGAACATTGAGCACGTAAAAAAATTTGGTAACAAAGATTTTAGTTTGGTTTGGGTGAAGCACCCAATGTTTATTTATCATAACTTTGCAATAGACAAAGAATTGCAAGACAAAGTGAAGCAGAAAGCATTAGACGGTAAATTGTATTTGAAAGAACTTGTAAGTGGTGATGCTTATGTTGCTTAGTTTACCAATTGCTGTACTTGACTACATTAATGGGGTTAAAATATCGCAAGAAGTATTGGAGGCAAGGAGGGAAAAGTGTAACAGTTGTGATTTTAAGTCCAAAACAAAGATAAGCTACTGCAAATCATGCAAATGCGTATTAGAAGGGGGATTAGGAAAATTAAAAGCACCGCGAGAAAAATGCCCGGAGGGGTTTTGGGATGAGTAACAACACAAACACAGGATACGGCCCGATAGCCCGCAATGGTTCGGAGAACGACATTGACATAATCAACATGATTAGCCCAAAGTTTGCCATTCGTGGTGCGCTTGGTAATCTTGGCAAAGGGCACCTAATACAAAATTTAGAAGAAGATTTGCTGCGATGGGTTGGTGAAGCATACGAAAAGATAGTTGCCAACACCAAAGCGGCCACCATATATTATCCGGTATCGCAAGTGGCGTACACAAAAAATAACCGGGTAAAATTGTGCGATGGGTTTAAGTCATTGCAGTGCTTAAAATTAAACGGGTGTACTATACCGTTTTTGTACAACAAGCATCGTTGCACCACAAGTTGCAGCAATAGTTGTGGTACATCTTGCGGATGCTGCACACAAAATGTGGTTCAGCCAAACATAAATGGCTGCAATGCCTTTTACCTTGATGGATGTTGGGTAAAGTTTTCACCCGAAATCGCTGACGACCAAAAGGTAGAAATAGAGGCATGGGCAATACCAAAAGATGAAGAAGGTTATCAGCTTGTAATAGACACCACCACCACCGCCATACAGCATTATGTATCTTGGATGGTGTGCATGAGAGAGGGCGATAACCGTGCCGCTGCATTTGAAAAGCAATGGTACTTTAATTGTCGCCAAGCAAGGGCTACGCTAAACAAGAAAACCGATGCCGAATTAAGGGAAATAAGCAGATGGTGGCAACCACAAGGATTCTTTTTATCAAGAAGTATTGCGAGAAATAGCACAACAGTTTCATTCTAATGGAGAACCAACCGCAAAGGCATACCAACTCGTTTCAAAAAGGGCAAGTAAAGGACGTTGATCAATTACAATTGAGCAACCAATCCTATTTGCATTCTTTTAACGGGCGTGTCATTTTCAATGAAGATGGAACGTATGCTTGGGAAAATGCCAACGGGACAAAATTTGCGTTTACCCTATCAGGTAATTACGGGAAGCAAGGTAGCACAAGTTACGTTCCGATAGGTGGGTGGCAGATAAACGGTAAGCTATTGATATTTTCCACCAATGGCACCAACTCCGAAATGGGGCTTGTATATCAACCGCAATTTGGTGATTACAGCTATCAAACTATATTCAATGACCTTTACGACCCGTATGGTGATTTGCTTGGATTTAGCGAAAGGCATCAAATGCGAGATTGTCAATGCGTAGTTGAAACGGACAAAATTGAACGAGCGTATTTTAATGACGATTACAACGAACCGAGAGTATTTAACGTATTGCTTGGATTGCAAGAGGTAAGCCCTGAATTTATATCGGGTGACTATCTTCCTATTGGCGGGGCATTCCCGGGGAATGTGTACCCAAGTTTCTATTCGGTGCATGGTATGGCACAAATGATTGACCTGACTTGGGGTAAACTAAAGTTTTCAAGAAACATAGCCGGCCAACTACTAAGCGGAGAATATCAATACGCCTATCGCCTAATCCATCAAACCGGTTACGCATCACCGTGGTCGCCACTATCTCCATTTATCCTATTGACTACCGACACCGTAAGCAATAACTGGACAAAGTATCAAATGCAACAAAGCGGTGCGGCTACCGATAAGGGTATAGAGCTTGAACTTAAATACATAGACCAAAGGTTTCAGGAGGTAGAAGTGGCGGCATTATATTGGAAAACCAATACTACACCTGATTCGGCCACCATTATTTATAGAGGCGTTATTACTGGCTCTACAATGACCATTGCACATCAATTACCCGGTTCAACCATAGCCGTTGACGGCTTGGTTCAGCGATACACAGAAATAATTGCCGCAAAAACCGGCAGCATGAAAGACAATACCTATCACTTGGCCAACATACAAGTGAATAGGAATTTAGAAATTGACACGACATCCATACAAGTAAGACCGATTGTAAAACCGATGCTATCGGATGAAACAACTTACAGTTCATTACTTAACACAAACGCCCCACCATTTACCAACCAACAGCCTAAGATAAATGCCATAACAGAAAATTTGGCCGATGGGCTGCCGGAGGTGTACTCTATTTACAACGATTACATTAATTACAAGGGTACTCAATGGGCGGCCTTATTTAAAGGTAACTTTGGTGGTGAAACATACCCGTATGCGTTTGTTTTATTTGACAAAAAGGGGCAACCGTTTTTTGCACAGCACATATCTGACTTTACAATGCCCGAAAGGTATAGTAACCAATGGGTTGACAGAAGGCTTATTAACGGGGTGGACGTAACGACCACCGGCACAACCGGTTCAGTTGGCGACTTTAAACATACTTCCAATACTGCCGGAACACAAATAATTGATGGCGGTGGTGTTTATCAACCGATTTACAACATAGATGAAGATGGTGGTAATGCTTGGTACTTAAATGTTTTGGGCGTTACGTTTAGTGGGATTGACCTTACCGATATACTTTACGATGTACAAGGTAACTTGCAGGTAAGTGGCTTTAGTATTGTAAGAACGGATAGGATAAAAACAATTTTGGGGCAGGGTATTGTGCTTAGTGCTACTGAATCTCGTAACCTTGACGACACCCAAAACCAATTCTTTGAAACGGGAACCATGTTTAATGGGTTCATACAAAGCAATGGTCGCCCGTACAATGGTGCGCCACCGGCAGCGTATTCAAGTTTCAACACAAATTATGTCGGAAGAACACCGTTAAATTACGGGCCTTTGTTACTGCCAAATGTAAATCAAGGGCTTTATAATAACCCGGTGGCATCCGCTCGGCCAAATATGTCGTTTTTTGCTTGCCCGGATTATTTAATTGATAACAATGTAATTAGCGATAGCGTTTCGGGAGATAACATCAAAATTGTAGGGGTGTCCTCAAAGGCATACGGAACGCCTACCCCTGACGGACAAGCCCCCATCAACTTACAATACGAAAGTTACTTTCAGAAAGGGTATCGCACCGTAATTGATAATTACCCAACCGTATTTTCAGAATACAATTCTGCAAGTGGGCTTTATGACTTGGTTAACATGGGCGACCAAATTGATGTTGAAAGCATATTCCCAAATATTGAAAGCGGGGATGTTGTTTTTGGCAACCTTTACTACTCGTCTACCACACAAGTTCAAGATTACTTAAACTGGGGTAATAAACGATTTTTAGCAAGGGAAGTAACACAAAAGTTTTTGTTTACCCACGGTTATACACCGGCTACTGGCAAAACAAACCTATTTTTGGGGTGCCTTACAGACGATGAAAATGGCAATTATGCGCAAGGGATAGGGGCGTATTTTATAGCTAACTACAAGCGCCCGGCCGGGGCATACGCTTTAAGCCCGTCTTTGCTGCAAAGTAGAACCTATAAAAACATTGGCCACTTTGTACCAATCAACGAATCTATTATAGCGGCAGTACGCGCAGTTGACCCAAATGGCAGATGCGTGTTTAACAACGTAAACGTTTTTGGTGGGGATTGCTTCTTGGACTACTTTACGTACTTTAGGCTATACGCCATGCTTGATCAGGTAAACAACAACAACCAAGATTATAATTTGGCCATGTCGTTTCCGGTAGAAAGCGAATTCAATATAGCACTAAGACAAGGTTTTACCTATGAACGGTTTGGGCCGACAACAGCAAACGCATACAACGATGGAGGCACTTTATTTCCTGACGGGCTATACTATTTTGATTCGATAGCCAATAAGATAGAGGATTTTAACGTAAATGCCGTATTGCAATCAGAAAGCACGGATACTTTTTCATACGTGCCAAAACCGTTTTCATTTAGCGAAGTGTACGACTTCCCGGTAAGAGAGCAATACACGGGTACAAAACTTTATGGGGAAGAGTTTGACACATTCCGTAAATTTCCCGTAAATAACTTTAGGGATGCCGATGGAAGCAAAGGCGAGATAAACAGCCTCCAATTCCTATTTAACTACCTATACATAGTTCAGCGAAATGGATTTGCAAGGGTAAGATTTAATGACCGAGAGTTGATTACCGGTCAAACGGGTAGCGCAATAGACATTGGAACCGGCCTTGGTTTGCAAGGGTTTGATTACATAAGTGCCATTTATGGTACACAGCACCAATTTAGCGTGGTAAACACCGGCAGGATGCTACACTTTCTTGATGCTGAAAAAGGCAAGCACCTTCGATTTGCGGCTGATGGGCTTATGTCCCCATCGGATGAATATGGGCATAGTATTTACTTTAAGAAAAAACTGCGCGACTATTGGGCGGTAAAAGACCCATTCAATACCATATACCCGCTACTTAGCGAACAGCAAAAACCATACTATGATAACCCTTGCTATGCCGGTGGTATAGTGGGCATCTTTGACTATGTAAACCAAAGTGTTTACTATACGTTCACCAAAAGAATAGAAAGCACAACAACGGGCGTTAAGTATGTTGGCGATGCTGAAACATTAGAGTACAACGAATCCAGCAACCAATACAAAGGGTTTCATGCGTTCACCCCAAAGATTTACTTTTCATTCAAAGAAAATTACTTATCGCCTGACCCAAATTCGCAAAGCAGCATATACGCGCACGATGAAGGATTGGTTGGGCATATTTACGGTGTATATCACAACAGTTCCATTAAATTTACAGTCAACCCGCAACAAGTTATACCTAAGTGGTTTGACAACCAAAGTATTGCGATTAACAACAAAGATGCTTCGGTAAAAATATATCAGGCAAAATTAGATGCTGCCGACTATGTGCAGCAAGTAGTGAACTTCCCAACCGATACAAGATGGAGGTATTTGCAAGGGTATTTAAGGTATCCTACAAGGGGTTACAATGCAGAAACAAGGTTAAGAGGAAAGTTTATGAATGTGGAAATAGTAGTTCAAAACGATACCGATAATCAAAAGGTTAGGATAAGCAACGTAATGACCGATTGGAGGGTATCGCCAAAAATATAATTTCGTGAATTATGTCGTAATGACTTTTCGAAAAAAAACTATTTTTGCAATAAGTGTATGCGTGAGAGAAACAAAACAACATGACTTTTTCTGATATTGTTTACAACGATCCCAACAAGGCCGATCCTACAAGGAAGTTACTACAAGAATATTCGTTGTACAATCGCAAGGCCAATAAAGCAATAGACACAGAGAGAAAAGCGCATCCGTGGTGGACACTTGCATCCGGCATAGCATCGGCATTTGTTCCTTTTGGTTTGGGCGCATGGATAACACCTACCGCTAACTACATGGTGCAAAAGCATAAAGAGCAGGTTGTAAATAAGCAAAATGATTACCGGGCAAGACTTGGACTTGAGCAGAATTCTAACATCCCCGATAGCGGATTAGATTTAAGTGGTGTGGGATATTCAATGGGTTCTACCGTTTCAACTGGGCTTGGCCGCGATGCCATGCCGGGCGGTGAAAAAACGCTTTCGACCATGAGTGGAGACCCTATGGGGGTTAGCAATGCCGCATCATTTATACCCGTAAATACAGGTTCGCAAAACTTACCTACTGCACCACAGCAATATGAAGGGCAGCAAACGATAAATGTTCCACCGTCTAACTATTGGGAAAATCAAGGTGGCGGGATAAGTGGTATGTACTCTTACACTTCACAGGGGAATGTTCAGGGTTCGCCTCCGTCATATACCTACCGACACGGTGGGAAAGTGGAAGCCCCAAGCCATGAAGAAGGTGGCGCTCCATTGCTAAAAGACGGTAAAGATACAGGATTTGAAATAGAGGGAAACGAGCGCATAGTGAACGACCAAGATTGGAATAAAATCATGGAGTTCTTAAAAAAGAAGAACAACAAAAGCGCATTGTTGCTTCTTAAAGATATTGACAAAAGGAAACCCAAAGAAAAGAAATTCGCAGGGAGTGGTGATACTGAATATGTGGTTGAGCAAAACCCTTTAATAGCGCCACAAAGTATTCAGCCCGACCCTCAATTGGATTTTAGTGGTGTGGCTACCGAACAAGGTGCGCAGCTTTACAACAACCCATCCGTTCCATTTTACATGATGGCAAAAGGGCAACCGCTTACAGTGGCTCCCGAAGTTACCGTAACTGATATGCAAGTTGCCGCACCAAACCAAACCCCTGTAACTACTGAAACAATAACCGAAAAGGTTGCACCGGCAAACAAATTTAACTTTGATTACCGCAATCTACTTGGATATGGATACGATGCCGCAAGGCTAGGTATGGGTATAGAGGGGGCATTAACACCGCTTCCTAAATGGCAAATACCTCAAAGCTGGAGCGATTACATGGGCAAGGCTGAATATTTAAGCAAGCAAGGAATACTGCCTGAATCACAAGCGATGGCGAAACAATATGCCGATTCAAACTATGCGGCAGCCGTTAGGGATGTAACTAATGCAAGCGGTGGCAATGCTGCGGCAATATTGGCCAACTTGGGTAAGATAAATGCTGACAGGGCAAAAACGGCAGCCGAATTAGCCGAAGTTGATAGCAAATTAAAAGCCGCGAATCTTAGAGGATTTGAGGGTACGCTATTAAAGGACATCGGCATGAAGAAAGACATATTCAACATGGAGCGCGATGTTGCCGAAAAAACAAAATCGGCAGGTGCCAATCTTATGCAGTCAAGCATTTCTGACTTGCAAAACCGTAGCGACATGGACAAATTCTACGGTGAAGGTAGTTACTTTAAGCAAATGCAAGACGAGCAATTAAAGCAGGGTAAAACGTTAAGCGAGATTTACGAAAAGCAGCTTGACATAATGAAAAACCCGGAAAAGTATCCATCCATTACCGCCAACCTAACAGAGGGCGACAAGAAATTGATACGCAATGAAGAAGCAATTGCTGCCGCTCAAAAAGTAGCAAGTGGAAAGCAAAGCGGATTAGATAAAGTGTTGGCAGCATTAAGCACTCCATCCTTCTTGACAAAGAAAACAAGCACCCAAAAAATAACGAAGAAATAATGGCAGACTACGCATTTCTTTCGGGGTTAGCAGGGAAACGGGATTGGAACGCCATACGCGCTGAAAAGAGGGCCGAAACTGATTACCTTAGTGCCATAAACCAACTTAAGGAGCAGCAAGTGGAAAAGCAAGCCATGTTGCAAAACGAACTTGCTAAGTACCAAAGTACAATTGATGATTTGCAGCTTACACCAATTGGGAAAGATAGAATAAACGAGCAGGTGAATTTCCCTATGAAAGAAGCTATTGCCAACGAAATAAAAAAGTACGGTGGCGATTTAGAAACCTACATGAAAGTTCGCGGGGCAACCGACATGAACAACTATATCAAAACGCTTGTGAACCATCCTTTGACACAGAAGGAATTGGGCAATGCTGCGGATATAGCAAAATGGAAAGCCGATAAAGAAGCCGGACTTTGGGAGAGAAGGGACTTTGACCCGACTACGGGTCAATTGGGACCACAGTTTTCCGAAAGGCTTGATAAGTACCTTAATGGAGAAATTGACCAATTAGGCTATAAAGGTGCATTTAAGCCAAAAGGGTTTGACGAAAAATTCTATGGGCAAGTTTATGGTAGCGAAAACCGATACAAGTCGGTTCCTGTTTCAGTTAAAGACTACGCTACTACTTCTTACAGGCACTTAATAGAAAGCGGCCAAAGCGAAGAAGATGCAGCACAAGAATCATTTGTTTTAGCAAAGCAATACGAAAGCAATTTGCAAAACGGGGGCGTTCCGTTAAGGTATAAAAGTGATGCTTGGAAACCATCGGCAGGTTGGGAAAATGCGCAGTCCGATAAAGAAGCAGTAAGATATATTGCCGAAAGAACTGGCAAACTTTTGGCAAAAGACATGAGCAATATTTGGGATGAAATAAATATTGAAATGCCTGACCTTGCATGGAAGCCATATGACCCTAAAACAGGCGGTTGGATGCAACCTTCATCAAGAGGATCAAAGATTTCAAAGCGTTCAAGTGCGCTAAATGGTACTTACTTAGGTGATTATACCCAAAAAATACTTAGAAAAAATCCTACAACTGGATTAGATGAAGAATATTTTTCCCCTGTTAAAAATCAGGTTACGGATGTTGTAGAACAAGATGGTAAAGTTTATATTCAAACAGCTCAAGCAAAATACGAAGATGAGTTAAATAATTCGCCAAGTGGAGGGTATAGAGAATTTACGGACAATACCATTGACCAGCTTGTTTTAGGCGCAAAGGATCCAAGGAAAGCGGCATCTTCGCTTCGTAAAGCATTGAAAGAAATGGGTGTATATGAAAATGGCATAGTTAATTTTGGCAACAAAAAGGGGCTTTCCGTTCCATCCATACCTATTCCGAAAACGCAGCAGCCCCAACCGCAAGGGAATAATTATGCTATTGCAATTGGTGCAAAAAGCTATCCGATAACAAAGGAGGCGGCTGCGTATAAGTTAAGTAAAGACGGTAAAACGGCAACGATTAAGTTTGAGGATGGAACCACAGCACAAATAACACTATAATTACACTATGGAAGATAATGATGGATTTATCCCTTTGAAGAAAAATGAAAACGGTGTATTTACGCCTGTTGAGGATGATGGGTTTATTCCCGTAACCAAAACAAGCGATGGGATATTTGTGTCTGCCGAGGGAAAAAAAAAATCAGTAGCGAACCAATCGGATACGCAATCCGGTTTACAAACTCCATCCGAGCAGCCTATGCAGCCTTCAATCGAGAGTGGGCAAGAGGACAAGGGCATACTCAATAAAATAGGCGATGCGTTTAGTGGGGCATGGAATAAGGTACTATCGGGGCAAGGTCTATTCGGAACAGAACGTGAAGCATTAGCGCAACAGAAACAGTTAGAGCAAAGGCAAAATGCCATTGACTTAGCCATAGCCAAACGCAACGAAACAGAAAGGCTAAAGAACGAGGCCGTTCAAAAATCAGATTTAGTTAGGGAGAATCTAAGGCAATACAAAGCCGAATCAGATGCCGTAGAATATGCAGCGCAGTTCCCGGAGTACAAACAATTGCAGCAAATAGACGCTGCCATAAGCGCAATGGGCAAACCGTCTAACCCGCAGCAACAAGCACAATACAACGCCCTATTAGCCGAGCGAGAGAAGCTATTGGATACCGATGTATCTAAGCGCGATGTGTTTGCCGAATCGGGGCCGAAATTAGAAATTAAGAACCCAAGCGATTTTGCCACCGCCAGCGAATATGCCGACTATCAAAACAAACTGTTCAATCAATTTAACCGATTTAGCAAAGAGAAAGAAAAGTTTGATACGGCCAAGCCTAAGTTTGAGGCTGCTACCAAATTAAGAGATGTCCTTGATGTTGCCCAAAAGTCTCAAACACAAGCGTCATGGATAGCGGATAAAGTAAAGTCCATTCAAAAAGAATCGGACGACTACATTAATGCCGCAAGGGAATTGAATAAGGACAGGCTTGAGCCGTTAGGGTTTACCAAAGCCTTTGTGGACGGGATTCAGCAAACATCTTTGGCCAATAGCATTGCCGATATTTATGCTCTTGGGAATGATGACAAGCTATTAAAATCACTTGAAAACATTTACATAGACAATGCCGTATTCCCAAAAGAAACAACTGCACTTGGTTCGGTAGGAGAATTAATAGGCGGTCAAGTAGAACCATTGGCTATTGGTGTTGGCGGTGGTGCGATAAACCCAATTGCTGGCGTTGTTGGTGCCACAGCCGAGTACGCCCGATTAGGAGCGGGTGGGCAACTAATAGATGCCTACACCACGGCTAGACAGCAAGGAATGACTGCTTCCGAAGCATTGGAAGTAGCAAAGAAAACGGCAATTGCAGGTGGCGTAGGTGGTGCAGCAGAAGGTTTGGCGGGTGCGGTAACGTTTGGAGGTAAGCCTGCTAAAGAATTAGTTACAATGGGGTATAAGCAAGCCGTTAAAGAAGCACTAAAAGACAATTCCATTGATGCGGTGATTGCCGGAATTAACCAAACCGTTCAGAACAAGAATATGCAGCGTTTGGGGTTGGACGTTGAAACCGATAGGGGAGTGATTGAAAACATGAGTGCAGAATTGCTATTTGGTGCCGGCATGAACCTTGCCATGTACGGGGGAAGCAAAGTAAAGGGATATGGTACGCTAATAAATGGTATTGCCAAAATGCCTTTGGCCGACATACAATTGCAGGTGGATAACGCTGTTAAGCAAGGCGTTTTAAACGAAGCCAATGCGCAACGATTTGTTTCCGATGTATCTAAAAGCAAAGAAGCGCAAGACAAATTGCAGGGGATTGACATCCCGGAAGCCAATCAAGACAAGGCTATTGACCTGCAAAAAGAAATTGACGATTTAGAGGCTAAGAAAAAGACCGCTTCACCTGCTATACTCCCAGCCATTGAAAACAAAGTAGAAGCACTTACGGGTGAATTGCAAATAGTAGCAGGAGTGCCATTAACGATGCAGGAAAGGGCGGAGTTAAACCGGCTTCAAACTGCCCGCGATACCAATACCGAATACGACAAAGATAGATTAGGGGTGTTGGAAGCAAGGCAAAAGGCCGCATCGGAGAAAGAAGTTATTGCTGAACCTAAAATAGAACAAAATGCCGAAGAACAGCAAAGTGGGACGTTGCGTGGCGAAAGTGAGCAAGTCCAAACCGAAGGGCAACGCGATAGCGATATGCCAATCGTCAACGAAGCAAAGTTACAAGACGGGCAAGTCGTTGAAGAAGTAGCCCCCCCCGTAGTTGAGCAAACTACGACTGACGTTGGGGGTGTAACAGCCCCTAGTGTTTCGGAGGCGTTGAAAGATGTGGAAAGTACAACTAAAGCGTTCGATAAACTTTATGAAGAAGGCTCAAAGGAGTTTGATGATATAGAGGATATGTTTATTGATGCGGGGCTTACTAATGGGGAATACGATAACAAAGACTTATCCGAAGCCTACCATAAAGCAAAAGCAGACGGCAGCAATCCTGAATTAGTAAAAGCAGTAGAAGATTTGCTTTCCGATAAATCCAACCCAAAAGTAACTGAAATAGAATCTAAAAAAGCTGATATAGAAAGAAGAAGACAGGAAGAATTAAAAACCCGTGTTGTCTATGATAGAAAACCGACAGTTGAAGATGGAGAATTTAGAATAGTGGGGGACCCTAATAAGCAAGTGTATAGGATTAATGAAAATACAGGTAGGCTGCAAGTTAAGGACAATGAAACAGGATTATGGACAGTAGAAGGAACTCATGGTAAATTAGAGCTTGAAACAGCACAAAGAAGTGGTTTTGAAAGATTAAAAGAAAATATCAATGTTAAATATGATGCAGAATTAGCAGAACTTGAAAAGCAACAACCCCCACAAGGTAAGGGAGAGGGAGATTGGAGTAGAGATGTAGAAAGTACAGCTAAAGCATTAGAAATTGAAAGTAAAAACAAACCTACTATTTGGGAACAAGTAAAGCAATTTATAAAAGACACAGCAAAAAAAGTTGGCAATAAATTAGGCATAATTAGTAACGAACAGCATTTGTCAAATTTTGAGAAAGCAAAAGCTGATTGGGATAAGTTAAGTAGTAGAGAAAAGAAGTTAAAAAGAGCTGATTATGAATTAGATGATTTGCATCATACGGAAGGGGGTTACTATAAAGTAGGAGATTCGCTAATTGATTTAGACTTAAATGCAAGTCACCTCAAATTATTATTAGAAAATAATAAATTTCTTAACATTCTAAATAAGTTAGGTGTAAATAAAATACATGGGGAAAATAGACCACCAGAAGAAATGTTTGCACACTATTCTGATAATAAAATTCACTTAAACAATAATTCAGCATTTGAAAATATAAGGCAAGTAACAAATGCAATGAGTCACGAATTAGGTCATCACGAATGGACTAAACTTACTAAAGAAGAAAGAAATTATGTTAGGTCGTTGCCACTTGAAACAGGTATGGCTAAACACTATGAGGCACAAGAAAAAAATGGAGGCAAACAAACAAGTGCATCTTTACAAGAGGAAAACTTTGCTGATTACGTAATGCAATATTTTCAAGGCAAACTATACGGGGATGAAGCGTTATTAAATAAAATACCTACAAAACTTAGGGAAATGTTTGATAATAAATATTCTGACTTATTAAAGGATAATGAACATTCAGAAGTTGCCGAAGCCTACCATAAAGCAAAAGCAGATGGTACTAACCCTGAATTAGTAAAAGCAGTAGAAGATTTACTTTCCCCAAAAGAAGAACAAGTACCGCAATCACAGCAAGCCGCCGCAGAAAACCCCGCATTAAAAGATGTAGAAAGTACAGCGAAAGCGTTGGGGGGGGTAGATGTGAAAAAAATTGCAAAAGGAACAACATATTTTCACGGCACATCGCTTCCCAGAAGTGAAAGTGATTTTACAAAATTTGACACATCAAAAGGGCGTGGAGTTAGGAGTAATGCCTTTATGGGAACATTTAGAGAGCAAAAATCACCGTTTTTTTTCATAACAAGTGAAGAAAGCGTAGCAAATGATTTTGCAAATGCTAAAAGGGATTTTTTTAACGATGAAACGAACCCAAAAGAAAAGCATACTTCAAGAATTATACCATTTGCATTTAATGAAAAAGATGCAAAAGTATTGGATTTAACAGGGCAGGATTATGAATTTGTATTAGAAGATATTGGTTTATCTCCTATTGATTTTTTTGGAATGGGGATGTATGAACAAGACCAAATGTGGGAAATGTTAGACGCTCCTGAATTTGCAGAAAAACTAAAAGAGCTTGGCTATGATGCTGTTAAATATGTTGAGCCAAAAAGGGGAGTAGGTATTGCTGTGTTAAACACAGCTAAACTTGTAAATCCAACAAGCAAAGGTATCTCCGAAGCCTACCATAAAGCCAAAGCAGATGGTAGTAATCCTGAATTAGTAAAAGCCGTAGAGGAGTTATTAGGCGCAAAAGAAAGCACGGACAAAATAAATGCTGCCATTGATAAGGCAAAAACAGAACTTTCCAATTTAGAACAATCCATACAATCCCCTAGCGTTTCAGAAGCGTTGAAAGATGTGGAAAGTACAGCTAAAGCGCTGGCAAAGGTATCTGAAAATAATAAAGTAAAATTAGAAACTTTATTAGGAATTAAATATCATGGCACAACCGATGAAAATGCACGTGGATTAATTAACACAAAAGAAATATCAGATAAAAAGTTTGGCACACAAGGGGCAAAAGCAAGGTCGGTAAAGGGGTTATTAGGCAGGGGTTTGTATCTTACTGATTATAAAGAAACCGCAAGTTTATTTGGAAAAGTTTTAAGAGTTAAATTAAAAGACAATCTATTTGATGCTACCAATTTTGAAAAAACAAAAAGTGATATAAAAGATTGGTATTATGACTATATAAATAAAAAAAGAAAGGCAAACAATGCGCAGCCAATATCAAAAGAAAAATCAGATAGTTACGTTGATAGTTTTGATAATCAATATGATTCAGAATATGTAGATGCGCTAAATGATTATGCTAAAGAAAAAGGATATTTGGGTGTTAAACACAATAATGAGATAACAGTTATTTGGGATAAAAATATAATTGAAGATATACAAGAAGAATTTGATAGCGATAATTTTATTTCCGAAGCCTACCACAAAGCCAAAGCAGATGGTAGTAATCCTGAATTAGTAAAA
>ERZ724522.709-NODE-709-length-20315-cov-9.432725_pt1 | contig 20315 bp, 25 predicted proteins | sample MGYA00376055_ERZ724522 | MGnify/ENA primary metagenome ERZ724522 (study PRJEB28724, sample SAMN07190884) | wastewater metagenome | isolation source: effluent of sewage treatment plant in Hong Hong | place: Hong Kong | collected 2016-03-17 ... | reverse complement strand
GGCCAAGGAGCAATTCGGAATCACACCAAAGCCATAGATTCGCCCACCGTGCTGCACCTGATCCAGCCCCGCGAGCTATTCGGCCCTCCCGAACGATGGGAAGAGCTTCGCACCTGCTGGGACATGAACAACGACGTGTTCGATGCCGTTACCGTGGCCCATGGCCGCGCCACGTTCAACGAGCTTTTCGCCCTGTGCAGGCCCGACGCCGTGAACGTCATCGCCAACAGCGACATCTACTTCGACGCATCATCGGCGGCGATGATACTGGCCCGCACCGATTGGGGCCGCATCGCCTACGCCTTATCACGCTGGGATGTCGATTCCGATGGCAAGGCGGTCCTGTGGAACCATGCAGACAGTCAGGATGCGTGGATATTCGGAGGGAAGCCCAAGGGAATCGACGCGCCTTTCCCGATGGGCATTCCTGGGTGCGATAACCGCCTCGCGTGGCTCATCGAACAGGCTGGGTATACGGTGCTGAATCCGTCGCTATCCATCCACGCCTATCATCTGCACAATGTGAAGTGGAGGAGCTATCTTGCCGACCCGGAAGGTAAGGCGAGGGGCGGACAGAAGATGGAGCGGATACCACCGCCGTACAAATTGGTCAAACCAACTACGCTGTGATGCGCGTCCTGCTCCCGATAATCTGGCATCCCCTGACGCATTGCATCGCGCGCGCCTTCGAGGAAGAGGGTCACGAGGTACGGGTGGTTGACTGGCGGCAGTTCAGCAAGGACCGCCACAAGCACAAGGTCGAGCCGCTGGTCATCCGCGAGGCGATGGACTTCAGGCCCGACCTAGCATTCTGCCAGTTCCAATCGCCCGGATACATCACGCGCGCGCTGCCCGAAGCGCTGCGGTCCATCGGCTGCTTCAGCATCAACTGGACCGGCGATGTCCGTTCACCGCTGCCCGATTGGTACATGGAGCTTGCCCCGCATTTCGACGTGACCAGCTTCACGAATCAGCCTGACGTTGATACCGTGCGTGCCGCTGGCCACCATTCGGAGTTCCTTCAGATAGGGTATGACGAGCGCATCTTCAACACGGACGGAGCCGATGAGCGTTCCGGCGTGGTATTCTTGGGCAACAACTACGGCGGCTACAAGTACGCCGAGAGCGACAGCAGGCGGGCGATGGTAAAGGCGCTAGCCGAGGCGTTCCCTGACGAGTTCAAGGTGTACGGCATGAGCTGGGAGACGGTCGTTCCTGAGCGCAACCTTGGCGGATACTTGCACGAAGCGTTGAGCGCACCGGTGCTGAAGAGAGCGCTGGTCGCAGTTGGATGGGACCACTTCCATCGCCCCGGCTTCGCGTCCGACCGTATCCTTCGGGCCACGGCATGCGGCTGCGCGGTGGTGAATCAGTATTACGAAGGCATCGAGCACGAGCACCCTGATGCGGTGGCCGCGCGGTCGATTGATGAGATGGTCGATGCCGTTGCCCACGCATTGAGGCACCCGGTCGATAGCCGGATGATTGGCGACCTTTGCGCGCAGAACACGTTGAAACAACACCGCTGGAACGAACGGGTAAAACAAGTGATGACATGGATGCGGTGAATGTGCTTGCATCAAAGCTGGAAACCATGCTGCACGAACTTGAGCGGGATGGTTACGATACCGACTGGTTGGAAATCGAACTTACCAAGGAAGAGATTAAGTCCTTGATTGAAAAACTGAAATCATGAAAGACCACTCACAGAACGGGGAGCAGGCCCATATCCTGCACTACCTCGACACCATCGGTCTGAAGACCGGGCACCTTGTGGACCTTGGCGCGGGTGATGGCTACACCATGAGCAACACGCGGGCGCTGCTTGAGCGCGGCTGGACCGGCGACCTGTATGACGGCGACCCCAAAGGCGCGAAGGATGTCGTGAAGCAATGGATAACGAAAGAGAGCGTCAGGGCATTGTTGGACTGCCGCTGCAAGTTCCTGAACATTGACCTTGATGGGAACGATTACTGGATATTGGAGGCGATGCTGAAGGACACGGCCTGCGTCCCTGACCTGATCGTGTGCGAGATCAACCCAATCTTCCAGCGCGACGAGGCGAATGTGATGCCATACAACGGTTCGCACGTATGGGATGGAACGACCTATTACGGCATGAGCTTGGCGGCTGCTGAAAAGCTACTGCGGCGCTACGGGTATATACTGAGCTACTTGCACGCAGGAATCAACGCATTCTTCCTTCGTGAAGATCACCACGATAGGAATCCGAAGCTGTTCCGACCCATCGACTACCGCATGAAGATTGACCACCGCCCCGACCCAAAGAACCGCCCATGGATCACACTGTAAACCCAAAGACATTCGACAAAGGCCAAGGCGTAACCTTCATCGACCCATTCGAGGGGAATAGATTGGAGGCGACGGTCATACAAGGCCCAATACGCGCAGGCGTTTGGCTTCGTCCCGCTGGTGGAAGCCGAGAGAAGACGGAGGGCTATTTGCTCCGCAGGAAAAAGGGCGATAAGTCGTTTCGATTCGTATCCACTGAAATGATTGACGCACATGAATAAGGTTGACCTGAAACCCTATCCTTTCCCCGAAGGCATGGTTATCCCGCGCCTCATGCCGTTCCAAGAGTACCCGTGGAACGGCGATGGGTACTTGGCCGCTGAAGTGCTCAGGCTGAAGGCAGCGCACGGGCTGACCAAGGCTATCGAGACGGGGACTTGCCTAGGCTCAACGACTTGTTGGCTGGCCGAGAACTTCGATTTTGTTCACACGATAGACGTGAACGCCGAATGGCAACAGATCGCCTACACGCGTCAACTCGACATTGCGGGTGAAGTAAAGTTCTACACAGACGACAGCGCCAAGGTTCTGAACATGTCCACCATAGTTGACGGGTGGTTCGCGTTCCTTGACGCGCACTGGGGCGATCGTTGTCCGCTGCTAGATGAATTGCGCGCATTCGCGTTCATTGGCGCGAAGCCTGTTCTGTTGATCCACGACTTCCAAGTACCAGGCACCGACTTCGGATTCGACAAGATGCCGGACGGAAGACCGTTCAGCCTCGACCTGATCCGTGACCACCTAGACCGCATCTACGGGGAAGATGGATGGAAGCACAACTACCCGACCAAGGTCGAAGGAGCGCGCCGTGGATGGATCAGCATCGAACCAGCGAAGCCTTGATCCCATCGGAGCACATCCACAACGCCTCATCGACCGTGATGGCATCCCCATCCCACGTACCGTACCCCCACAGGCTCTCCGGTCCCTTGACATCGACGAACGCCGGGCCACGGACAGCACCCACCGTCAGCGCGAAGCCCGCCGCCCGGATCCTGGCATCGCTGGACCTATCCAACCCCCTTCTGTGATGATCGTGCCAGATGGCCCCGCCAAGGGCATTGACCACATTCCGGCTGAAGACCCGGCAGGCGCCGAACTTCATCCTTCCTCCGGGCTTGGCCACCAGCAGCTTGGCCCGCATCCCATCGGGGTCAATCATCGCCGCAGACGGGGCGGTCCCGTACTCGTGTTCAGCACACGCCTCGACCCACTCACGGCTCACGAGGTCATCGCTAGGAAGGACCATGACGTGTGACCACCCGCCAGCTTCGATCGCAAGCCTCAGCGCCGCGTTGTGCTTGGCGCCAAGCGGCATATTCTCGTGCTCGACATACCGGATGCCGTACCTTCGCAGCAATTCGATGTTCCCGGCATCGCCTTCCGTCACCGCCGCGAACATCGTTCCTGTGATGCCAATCTCCGCGCAATGCTGAAGGAACACCGCGCTCACGTTGTGGCGACCGTGGAAGCACGAGACGAAGGCGACCATGCCGCGAAGCTACGCGCGCAGTCGATACTGGACCGCACCCCGCACGACCCGACCTCGGTCCATTGGCCCGACCACGACACCAAGATTGAGGCGTTCAGGATGGCGGGGAGGAAGCCCCGGAACTGCCCGGCGTGCAATGTCGAGGTCGTTGACTATCTTCGCCGCGTCGTCGGCCTGCATTCCATCAAGATTGAAGCACCGCCAGCCATCTACCGACAGCGCCTCGACGTATGCCGTGGCAGCGATAAACGGGGCATCGACCGCTGCGAGCACCTTGCATGGCCGGGCCTCAACTGCGGGAAGTGCGGATGCTTTGTAGACGTGAAGGCAAGGATGAAGAGCATGAAGTGCCCACTCAACAAATGGCCTAAATGATCCGCGCCCGCATCAAGTACCCCAACGGACAGACCGCGCTGCGCCAAGGCACCGCCCTGATCGACGCCGCCCTCGCCGGTGGCTGCGTCATCATCCCCGACCAGCAGAACCAATGGCCCAAGGGCCTTTATGATTCCAAGGTCGAGCACGCCACCACCGAAGAGGTCAATCATACAGCGGAGCCGGAAGTGAAACTGAGCAGGAAGGAGCGCCGCTCGCGCAACAAGTTCAAGGCCGTCATCGCCGCCCTGCTCATCGCCACCGGCGCCAACGCCCAGCAGGACATCCCGCCCCTGCCCGCCGATAGCGCACACCTGTGCCTCACCTATATGCGGGGATACGGCCAGTACACCCATCCGACCATCGGGCCTTTCGAGGTCGGCATCTTCAAGGACAGCCGCGGCAACTTCTGGACCGTCAGGCTTGCCCCCGGCACCAAGCCGAAGGAGGGGGATGAGTTCATCGTGACCAGCAACGCAATCCTCTGAAACTAAACTAGTTTACAGTAGTATGGCCGCGCACAAGGGGCATAAGAAGACAGGAGGGCGCCAGAAAGGGACGCCGAATAAGACCACCGCATCCATGCGCGCCGCCTTCCAAGAGGCGTTTGACGGGATGGGAGGGGTGGACGCCCTCATCGAATGGGGCAAGAAGAACCCCAGCCAATTCTACCCCCTTGCATCGAAGCTCATCCCCATCGACGTGACTACCGGAGGCGAGCGCATCACAGTAACATTCGCGCCCTCCAATGGAGGTCAGGCTGAATGAGCCGCGCCTAGCGGACTACCAGCGCGCCATCCTCGACAGCCCGGCGCGCATCACCATCACCGAAGCCTGCACCAAGTCGGGCAAGTCCTTCAGCCATTCGTGGTGGAACTTCAAAGGGGCGCACTTCCCGGCATACCAGGGGGCCGAATACCTATGGGTAGCCCCATCGCACGGGCAGGCCAAGATGATATTCGACGAGGTGACGCGCATCGTGGCCCCGCTGAAGGGATACCACATCAACCGGAGCGATAACACCATCACGACCCCGGCGGGCGGCATCCTGCGATACCTCACAGGGGAGAAGCCAGACCTGCTATATGGGCGTTCCAATGTCCAACAGATCGTGGTGGATGAGTACACCCGCTGCCGCCCGGAGGTCTTCGACGTGTGCCTTTCAATCCTGACGGCCACCGGAGGCCCGATGAAGCTGATAGGCAACTACATCGGCAACGCCAACTGGGGGCATATCCTGAAGGAGCGCATGGCAGGCGATCCGCAGTTCCAGACCTTCACCATCACGGCGGTCGATGCAGTCAAGGCGGGGATAATGAAGCAGGACCGGGTTGACCTTGCCCGGAAGACCCTGCACCCTGCCGTGTTCGCCGCCCTCTATATGTGCGAGGGGTCGGCGCACCCGCTCCAGATGATGCAGGCGGATGCCATTAACGACCTGTGGACGAACGCCGTGGCCGATGGCGATTGGTTCCTGAGCGTGGACGTGGCGCGGTTCGGGCGGGACAAGACCATCGTCGGGGTATGGAACGGGCTTCGGCTGGTGGACCTGATAGACTACACGCATCAGGACTTGGTGACCACGGCAGCGAGCATCGACAACATCGCCCGCCTGCACAGGATAGGCCGGTCGCGCATCGTGGTGGACGAGGGCGGGGTCGGTGGGGGTGTGGTGGACATTCTCAAGGGCTGCGTTCCGTTTAACGGGGCGGGCAAAGTCATCGACGCTACTGGCAATGCTGGCAACTACGGCAACCTACGGAGCCAATGCTACTACGTGCTCGCCGACCATGTGAACGACAGGGCCATCGCCATCGACCCTGAGCTTTCGGCCTACCGGGTTGACCTGAGCATGGAGTTGGAGGCCATACGCAGGCACGAGGATATGGCCGAGGGCAAGCTGAAGGTGGTGCCGAAGGACGACATCAAGGCCGCGTTGGGGCGGTCGCCGGACCTTGCCGACGTGTTGATGATGCGGATGCTATTCGAGTTGAGGCCACCGGCTATGGCCGTTGACTTCGCGGCACGTCAGGGGCAGAAGGTCATCCGTGAGCGTAGGAGGGAAGCGGTGAAACGTTACTTTCGCGCGTGATGGGAACCCTCAAGAAAGTCGGTCGCAAGTCCCGCAGGCTCGCCCGCATGGTCGATGAGATGCACCCCGACAAGCTATACACGCTGCGTGCTAGCGGCAAGGCCATGACGCGCACCGGCAAGGCGTGGAAGGCGGTCAAAGAAGCGGCAAAGGGATGAGCCAATACATCGCCATAACCGACGAAGAGGGCAAGCGCCGCGAGTACCGCATCCCGGCCTTCGGTGAGTTCACCGTGGCCGAATGGCTGCGCCTGTGCCTTCCCATCAACGAAGAGAAGGACGACCGCCAACGGCTCGACGAGGACTTGCGCCGTATGACAGGCATACCCATGGCGGCGTGGAGGCGCCTGCGCGAATCGGAGCGCGATAAGCTGGTTGACGCCTACGTTCAGCTTCGCATCGACGCGGCCAACAGGCAGCAGGAAGTGGACGCCATCGACTTCCGCAACCCCGACCGCATCACCCACGAAGGCACCACCTACACCGTCCCGAAGGACATAGACAACGAGGTGACGGTCGGGCAATGGGCCGACCTTATCAGCGCGCTCGACAAGGCGACCCACGAGCCGGAGGTCTACGCCGCCATCTGCGGCATCCTCCTGGTGCCGGATGGCAAGGAATATGACGGGCCATTGACCGAAACCATGCAAACCTTACCCGTGCGCATCGCTCTGGGGGTAGTCGCTTTTTTTTCCGGGCGAAGCAAGCGATTGAGGAGCGAACTGATCCGCTATTCGATGCTCCAAGCGACGTCACGTCTGCGCGGGCTTTTGCCGGAGGGAACGCCTTCGATACCGGATACCCCGCAGCCATCCATTTCCTGATGAGGGTCAGCGAGCCGGAGGTCGTTCAACGGGTCGATGCGTTGTTCGGCGTCGGCAAGTCCATCGTGAAGCGGCCAATCGGACCGGTGCTGATGGTATGCAAGTACCTCGGCGACCGCGATACGCTGGGGATGCTCACCAGCAGGGCCATATCGAAAATGAAGTAGCGTCAATTTTGAAGGCAATGACCAAGGGCGCGCGGGTACCTTCGCCGCGATGGTAACCGTCAACGTCCTGCGCGAATGCTGGCAGCGTATCGTGCTGGCGCATAAGGAGGGGCTTACCTTCACCTCGGATTGGTCGGAGGTGCTTGATACTGATACGGATAGGCACCTGCCGAACGTCAAGTGGATGCCGCCGAACGTCACCCATTCCAAGGAGGGTGGGATTTTCCGTTCCAACATCACCTGCACGCTGTTCTTCGAGGACAACCATGAATCGGACCGCGACAACCAAACGCGCGATGACGTTTACGAACGGATGCAAGTGGTGGCTAGCGTATGCCTGATGATGTTCGACCGGGTGTTCCTAAGCGACGAGACTACCCACGAGGGCGTGCTGATGGCCGTACAGCAGGAGGGGGCCGCCACCATCACAGCCTCATTCGACCAGCCCGGCACGCAAGTGACCGGCGCGATGCTGGTGGTGACGTATTCCACGGTGAACCAAATCTGCCCGGACGGGTACTTCAATGCCGTCTAGCGCCACCGTTCAGGCCGTCGCCTTGGCCATGTATGACCTTCAGCGGATCATCACCGCCGAGGGCAGGATGCGCACCACGACGGGAGGCATCTTCGACCGCATCACCACGGGCACCGCGCACGGCACGGGCTTCGTCTCCGGGCATCTTGAGGCTGATGACTACTGGCGCTATGTCGGCAACGGCAGGGGGCCGGGCGGAATGCCCCCGGTGGACAATATCCGGGCATGGCTCGAACGTGCTGGTATCGCTGCTTCGCCGTGGGCCATCGCCAAGAGCATCGCCAAGCGCGGCACCCGTGCGCACCGGAGGGGGGATACCAACATCTTCGAGGCTGGAATCGACAAATGGGAGGGCGGCGCATCGCTAGCCGCCGCCGAGGATGCGGCGGGCAGGGAGTTGGAGGATGCCGCTATCGACGTGATACGAACGAACCTGAAACGAGCATCATGAGCACATTCACAGTCACGATAAGCGTGACAGGCACCGTAAAGGGGCAGGCGGTTTCCTATTCAGATACATTCGATGTCGATGATGTCTATGATGCTAGGCAGGCCGGTATAAACAGCGGCGATGCGCTTGGTGTTGGATTCACGCCGGAGGATGGATATGCAAGCGCAAGGCAGGCATGCCCATCGCTGATTTACGCGCGCAATTCGTCACAGTCCCAAGCCGGTGCCGTATACATGAACGACAACGCTACCGGAGATACGAAGATCATGGGACTTTCGGCTGGCCAGTTCATACTGCTCCATGAGAGCGTGAATGGCGATGGCATCGTAGCTAGCAACGCAACAGCAGTCACCACATTGGAGGAGGTGACGAATGTTTACGTTGACGCCTTCCCGAACTTTCACGGGAAAACAGCCGGTAACGTGCTCACGCTTAACATCGCATCTACCTGATGGACACGCTCAATGTGACGATAAACATCAACGGCACTCATGACGGGGTGACGTTCACGGAATCCGGGTCGTTCAGCGCGAACGTCCGTGCCGTTAGCAAGCTGACCGCCGATGTGACCAATTCGTTCCAGACGATTTCACTAGGCCAGCATTCATTTGTGTTCGCCATCATAACGAATACAGGCGATGATGATGCGCTCGTTTTCTTCGGTAGGCTTACCGTCGGCGTCCCTATTGGGAAGAGCATAGTAATAAGCGGGAGCACGGCTGAGGATGTGTCTGGAACAAAAGCATACGCCGAAGCATTGAGCATCACGGCACGCAGTAAGACAAGCGCGGGAACACGCCTGCGCGCCTTAATCGGTTACTGATGCCCCTGGCGGTCGTCTCACAGCCTACGCGCTGGTCGTCCTGTTACCGACCGATGACCTTCGAGCTATCGAGCGACCGCTTCCCCAATAGCACGCTCGGAGAGATAAACATCCCGCTGGCGACCATCACGCAGGACGTATTCGAGCGCGTTGTCCTTCAAACGGTCGTTCCGTTCGGCACCTACCCGTTGAGCGCGGGCGATACCATCGAGATCACGCTGACCGATAACGGCCTGTATCAAGGGACGTGGCGTGTGCTTTCCGTCACGGACATCGGCGGCGGGATACTCCAAGCCGTGTTCGATGCCCCTTATGTCGGTGCCGACACTGGCGGGTTCGTATCGCGCCTGTACCCTGACCTTCGCATCGTGTGCGCTGTGACCTTCCCGGAGTTCGGTCGCATCGTGGAGGTGGACCTTCGCCCCGATGAGAACTACCGATTCTTCGCCGACGTATCGGACATCTGTGCGCGCCAGTTCGAGAGCGTCTTCGACCACGTCACGCCGGGCGGCGCCCTTGGCCTTGCCGGTTCCGGCGATAAGTGCATTGCCACGGCATACGATGTGACGTTCATCGAGAGGTACACCAAGTGGGAGGATGGCGAGCCAACGGTGACGGATGACACCGACAGCGCCGAGAAGATTCGCGGGTTCAGGGCGGTCAACATGGTCCATCCGTACTATCGGAACGGCGATGGCCCCGACTTGGATTGGAGCACGGACATCGGCAACGTCTTCCCGATGGGCGGCGCTACGGGCGCCAGCACCAGACCAGCCCTGACCTATGGGAGCCGGTCGCTGCAAGTGGTGGAATCCGGCGACGACTTCCTGCTGGCGGTCCTTTGCGATACGTCGGGAGAGGCGGCGTGGACCATCAGCGTAACATCCTACCTTGACGGCTCGCCTATTTCTATTCATACGGCGCTGATCCCAAGCCTGCCGAGATACGCGGCGGTCTTCGCCGTAGGCCCCGCTCAGTTGCCGGGGCTGCTCACGGGGGCCGATTCCTACCTGATCCGCATCACTAACAGGAACGGGCAGGATATCCTTGAGCCGTTCACGCTGAAATACGAATCGTGCATACAGAGCGAGGTGAGCCGCCGCATCTGGTGGCGAAACAAGCTGGGCGGGATAGACCAATTCACGTTCCGGGGCAGGGAGGTCGAGCGGCCATCGGCCACGCGCCAGAGCGTCACGCGGATGAGCAACCCGCTGCCGGTCGATACGCTGTACCGTGGCGGGTGGATGGAACGGGTGAGCCGCGTGATGCCGACGCGGACGCGCTCGCTGTCGAGCCGTTTCCTGAGCGCCCTTGAGAGCCGATGGCTGACGGAGGACTTCTTCGAGAGTTCCGACCATGCGCTCAACCCGCGCAAGGGGTGGTGGTCGCCTGTCATCGTCGAGAGCACGGATGCCGTTCCGTTCGGCACCGACAGGGTCGCGCAGCGTTTCTCATTCGACTACCATCTGGGCGTCGATAATATGAGCCAGCGGGCATGAGGGCGCTCATCGACGGACAGGAGATAGACATCGCGCCGGACGAGCTTCCGGCGTTCACGTTCAGCATTGAGGATAGTCTGGACATCGGCTCATCGCGCGGCGCGCGGTCCACGACGATGCGCTTGCCGATGACGAATCGGAACAGGAGCGTGATAGGAGGGCAGGCCATTGGTGAAAGAGCTACCGATTCATTCACCTTTTCCGTGCGCAATGGAACGGCGAGCTACTTCGATGGCGTGTGCCTTGTGCGTGAGCGGACGCCGTTCGATGCGAGCGTTGTGGCATTCGGAGACAACGCATCGTGGATGTCCCTATTACGAGGCAAGGGGCTTCGGGAGGTCGGATACGGGTGGTCATACAGTCACGGGGTCAACCCGACAACCAACACCATCGTCGAGGATAGCTGGGCCGGTACGGGGCCGATTGTCTTTCCGCTCATCGACTACGGCCAATGGGAGGAGGCGCCGCCAGGATTCAGCGTTGTCAATTCGGTGCTGCACCCGTGCATGTTCGTCAGGCACGCGCTAGGTGTGGCGTTCTCAGAGATAGGCTTTGGAATCGCAGGAGCGGGGTCGTTCAAGGCGACATTCGATAAGCTCATAGTGCCGCCGGTCAACGGACCGCTGTACGGGTTCCCTAGCGTCGGGCCGAGCGATTTGGTTGACGACCCTACGGCTGCGGGCTTCATCTACCTCCCCGCCATCCTCCCTAAGCGCAGCGTCATCGACTTCTTAGGCGACATCTGCCGCCTGTATTGCGTGCTTCCGGTGACCAATGGGAGCCTTGTCGAGCTTTGGCATTACGATGATTTGTTCCCATCGGTGCCGCAGACCAACCCCATCGACATCACCAAGCGCTCACAAGGATACCCCGCGAAGGTCACGGACGGGGCGCCACGGGCGTTCGTCTTCAAGATGGCCGAGGACAAGGAAGACGTTGCGCTGGACTCAATCGCTACGGGCGGATTCAGGGTCAGGCAGGAGGTCGATGGCGGAACGGATGAAGAGCAGGAGGTTAGCGTAGCCTTCGCCCCCACATGGACCTTCATCGACGAGGTCGGCGTCCGTATCCCGATTATGCGGCAACGGAACGCGCAGGGAACACCCGGCACCTATCCGGTCAACCGGTCAAGGACCGAGCGCCTGCTATTGTGGGAGGGGATGCGTCCGGGCAACTGGACTTATCGGGGCGGCGCGCGCACCAGCTACCCGCTGGCGATAGGGCACGGTGACGGCGCCGCATCAGAGGGCAGCACCATGTTCCTTGACGTCACGGACCAGACAGGCACCGTGCGCAAGAATTGGCTGAACAGGATCACGCGATGGACCGCCCCGCGTTTGAAGCTCGACGCTATATGGGCGGACCACGAGATAGCCGCGCTCGATGTGACGAGGCAAGTGAAGGCCAGTGACGGCATCATTGACGGAATCTATTACGTCCTAGAGATCAACCAGCACCGCTTCGGCATCGGTGAGCCGTCCGAAACCACGTTAGTACCTTTGTGAAATGGCCAAGCGCGAGATAGTAGTCGAGCTTCAACTGAGCGACACCAACGCAGTCGCCGAGCTTGGCCGCTTGGAGATCGAGACGAAGCAGTACCAGCGCGAACTGAAGGCGCTCAACGCTGAGATCACCAAGAACGGGCAGGCCACGCGCCAGCAGCAGGAGGCGGTCGGCACGCTCAACGCCAGCATCCGAAGGAATCAGACGGTCATCCGCGAACTGAAGAACGACCTGAGCGGCGCCACGGATGCTGGCCTTCGTTTCCGGGACAAGATGGCCGAGGCGTCACGCGCGGGCCTTGCAGCTTTTGGATTCCAAGCCCTAACCGTAACCGGAGCGGTCACCGGGTTGGTCAGTGTATTAAAGTCGGCATCGCAGACAGTGGAAAAGTTCGATGCCGCGCAATCGAATCTAGCCGCGATACTGAACACCAACAAGGAAGGCATCTCAAGCCTTACCGAGGAGGCGAAGAAATACGGCGCCACTACCGCATTCACCGCATCGCAGGTAAGCGAGCTTCAGACTGAACTCGCGAAGCTGGGATTCACGCAGGGGCAAATCAAGGATGCCACACCTGCCGTCCTAGACCTTGCTGCCGCAACAGGAACGGACCTTGGAAATGCCGCGACAATCGCGGCGCAGACGCTCAACGCATTCCAACTTGAAGCCAGTGAGACGCAACGGGTGGTGGATGTAATAGCGCAGAGCGCGAATCTTTCAGCATTCGACATCGACACGTTCAGCGCCGCTATGAGCAATGCGGCGCCTGCTGCGAAGTCGGTAGGCATTGAGATAGAGCAGGCCAGCGCGATGCTATCCGCACTCGTTGATGCTGGCATACCGGCTGAGAAGGCTGGCACGGACCTGCGCAACATATTCATATCGCTAGCCGAGAAGGGAATGACGCTGGATGAGGCGTTCTCCGTGGTGCGTGGCTCTCAGGACCAGTTGACCACGGCGGTCAAGATGTTCGACCAAAGGGCGGCTGGCAGCGCGATAATCCTAGCCGAGAATACCGATAAGCTGAAGAGGCTCGAAGAGGGCTACATCGACGCGGCTGGAGCAGCCGATCAGATGGCGAAGACGCAGCTCGACAACCTGAAGGGCGACAAACTGCTATTGACGAGTGCATGGGAGGGGTTCGTTCTATCAGTGGAGGACGGCGGCGGAAGAGTCACTGAAGTGCTGCGCGGCATTACCAGCCTGCTCACTGACGTGCTGAGTTCGTATTCGATAATGATCGCCAAGTCGGACGACCTGTTGGCTAGGCAGGTCGGAACCGGAAATGGCTCTGCACTTCGCGCGGAGGCGTCGGCAAAAGCGTATTTGGATGAGGCGAAGGCTTATCTATCGAGCAGGGAGCAGATGATCCTTGAAGACGAGGATATTGCTTTCCGAACAATCAGCGCGGAGCAGGCTGTCGCTCGTGCGCAAATCGACAGGGCAAAGTCGGATGGCACCCTGATCCAATTACAGGATGTGCTGCGCAAAAAGCTGCTGGAATCCGAGGCAGGCTCTCAGCAGTACGCCTTCACGATGATCCGATTGAAAGAGATCACGAAGGAGCTTGCTGTACAGGATGCGGATCAGGCTAAGGCGCTTGACGCCAGCACCAAGGCCACGACAAAGAAGTCCGAGGCGGTGCGCAAGTTGACCGCCGACCAGCTCGCGCAGCTTGACGCAGAGAACAATGTCCGCAGCGATGCGCTGGGGAACATCTTCGCGCAGACCGGCGACGGCACAACAACGCCAGCGGTCGAGCTTCAGAAAGAGGAAGAGGCCGAGCTTGATTCGATTGTCGAGCAAGGGCTTGCCAATCGGAACGCGCTCAGGGAGGAGGCCCGGATTCGTGACATCAAGGGCATCGTTGACCTGAATGCCGAGCGCGCGCTGTTGGAGGCGGAATGGCAGAGCGGGTCGATTGACAGTTACGAGGAGTACCTTGCCCGCAAGGACAACCTTCGCCGCGCCGAGGTGGAGAACGAGATGATGGCCGCCGCCGCCATCTCGGACCTTTTCGGCACTATCGCCGCCGCGTATGACAAGGACAGCGCGGAGTTCAAGATATTCGCCACGGCGCAGGCGCTCATCAGCACATACCTCGCTGCGACGAAGGCCCTGGCATCGGCACCGCCCCCGTACAACTACGCGCTCGCCGCCGCCACCGTAGCGGCTGGCCTTGCCAACGTCGCCAAGATCCAAGGCTTCGAGGAAGGCGGCTACACATCGAAGCGCCGCAGGGATGACGAGCCGGTCGGGGTTGTCCACGCCAACGAATACGTTGTGCCCGCGCCGATAGTCCGCAACCCAAGGGGCAAGCGCCTGATCGACGAGTTGGAGCGTATGCGCATGGGGCACCCCGTCAGGTACGCGCCGCCTTTCATCGGGGGTGGTATTGGTACCAATAACAACGTGCGCTTCGCCAGGGGCACTGGGCTTGCGCAGACAGGGATCACGGCTGCTGACGTGGCCACCGCCGACCTATCGCGGGCCATCATGTCGATGCCAGCCCCCGTGGTGCGCGTGGATGAGATAAACCGCGTCCAGCGCCGCGTCAACGTTATCGAATCAATCAGCAGGACATGACCAATATCGAGCATCTGATCCAGCTACTCGAATCGGACGGCCACCAAGGGGCGCGCGCCATCGTTGAGCGCTTGCGCGACGGCGGGGCGCTGACCGATTACGATGCGGCGAAGTTCTGCGCGCGTCACGAGGTGCTGACCATCGTATCGCGTGAATCACGCAGCACGACGATGGTGATCGAGGATGTCGCGTACCGTTACAGCATAGGCGCCGCCACGCTTGGCCGCGTCATCGGCGTGCATCGCTAGGCTTCAAAATTGACAGGAAAGCCCTTCGGCGCCGTTCGACCTTTGGCGCGATGGGAAACGTGCGCAGCATCCGCGCCTCGGCAAATGATGAAGGCATCGAGCTTTACATCATGTCCGAGATCAGTTCGTGGACGGCGCAGGATTGCTTCGGAGCCTTCGTCGGATTCGGGACCGATAAGCACTACATCCTCAACATCAATTCCCCCGGTGGCGACCCGTTCGCGGCATTCGCCATCCACGATTTCATCAAGGCCAAGGGCATCAAGGTGACGGCCCGCGTATACGGCCATGCCGCCAGCGCCGCTGCCATCATCGCGTGCGCCTGTGACCGCGTGGAGATGGGCGAGTTGAGCCACATGATGATCCACAACGCCTACGGCGGCAATGACGCCGGGCTATTGGATAGCCTCAATGCGAAGCAGGTCGAGGTCTTCGCGGCCAAGACCGGAAAGGGCAAAGCAGCCATCACGAAGCTGATGGACGCCGAGACGTGGATGGACGCCAAGACGGCCAAGTCGGAAGGGTTCATTGATTCGGTCATCAAGGAGCTGGCCATCGCCGCTACCTACAAAGCAAGCTACATGGAATCAACCGAGACGAAGGTCGAAGAGACCAAGACCGAAGAGGTCAAGGTCGAAGAGACGACCCCTGAAACGCCCGAAGCCGAGACCGAAGAGGTCGAGACGAAGGTTGAAGTAACCCCAGCCGAGGCTGTCATTGCTGGCGTCCGTGGATACATCAAGGTCAAGGGCAGCGTCAACAAGGACATCCAATCGAAACTCGCTGAGGCCATCGCCGAAGTGAAGGAGGTGAGGGCCAAGGCCGATGAAGCGATCAGCGAGGCCGAAGGGCTGAAGGAGAAACAGGCGAAGGCCGAGCAAGACGTGAAGGCGGCCAACGAAGAGGCTGCGAAGGCCAAGGCGGAAGTCGAAGCGCTCCAAGCCAAGGTGACGGAGATCACCGCCGAGGTAGAGAAGCTGAAGAAGGCTCCGTTGGCGAATGCCGATGGCGAGCCGAAGGGCGGCGCCGGGGTGCAGACGCCGGGCGCTGGCACAGGAAGCACGAAGCCTGCCGTTGAGGTGAACGAGCGCCGCGAGGCGGTGAACGCGAAGGTGACGGAGGTTCTGGATCGAGTGAAACAACGCGGCACCAAAGCCGCTTAAAAAGAAAAGACAATGGCAATTTCATACAGCAGCGTCAATGCTTGGACGAACGAGCATACCAACGCCACGGCATTCTGGACCGAGGCCCTGATGGGCAACAGCTTCGTATCGCTGGTCCGCGATACCGGAACCATCCTTACGGGCGTGAAAGAGAACACGCGCAAGCTGCCTCGCCTGAGCGCGACCAGCACCATGCAGGACGGCGACAACTGCGCGTTCAACGCCAGCGGAAGCGTGACGTTCAGCCAGACTACGCTGAACATGAAGAATGTGAAGTTCCAAGATGAGTGGTGCGCCCGCGCGATGGAGGACTACTTTACCTCCGTGCTCCTGCCCGCTGGCCAGCACTACGCTGAGAGCCTTGGCCAAGCTGGGCAGGCGATGGTGATGGAGGTCGAGAAGGCCATTCAGAAGAACCTCGCCAGCGCGTACCTGAATGAGACCGCGCTCTTCGATGGCCTGCTCCAGCAGCTTTACGATGCTACCGGCATTGTAACAAGCTCCACAACCCCGACCAACGGCGGCAGCGCAGGAACGGACGCGCAAGGCGTGTTCAATATCTGCGAGACGCTGGTGAACCTGTGGATCGCGGATGCGGATTTGGCGCAGGAGATCCAGAACGGCAACGTGGCCATCTGGATGTCGCCATACGATGTGAAGCTGTACTTCGAGAACTACCGGACCAAGTTCGGTGACAATCCGTGGGCCACGCAGCAGTTGGGCCTCTTGGCCGGTGGCGCTCAGAGCTTCATCCACGCCGGGACCAACGTCCGCATCTACTCGGAGCCGGGCCTGACCACGAGCCGCGCCATCATCATGTTCCGCAAGGGTAACCCGACCTTGGGCTTCGACCTTGAGAGCGACAACAACACGCTGAAGTTCGGTCTCGACGAGCACGAGGAGAACATCTGGTACACGGGGCGCACGAAGATCGGTGCCGCATGGCGCGCTCTCGATGCCGATAACGTAAGGTACTGGGGAGCAGCCTCCTAACAACGAACCAGCCTGAGCGTCCGGGGCCGTAACCCCGGCGCGATGGCCAACACAACACAAGATGCCAGATTGCCAAGCACTAGCAGACGGGTACAAACAGGGCTGCAAGCCAACGCCCGGCGCGCGCCAGTCCCTCTACATCGCACTGTATGACGACATCCTCTCGTTCGGCAACGGCACGACCACCGGCGAGAAGGACAGCGTGAACATGAAGTCCGGCAAGGGCCTTTACAAGTGGCAGGTCGAGCGCGATAGCGTTCAGGTTCTCCACACAAAGGTCGAGGAGGAAGGCGGCGGCGTCAACATGACGCACGAGGTCACATTCAAGGTAGTGGACGCCACATTGGAGGCCCGCGACGCGGTGAACGACCTGCTCGGAAAGGACTTGGTGGTATTCGCTCTGGAGAACTCCGATGTCATCAAGATCATCGGTTACCAGAACGGTGCCCGCGTTGAGGTGGCGAACGGATCAACCGTCGCCGCTGAACTAGGCCACCTTATCACCATCCGGGCGCTGAACCAGAACACGCTGCCATACTTCTTCAACAACGGCACGAGCTTCAACAGCACCGTAGCTGACCTCGAAGCCATCGTGATCGGCAGCTAAACGAAGGACCATGAGCGAACCGAAAGCAAAGGCCAAGGCGTACCGCATCACCAAGGGGCGCGGAGGGCTGTCCATCGTGGGCTTCCCCTTCACGATCACCGAGGCGATGCTGAACGACCCTAAGGACGGTCACAAGTACGTGAGCATGATCGAGCGGCACGAGAAGGACAATGGCGTGAGCATCTTCGGAACGCTCATCGTGCTGTCCTGAACTGAACGAAACCAAGGCACGAAGGGCGGGTCAATGGCCCGCCCTTCTAGCAAAAAGGAATGGCAGCGATCCGATTCATACCCGCGAAGGCGCTCGCCAACAGGCAGGTGTTCGCATCATACATGGCTGGCACGTCGGACCCCGGATTCACCGGGTTCTCTCCGGGCGGCACCGTGGCTCCTTACGTCAGCGAGGAACTGCGGCGGGATGATTGGGTCTGGTTCGGGACGGACAACCTGTGGCCGCAACGGGCCTTGGAGCTTATCGACAACTGCATCCCATTAGCTCGGTGCGTTGACACGGCGGCGCTGTTCATCGCGGGCATGGGGGTGGAGTTCCTGAAGGAGAACGGCGACCCGGATGACGAGGCGAATGAGCGCTTTCAGGAATGGGTCAGCGAGAGCAGCGAGGAGGAGTTCATGGAGCGCATCGCGCGTGACGTGGCCGCCCTGAACGCTTTCTCTTACGATTGCACCCCGCTAGGCGACGAGGGCCGCAGGGTGGGCAGGATACGCCACCGCGACGTGAGCCGCATCCGGCTCAACAAGGCCGATGAGAAAGGGGTGATAGAAACGCTGTGGTGGTCGCCGGATTGGACCATCGCGGTCAAGAAGAGCCGGAGCGCGACGGGCAAGCTGATGGCGCCGGTGCCGAAGGAAGCCCTTGACCTGAGCAAGCGGCAGGCCATCGCCACGGCATACGTCCGTGGATACAAGCAGGGCAAGGATTACTACGGCGAGCCGTGGTGGATAGGCGGGATAACGGACGCTGAGAATTACGTCGAGGTTGGAAGGTTCAACAATTCGCAGCTTCGGACGGGGTTCCGCGCCGCGATGCACGCGCACTTCACCACGGAGCGCGACGAGAAAGAACTGGACAAGTTGTATGAAGGCATCGTTGCCAACTACACTGGCAGCATGGCGGACGGCCTGTTCATCACGTTCGGGAGGGAGGGCGAGCCGGTGGTGCTCAATCCCGTTCCCCGTGGCGACCATGCAGGGGAGCTTGACCTGATGCGGGAGAAAGCCGAGCGCGCGGTCGTGAAGGCTTACGGGATGTCCGACGTGTTCTATGGCCTCGACGCCAAGACCGGCATGGACGGAGCGAGCGCCGCGCTTCAGCAATCCGTTGAGCAATGGCAGCGCACATGGGTCGAGCCAAGGCAGAAGCTCGTCACGCGTGAATTGACGCGGCTGATGAACGCCGATGGCATGACCGTATGGGATTGCCGCATCAAGCCGCTGAAGGTGGTCGATGCGAAGGCGGACGAGGTGCAGGACCGGCAGGCTTACCTGCGTGCCGTGACGGTGAATGAGCACCGCGCCAACAGGCTCGACCTGCCGGAGATCGAAGGCGGCGAGCAGTTGCTTATCTCCGCAGGCGCCCAGAGCGCTGGCGGGCAACAGGAACCGGCATGACGTGGATCACGAACATAGAAGGGGTCAAGTCCGTCACGGGGCTGGCAGAAAAGGTCGAGGAGCGCAGGATGCAGCCTTTCCTCGATTCGGTCCACAAGACGGTCAAGCGGCTGCTCGGCACCACGCTATATGATAGGCTCATCACGGAGATCGAGGCCGATTCGACCCTCGCTGGCGAAGCGGACCTGTTGGAGCTTCGGGACGACTACATCAAGCCGTTCATCGCGTGGGAGACTTACGCGCGTTCTTTCTCGCGTCTGTATGCCGAGTTCGACCGCAACGGCGCCCACTATAAGAACGATGCGAACACCGTTCAGGCGGGTTCCGAATGGATGAAGCAGGAGGCTGCGAGCGCGCGGGACCAAGCGAACGAATACCAGGAGGCGCTGCTTGACTTCCTGAATGACAACTCAGGCGACGGCGAGCCGTTCGAGGATTACAACACCACGACCGACGATGAGGCCGGTGAGCGCATCGGGCGCACGGACCACGGCGGCGTCTATATGCCGCGACGGACGCCCCGCCGCGTCTGGCGATGAGGATAGAACGTGATGCCTCGAACAGCTTCACGCTCGCTGCCCGCGCCACGCTGACGCCGAGCCGCTGGCTTCTTCGCTTCAATCGGGAGAACGACCCTGACGTTGAGCAGTTGTGCATCGCCGATTCCTACGGGTCGGATGGGATGCCTGTTCTGCTGACCTTCACGGAGGTCGATTCAAGCCCCGACCCGCAGGATGCCGAGGTGACGCTGAACAAAGGGCAGTGGAGGCTACGGGTCTATGAGCAGACCACGACGAGCCTGAACTACGCCAACAGCGACCGGCAGGTTTATGATGTGCTTGTCGAGGTCGATGGGCCTGCCGCCGCCGACCCTGAGCCGACCGACCCTTGCGATGGGGAAGGTGATTGCCCTACGGATTGCGAGGTCATCGAGGGCATGGACGCCAGCGAGATCGTCGCTTGCGTTCCTAGCGGCGACCGGACGGCGCTGCTCTGCGAGGTCATGGACACGGCAG
>ERZ724522.708-NODE-708-length-20324-cov-4.687552_pt1 | contig 20324 bp, 26 predicted proteins | sample MGYA00376055_ERZ724522 | MGnify/ENA primary metagenome ERZ724522 (study PRJEB28724, sample SAMN07190884) | wastewater metagenome | isolation source: effluent of sewage treatment plant in Hong Hong | place: Hong Kong | collected 2016-03-17 ... | reverse complement strand
TTAAGGATGGCAGAATTTAAAAATGCATGGGATCATAGCGATATGGTTCATTTCTATGAAGATTTAGATGTGTTTGTTTCAATGAGCGCAAGCGAAGGCCATAACAACTCGATTTTAGAGGCTGGGGCAGCGGCTTGCGCCGTTGTTGCAACCAATGTTGGGAGCGTACCTGAGATTATTGTAAATGAAGTAAACGGCCTTGTTATAGACAGAAGCAAAGAAGCTCTTAAACTGGCTCTTGAAAAGTGTCGTTTGCCTGCTTTTCGTGACGGAATTGGGGAAAATTTGAGAAAGACGATAGAAATAAATTGGGACTGGAATAAATGTATAATGCACTATGAAAATATGTTTGACTTCTTCTTTCAATTAGATTAATATGCAGAAAAAACAAAAAGTGTTATTATTGAATGTGAATCGCACCAACTGGCATTCCGGCAATATGATTTATGACATGGAAGTTGTGAGTCGAGCTTGTGAAACAGTAATTTATGGGCCAGGGTGGGATAATTATAAGCATTCTGACGTTCATCAAATCATAAAACAAATATATGGGGAGGAGAAACCAGATGTTATTTATAGCTACTTTATGCCAAACGAAATTGTATCAAATGTTTACATGGAGCATTATAAAATTCCAGATAATCTTAGAATCTTCCCTACTAATCTCAATTCGATTAGTGGAATTGCTAAGATTTTTGTATTAAGTGATTTTTGGGCAAAAACCAAATGGGAATACGCAATCGGATTGCCGCAGTCTGGATTTTCCCATTGTTTTTGTTGCTTTACTCCTCCTTATTCAAATCCAGATGATTTTTACGCATTTTTTGATGAAAATGTTTGTAAAAAGATTAAGTTTATTGCAATGCCAAGATGTTTGGATGATAATTGCTTCAAGCCTTATCATAAATATGAAGATAAAGAATATGATGTGATTACTGCTGGATCAATGTGCGATTTCTATCCATTCCGTGTTTGGATGAGAAATTCATTAAACAATATTTCTTCTATTAGATCAAAAAATTATCCCCATAGTGGTGTTAATTTTGGTCATAATGGATTTGTAAGAGAACAATATGCAAAAGCTATTTCTGGATCTAAAATGCTTGCAAGTTGTGGCGGCAAGTATCATCTATTTTTTAATAAAATGATAGAGGCTATGGCTTGTTGTACTGCATATATTGGAGAAAAACCATATGGACATGCCGAATTAGGTTTCAAAGATGATATTAATTGTATTTTTGTAAACAGTAGTAATTTTCATGAAAAAATAAAATTCTATTTAAATAATCAAGATAAATTAAAAGATATTATTGAAAATGGAAGAAAATTGTTTCTCGATAGACATACGATAGATAAAAGAGTTGAAGATTTTAAGTTGGCCATAAATAGAATTTTATGAAATTAGCTATAAAAAGTGACAATGTAGGCTGGGTTCTTGATTCTATCAAAGAAGATTATAAAATTTATTCGAATTTGGAAATTATAGAAGAAAATAGAAAGCCAGATTTGACATGGTGTTTGAATTTCTGGGCTTTGTCTAATTGCAATTTTGCAAACAATGTTGTTGCTCAAATACATCATATTAATACAGATAAAATTAATGAATATAATTTCGACATTCTTAAAAAGACAAAATCTTGTATTGTTTGCAATAAAAAGATGCTGGAATATGTATCTAGAATATATGACGGGCCAGTATTACATCTGCCATATTGGCTCCTTTCTTCCGCAATGAAGCCAATTCGCAACAATACTTTAAAGGAATTGTTATCAAAAGATAGTGAAATTTTAATTGGATCATTTCAGAAAGATGGCGAAGGTAAAACAGGTGGGCCAAAAATGATAAAAGGCCCAGATATATTTATAGATATTGTCAAAATATTGAATAAGCGCCATAATATAAAAGTTATATTATCCGGATTTTGTCGTGATTGGGTTATTAGTCAATTAAAACAAAATGGCATAAAGTATGAATATTTCCCAATGTATGGAAATATGGGAGAGTTGTACAATTGCCTTGATTGGTATTTTGTTACCTCACGAAATGAAGGAGGGCCACAAGCCGTTTTGGAGGCACCTTACAGAATGGTGAAAATTCTTTCAAAAAATGTTGGAATTGCTGATGAAGTTCTTCATCCAAATTGTTTGTGCAATACTGTTGATGATTTTGTTGCAAAGTTTGAAACGAAATACGATTATATAGATTATAATTTTGCCAAGTCTGAAGCTAGAACGCCGGAAAAGATAATTCCAATGTGGGATAATTTCTTTTTGTCGCAGGTTAATAAATGAAAGTATATATTAGCTTTGATTTTAAAACTGTTTCTGGGGGCGGAAATCAATTTCTTAAACTATTAAGAAATAATTTTGTTTCAAGAGATATTTATACAGATACAGCAAAAGATGCTGATGTTATACTTTTCAATGCCCATCATAGATTTGAATGGTTTAGCGAAATGCGTTCTTATTATAGAGATAAGTTTTTTGTTCATAGAATGGATGGACTATATAGCTTATATAACAATTTATCCGATGTGCGAGAAGGTAATTCATTAATGATGAATAGCTTTGCTAATGCAACAATATTCCAATCAAATTGGGCAATGTTGGAATATTACAAGAAAAAAGAATTTAAGAATGCACATGTTATTTATAATTCTTCAGATTCCAATCTTTTCTACAAAGAAGATAAAAAAAACAAAAAGAAGAAAATCATAATAACATCTTGGTCAAAAAATAAAAACAAGGGATTTGATTCATACAGTTTTATTGACAAAAATCTTGATTTTGAAAAGTATGATGTCATTTTTATTGGAAATTCGCCAGTTAAGTTTACAAATATAATAGATATTGGGGCTTTAAATAATGACAAGTTGGCTGGAGTATTGCGTGGTGGAGACATGTATTTGACAGCTTCACGATACGAGTGTTGTTCTAATTCTTTGATTGAGGCTTTAATGTGTGGATTGCCAGTTGTTGCTTTCGATAGTGGAAGTAATTCCGAGCTTGTGAAAAATGCAGGCGAGATGTTTTCGAATGATGAAGAATTATTGAATAAAATCAATTTAGTTGGCAATAATATTGAAACTTATTCTTCAAAAATTGAAGTGAAAAGTATGGAAGAAGTAGCAAATAATTATGTCGAGGTGTTTAAAAATGCATGTTAGAATTACAATTGATGATGTTTCTCCGCATCCAAGGTCTTCCGTTAAGGTATTGGATAGTTGTAATTATGTTCTGGAAAGATTTCCGGCGGCTAAGTTTGTATTGTTTGTACCAGCATCATATTGGAGAACATGTGGAGATACAAGAACAGAAAAACCATTAAATATAAGTGAATATCCGCAGTTTTGTGAGATTCTTGCGACATTGCCAGATAATTTTCAGCTTGGGTTTCATGGATATTATCACGGAATAAAAGACATAAGCAATAATGATGAATTTATGACATTATCTTTTGAAGAGGCGGATATAATCGTTAAGAATATGATTAATGAAGTGAAGAAATCTGGATTATTTGATAGATTTACCAAAGTATTTCGTCCACCAGCATGGAAAATGTCAAGAGGATCAATAGAAGCTTTGTACGCAAATGGCATTACACATTTGGCATTATCTCCATCTTATCATTATGATTACGAGTTTGGCGAAGAAGGGACGAAGTTCTGTAAAGAAAACACATTTAGTTTTTACAATATTTGTCCTCCATTTTGTCCATTTTGTGTACATAAAGGAGATTATGCAGATATTGTTTATCACGCTTGTGAATGGGATTATAACTATTTTAATAAGATTAAGGCTCATGAGCTTATTTCTTTTCTGAATTCACAGGAAGAGCTTATTTTTGAAGGTTATTGATGGGAAATACAGATTGCAAGTTAATACCTTTTTACAAAAAACATATTGTTGCAAATGGAGATGTAGCATTGTTGGGTAGTATAAATAACTCCATGTTCGATGGAGATTGTTATGACATTTCACTTGGAAATTGGGACATAAACAAAAAATGGAATTTAAAGAGAAAATATGACACTATTATATGTACTCGGTGCTCTTATTTCTGTAAAGATCTTTCTATTTTCTTTTCAGAGGCGTTTTTAAATCTTAATGATGGTGGGTTGTTGTATATTGATTTCGGGCTAGGAGATCATTATAGATTTGCGAATTTTAAGGTTGGTTGGGTAAAAAAAGAGGAGCATGAATGGGGGCATTTTAATGGCAATTATCTATGGAGCACTATTTGGGATGATTCATTTATTTATAACAAAGAATATAAACATTTTATAGAATTAATAAGAAAATATGGATATGGCGACTTAAAAAAGGCAGTTCACGAAGAATGTCCATATGTTTTAAGTGTTAAAGATATTAATGGATTTGATATTTTGTGGTATAATGTGTTCATAAATGATAGTCCAATACTATTGCATAATTTATTTTGTTTAAGAAAGAAATATACTAATGAATAAAAAAGTATTAATAACAGGTGGGTGTGGCTTTATAGGTTCTCATTTTGTAGAGCATTTGATTGCAAATACAAACTGGGATATTGTCATTATTGACAAGCTTACATATGCAAGCATGGGGTTTTTAAGATTGAAAGATTCAGGAGTATATTACAATCCAAGAGTTAAGGTTTTTGTAAGTGATTTTTCCATACCATTTTCAATTGGATTAAAGGAAGAAATTGGAGAGGTAAATATTATTGTTCATATGGGTGCGGAATCTCATGTAGATAATAGTATAAAAGATCCGAGATTGTTTTTTAGAAGTAATATTGATGGCACAGTTGAGATGCTTGAATATGCAAGAGAATTAAAAAATCTTGAAGCATTTTTTTATTTCAGTACGGATGAAGTGTTTGGTACTGCTTTAAATGGAGTTGCGTATAAAGATTGGGACAGACACAAGCCCACTAATCCATATTCAGCAAGTAAAGCAGCGGCAGAAGATATATGCATAGCCTATGAAAACACATATGGAGTTCCAGTAATTACAGTAAATGTTATGAATGTTTTTGGAGAAAGACAGCATGCGGAAAAATTCATACCAAGCACTATAAAGAAAATAATTAATGACGAAAAAGTTTTGATACATTGTTACAAGGGAAATTTGATTTCTGGAAGTCGATTTTATATTCATGCTAGAAATGTTGCAAATGCAGTATTATTTCTATTAAATAGTAAGGAAAAATGTATTGGTGATAAATTCAATGTTGTTGGTGATAAAGAGGTAAGTAATCTAGAAATGGCGCAAATAATAGCTAAGGTCATGAATAAAGATCTTAAATATGAAATGATAGATTTTCATAGTAGTCGTCCAGGGCATGATTTGAGATATTGTTTAGATGGAAGTAAATTATTAGGTTTGGGCTGGAAGCCTCCATTAGATTTTGAAACTTCATTAAAGAAGACAATACAATGGACATGCCGAAATCCAGAATTTTTAGGAGTTATATGATACCATTGTTTAAAGTTCATCATCCGACAGGCATAGGAAATATAATTGAAGATATTTTTAAATCTGGTTTTGTTAGCGAGGGTGAATATTCTGACAAATTTGAGAAAGATTTTTCTATATTTATAGATAATCCAAATACTTGTATGGTAAATAGTTGTACGTCTGCTTTGTCATTGGCTGCGCATCTTATTGATTTGTCTGAATGCGACGAAGTAATAACAACAGCAATGACATGTATGGCAACAAATACGCCATTTTATCATACAGGCGCTAAATTGGTTTTTGCTGATATTGATCCAACTACAGGAAATATTGATCCAGAAGATGTACAAAGAAAAATAACATCACGTACGAGAGCTATTGTTGGAGTTCATTGGGCTGGACAACCATTTGATTTAGATTCCATGAATAGTATTGCGAAAAATGCAAACGTTTCTTTAGTTGAAGATTCAGCACATGCTCTTGGCGCAACTTATAATGGGAAAAAGATAGGCAATAATGGAGACTTTACATGTTTTTCATTTCAAGCCATTAAACATTTGACTACTGTTGATGGCGGGGCTATTTCTTGCAAATATGAAGCAGATGCAATAGACATACGCAAAACAAGATGGTTCGGAATAGATCGTAAATATACCGGACAAAGCAAGTGGGAGCAGGATATTTATTTTGCTGGGTTTAAGATGCATATGAATAATGTAAATGCGGCAATTGGCCTTGAGCAAATGAAACACATAGATTCAATAATATCAAAACATAGGCAAAACGGCAAATATTTTGATGAAAATATAGACAATAAAAGAATTACCAAATTAAAAAGAGATCCAAAATCGGAGTCTTCTTATTGGATTTATTCAATATTGGTTGACGACAGGGAGGATTTTAAAAAATATTTGCATAACAAAGGAATAGCTTCCGATAGGGTTCATGTTAGGAACGATTTCTATTCTGTGTTTAAAAGATTTAGAAACAACAAATTACATGGATTGACAGAATTTGATTCGAAACTTATTAATATTCCGGTTGGATGGTGGTTGACAGAAGACGATGTAAAATATATAGTAAAGTGCGTTAATGAGTATTAAATTTGATATTGGAATAGCATGTGGCAAAAATAGCGAACCATATTTGGATTTTTTGCTTAAAACAATTGATGTTACTGCATTAAACAAGCACCGATATATAATTGGAATAACTAACGAAGATGTAAATGAAAGATTGATAAGAAAGTCTCTTTTAGATAGGGATTTTCAAATCGTTGATTTCTCAAGAAAGACCCATATTGGATCAAAATCTCATGGAGAATGTTTGAATGCTGTTTTGGATAAAATGCAGTCTGAATATGGATGCATTATTGATTGCGACTGTGCAATGCTTGATATTGGATGGGACGAATACTTAGTATCAAAGCTTAATGAAAAGGAAGTTATCATAGGTGCAGAATATCCATTTAATTCAAATAAATATCTTTGTTTCCCAAATGCTATTTTTTCAATTTTTAATGTTGGAATATTTAAAAAGCTAAGAATTAGCTTTCTGCCAAAATGTGATGCGGCAAATAACGTTGCAACAGAAAGAATAAGTGTAGAAGAGTCTAAGATATTTAATAGGGATATGGCATTTCATATGTCGAATTTTATGCATTTTGACACTGGATGGGAAATTCCGTATAAATTAAAGAAAAATGGTTACGATGGGATTCCAATAAATTTAATATGGGAAAATAAAAGAAAATGTATTATAGTAAATAAAGAACCAGAAGGAAACGCAGATGAGTTTAATTTGGAAGGCAAAACAATATTGACACATATTGGCAGATCATCTTCACGTGATTTTTTTACGAACAAAAGAACTATAGTATGGAGAAAAGAAGTTTCAGAATATTTAAAAATTATAAATTTTCATATGTCATAATTCAAAATTAAATCAAATTACTCCTTGAAAGGTGTAAAGTCTTTATTTAAAGAATAATTATATATGGCATCACAATTCTTACATTTTATTCAAGGAAACGATCCGCCTTTGGAAAACTACACAGATATTCCGAAGGAAATGGATGTATTTTTCCGTGCTGAACAAGATTTTCTTCCTGAAGGAAAGACATTTGAAGATCTAACGGAAGTAGAGAAGACAGAATTGCAAAACAAATACCGTTTTTCTCCGTATAAGCCAGGGATTTATCAAGGAATTACATGGATTGCAAAAACGTATAAGCAAATGTAATATTTCGTTGTTTTTAAAATAGTTATTGCAATGTATAATGAGGCATGGAAGCCAAAAAAATATATTTCTGTTATCTTGATTATGCGGCAACTTGCGAGGGGCACACCGTCGATCTTGGGCTTGTCGTGGAAACTTCCGAATTAGCTGCAAAAAAGCTTATGAGCGCAACTAGCAATCCAGATCTTCCAGCAGATTGCAATTTACCAGCAGATTGCAATTTACCAGAAGATTGGTATGAATGCTTAGAGGCTACTGCTTCTAACGAAGCAAAAATAGAGACAATACTTGAGATATACTTTAGTCGTAACCATGTACACGAAATGATAGGTAGATATCATTTTAACAATAATTCTAAGGAATACTACCTTTTTTGGGGACACAATACTGGTCCAATAACATGGCGTTACCATTATCACATCAATAGGTCATAAATTATGCAAGAAACAAAGGGCGTATTATTTTTTAACAGAGGGAGTGGATGCATTGTAAGGGCAATGGTTGCATTATCTTCGTTACGTAATCATTGGAAAGGCGCAGTCACTTTTGTTCTGGAGGAGCCATATCCAAAAGAATTCGAAGATGTATGTAAATTCTACAATGTAGATGTTAAACACAACCCAATGTCTCCAGAAACTAGCGCACTTGTTAGAAAAACCGAAACATTGCTATCTTCACCTTATGACAAAACTCTTTGGCTTGATGCTGATGTTTTGATTGTTGGTAATATTGATGAAATGTTTGACTTGTTAGATGAAAACATAAGTGTAGTTACTCCACACTTTGCTGGCTGGATAAGTTCGGGAAGAACTATTTCAAAAAGAATAAGGAATTTCAAGGGAAAAGTTTCAGACGAAATACTTGAAAAATCGCTTGTCGGGTCGCCAGCTATAAATACTGGCATTTTATCTTATAAAAAAGATTCAAAGTTTATGAGGGATTGGGTTAAGCTTGCTTTGGAGACTGATGGCCTTTGTTTTATAGCCGATGAAATAAGTTTTCAGGTTTTATATCCATCATATCCAGAAGTGAAAATATGTGATCAAAAATACAATGTAAGTGTGAAATTTGGCAATGAAGTTCCAGATAAGCGTTGCATACACTTTCACGGCAAAAAGCACTGTCTTGATTTCCCTCTATGTCAATTATGGAAAGCGTATTTCAACAAGATGATGAAAACAAATGAAGCTAATATAAATCATTTTGCCGAAAAGTATCCAGATAAGAGATTGGTCAAATACTTGGTCAATATGAATTCTGGCATTACTGACGAAGATCCAATGAAAGATGTAACTGTTGTAACTGTTTGTGATACAAAATATGTTGAGTATTTAAGATTAACATATCCAACATGGGTTAAATATAAAAAGATTGATAAATATCAAATAATTGTATTTGTCAATGGAATAAATATTAATGACAAGACCCTAGATTTTTTAAGAAATAAGAACACAAAGTTGATTCAATGGGATATGCCTTCAATTGAAAACCATCGAGAGAAAATGTTGAGTGCATTTGTATTTGGTACTGCAAAACATGTTGTGACTGATTATTGGTTAAAATTAGATGCTGATGGATATGCCGTAAACGATAAGCCGCTCATAACAAATGAAATGAAACAATTCGCATTTTGCGGCCATAAATGGAAATATAGTCGTCCTGAGCACATTAATCAATTGGATTTATGGGCTTCTTCGCATTGGAAAAGAAAATTGTTCAAAGCAAAACCAATGATTCTCGATGGCAAATCAGAAGGAAATAGATTTTATCATAATAAGAAAAGAACTATTTCATACATACAGTTGCATAAAACTCGATTTACTAAGTTTTGTGTTTCGCTTCTTAAAGAAGAAAGGTTGCCAGTTCCATCGCAGGATACTTATATGTTTTATGTTTGTGACCGATTTGATCCTCATTTGATAGGTACTGCAAATTTCAAACGTTTCCATGGATTTATGCAGGGGAATAGTAGACTTGATGTAGATGAACTAAGAAAAAAAATCAATTTAAACAAAACAGAAGATGTTTCTGAAAAAAGATATTTATATCCAGATTCTGAAGATTTTGAAGCTATGGAAGAGGAAGAAAATAACATAAAGAAATCAATTAGTATAAAAGTTGATTTTGAGCAGATAAAAAATGAAGATGTTGAATTGGAATCCAATATAATTGGATACAATGATGTTATCGACTCTGTGTTGGAGAAAAAATGAAATTAAAGCTTTTTACGTGTGTTACGAAAGATAATGACTATATAGGGTTAAATCAGATTTACGAATATTGGGAAAATGAAGGTTATGTCGATAGAGTTCATATTCCAATGAAATCTGACAGGCGCTTTATTGCATGGGTTGGGCGAGAAGGCGGATTGGCATTGGAGCCGTCTGATATAGAAGCAATATCTTCTGAATATGAATATGTATTGGCATGTCAATATAGATCTTCATGGAATAATAAAGAAAAGGTTTTGCCATGGAATTTTTATGTTCGTGATTATAAAAGTTTAATGGAAGTCAGAAAAGAAATGCCATTTAAAAAAACAATCAAATCTATTTTCAGTGGAACAATTCGTGGTGACAAGCATCCAAGAAATATATGGAAAGGATCAACTGAAATATTTGGGTTTCGTCCAGCAAGAAGATATACTAGAACAAATAATTTATATTCATCTGCTGTTGAATACTATAGATCGTTGGCTCAAAGTCAATTCGGATTATGTTTGGTTGGAGATTGTCCTGTGTGTCAAAGAGAAACAGAAACAATGGCCACAGGATGTGTTCCTGTATTTACGCCGGGAATTGAATGGAAATACTTTGTATCTCCAAAAGAGAATGAACATTTTATATTTGCCGAAGATCCAATTGATTTTAAGTTGAAAATGGATTTGATGACAAAATCAGAGATTCAAAATATATCAAAAAATGCCATGGAATATTATGACAAGTATTGTTCTCCAAAAGGACTATGGCAGTCTGTTTTGCAGACAATTGAACAGAAAGGCATTAAGGTATGAAAGATCAAATTGACTCTGAGCAATTAGAGAAAGAAATAAGAATCTATAAAGAAAATCCAAAAGATTTATATGGAGAGTGGTTCTTTAGAAAGCTAAAGAGATGCCACAATTGGCAATCTTGGATGGGAGGACAAATAAAAACTGTTCTAAATATAAATTCTGCTGTTGATATAGGATGCGGTCTGGGATATTATTTGGAGGGCATGAATATTCCAAATGTTTATGGATTCGAATATATGTATGATTTCGCCAAGCCATATCTTAATGACAAAGGCGTTTCTTTTGTTAAATACGGAAATGCCATGGAGAAAATTGAATGTCCAGTTTGTGATCTTTCAATGAGTGTTGAATGCGCCGAACATATATTGTCAGAATATAGCGATGTATTTGTTGATAATCTTACTTCTTTGTCAAGAAAATATATATTCTTTACGGCGGCAAAGCCTGGGCAGGGAGGAACTGGACATATTAATGAACAGCCTATGTCTTTTTGGCTTGACAAATTTTCAGGCAGAGGCTTTATTATAAATAAAGAAAAAGAACATGAATTAAAAGTTGCATTTTCGAAAAGCAATGTCGCAACGAAATATATGAACTTTATAAGAAGAACTTTTGTATTGTTGGAGAAGCATGGTTAAAAAAACAGATAAGGTTGTAATACGTGCTTTGTGGGGCATTTTTGACAAATCGCATGCAATATTGCAGCGTCGTTTTCGTATTGAACGAAATATCGCAAGCATGCTAAATAATCCTTTGTCGCCAGAATGCATAGTATATGTTTATGGGAAAGACAATATTGAGACTTTAAAAAAAGTTGGATGTTTAAATTATAGAGTTGTAAGTGAACAGCCGTATGCATGGGATATAGTAAAGCATCAATATAGGCATAAGTTAGAAATTATAAAAATAGCGATGGAAGATGGAATAAAAGAACTTTTATATATGGATTGGGATTGTATTCCGCAAAAACAAGTTCCATTTGATTTTTGGGAAAGCATGTCTAAAAGAGCTTCTTTTCAGGCAAATCTCGAAATGTATAATCGTCGTAAGGCGTTTTGGAGAAAAATTGCAACTAGGCAAGTTCCAAATGGAGGATTTATATATTTAAATGATAAGAAAATGGTAGATAAAGCCATAGAATTTTGGGAAGCTAGACCGCAAGATAATGATGAGCCTGCTTGGGGGCAAATGTTGGATTGGGTTGAGGGTGGATGGAAAAGTCCAGAATTCTATTGGGATAAATATGAAGCAATGCACTGTAATTTGCATAACAAGTGCGCTTTTGATCCAAAACTAATGAATTCCAAAGACGTGTCATTTATTCATTTTCATGGAAAGGGAAAATAATGGAATATCGAAATGAAGATTTGATAATAAAATATGATATTATTGCAGATAAGATAATATCATTGCATAAAAACAATAGTCTTAGGGACAGATTTTTCCCTTTAATGATAGATTCTCTTGGGTTTAAAACTGGAATTGAGATAGGATCTGATAAAGGCGAATTTGCAGAGCATTTGCTGTCAAAATCAAAACTCGAAAAGCTATATTGTGTTGATCCATGGATTGATGATTTTGGATCTGATCATCGGGAAGGTTATTATGATAAAAATGGAGATGTACGGTTCAATCAATGCGCAACAACATTGAATAAATATTTGGCGCAAAATAGGTGCGAGCTTATTAGGGCCAAATCAGTGGAGGCATATCAAGATAATGACTTGCCAGAATTATTTGATTTTTGTTATGTTGATGGAGATCATTCTTTGGATGGAATTTATAACGACATACACCTCTGGACGCACAGAGTGAGAGTTGGAGGTATAATTGCTGGGCATGATTATAAAGACGGCAAAAACTCTGGAATGTCGGATTATTTCGGCAATCAGTTGCCATATATGGTTAAGTCAGTTGTTGATAACTATTGCTTGCAATATGGGTACAAGCTGAATATAGTAGGAGGAGTATTGAAGTCGTGGTGGTTTGTAAAGGTTTAAGTCTATGAAGAATATTGACAAAAATATAACACAGGAAATGCTTGATTGGTTTGTTGACAGAACAAACCGACACATATTTCTTGTTGGGAAATATTGCAGGAAGATCGCCGAAAAGTTTCCAGAATTCTCGGAATTGAACGAAAGATTAAAAGTGCATGACGCAAGTAAGTTTGAAGAGCCGGAAATTGTTCCGTATGTATGGATAACGTGGAAATACAAGTGTATTGCAGATGGTGTTGAATTTAGTTTGTTCAATCCTCCAGAAGGATTAGAAGAGTTAATGTATGCGGCTACGGAACATCATGTGTTGAATCCGAAGAATAGACATCATCCAGAATGCACATGTGGAAAGAAGTCTGGAATAATTAATAGGAGCAATCGTGACCGTCCCAATCCAGATGAAATTATTGACGCCACGAACATGACAGACTTAGATATAAGCGAAATGTGTGCAGATTGGCTCGGAGTTTCGGAAGAAAAAGGCAATACTGCTAAGGCATGGGCTGACAAAAACGTTGGAGTTCGCTGGAGATTCACAAAAGCCCAAGAAGAGCTTATTTATAAGATTCTGTCTGTATTCCCCTGACGACATTCAAATTATTATTTTTTGAGTTTTGGTTGTAATGTATAATAATTTGAATGGAGTATAAAAATGAGCACAGAAGACGTAACAAATATAAAGATAGCAAGTGGCGCTGGCGGTTTAGAGTCTGTTTCGACAATGACTATAATAGCAAATATGTATGCAGAGTTTTTATTAAAAGAAAAAGTTAAGTTTGCATTTTCGCAAAATGGCAATGAAATACTTATTTCTGCGAAAAATCTTTCAGAAGATGTTAAAGATATTTTGGTTAAAGAGTGCGGAATACATAGGGTTGTAAGAATTTCTCCATATGATATTCAAAAAAGAAGACATACTTCTTTTACAATGGTTAGCATAAATAACTTATCAGTTCCTGATAGTCACGTAAGGACTTATATGTTTCATCCGTTTGAAATAATTCGTTCACATAAAGAAGATGTGCGCTACTCAGCAGAAGATATGAAAAAAATAATTTCTGGCGATTTGAGACTTTTGGCTACAAATGGCAAAAAACTCGAGGAGATTACCTAATGAATTTAGAAATAGCAATACATTGTTTTTCATATCAACGTAGATTAAATTGGATGCTTAACTCCATTCTTCAACAAGAAGGCGATAAGCCAGATATAACAGTTAGCATTTCATATACGCCAAACCAAGGAAACCCAACAACAGAATCCGTAATTAACTTTTTTAAAGAAAAAGGGTTGAATATACTTTCACTTGAATTGCTTCCAAATGAGGCTCCAAATAGGGCAATTCCAAGAAATATAAGAGCAAAAGAAACAAATGCTGACTGGATATTGTTTGCAGATAGTGATATTGTTTATGATCCTTTTTTCTTTTCTGATATAAAAAAGAAATTAGAGACAGAACAATGGAAAAATGAATCTCGTGTTATTGGGGCACATCGTCATTCATTGGATGATAAATTTTGCATTAAATATTTTGAAGAAGATAAGATGGAATATCCTTGTTTTATCCCAAATGTTGCAGAAATAACAAAAGCATGGCCGGTAAAATGGGTTCGTGGAAAAGATATAGCGGCTGGCTTTTTTCAATTGGCGAGAGTGTCTAGGATTCGTGAAAGAGGATCTGTATATTCTGGAAGAAGACGTGATGTTTGGAGAAATACAAAAAGCGATAGGCAATTCAGGGTTCATTTGGGCGGAAGAGTTGGCATGGATACATTGCCTCAATATCATTTAAATCATGATAGACAGGGGCCAGAAATACAGCGTTGATTATATTTCTTCTGTTTTAATTATTTTTATTTGTGATGGGTTAAATGCTACCCACTGATTTGTTTCTTTTCCAAATCCATCATTTATGCCAGTAAATTTAACACCATCATGTCCTAATTTTTTAGCTTTTATGACTGCATTGTAAATTTCGCCAACGTTTGTTATGTCTTTTCCATTAACAAATAGTGGATTCTGTATAGATAGAAATACGTGGTGAATTTGTTGTCCAGTTGTTACTTTTATGGCATTCAAAGAAAAATCTTCCATTTCTCTTGTTAATCTTTCTGCCTCCTCCCATTCTCCACGTCTTTCCGCCTCATTTATATTGCGCAAATATTCATTTTCTTTCTTTTCATGTTCTTTTCTGTTTGCAATTTGTTTATTAGCTGACAAATTTGCGTAAGCCATTGCTTCTTCTATATTCTCTGTGAAGTAAAATCCTTCTTTTGCGCTTTGAGTGAACGTATTTAAGCCAAGTGATTTTCTGTCGAATTGTTTAAACTTTTGATTGGTTCCATGGAACACTGGCATTGGTGATCCAAATTCGTCAACAACTTTACTGTTTTTGAACCATTGTTCAAAGCTTTTATCATAACTATTAGAAATTCTGAATATCTTCATGTATTTTGCGTTTCTGTTTTTAAAGATAAGGTATTTATTGTTTAATTATTTATTTCTGCAACATAGGCTAAAATTTCTTTTTTGTCTTTTGCTTTCGCCATTCCTATTCTATGTTTTCCATCTAATACTTCGTAGTTATTATTGCCAATATCTAATAATATTACTGGGAAATTTTTACTTTCATTTTCAAATGTTGGATCGCAAATCCATTTAAAACATGGCAAATCGAGAGGTACTTTCTTTAAAATCCATGTTTCGGCATGACGTGCAATATATTTTATACTATCATAGTCCATAATACCTGAAAAATCTCTTAGAGAATGCGATTCCATTAACTCTTCCATTTCATCTGAAGATAGTGACGGCTTATGTTGTGATAGTTTGTATATTTTCATTGTATAATGATTCTGTCGTCTGGAGTATTTTTCCTATTTATTGGGATTTTCCAGTTAATGATTTATTGATGGGAGTAAAACAAAATATGAGAATGTCATCGTTGGCAAATGAAAAAGAAGATACGAATCAATTAACCAATGGACGTGGTCGTTTGGCGGGTGCTTGCGTATCTTGGGAATATCTTCAATCAAATCCATTTTTCTTTTCGAGAGAAGGCGCAAATGTAGATTTGGTAGGCCAATATCGTGGTGCTACTGCATTTATGATTAGTAATGGGCCTTCCTTGGCCAGCGGAAGATATGATCTGAATTTATTAAAATCTCCTGGGGTCATAACATACGGCATAAATAATGGGCCAAAAACATTTCGTCCAAATTTTTGGTCATGCGTTGATGATCCTAAAAGATTTTTAAAATCTGTGTGGCTTGATCCAACAATTACAAAATTTGTTCCATTTGGCCATGCTGAAAAAAGATTGTTTGATAATGATAATTGGAAAGATGGCGTAATAAGGAAAAATCCTTTGAATGGACAAGATAAGGAATTTCTTGTTGGTGATTGTCCAAATGTATATTATTTTCGTAGAAATTCAAAATTTGTTGCAGATAGATTTTTGTGGGAAAATACATTCAATTGGGGTAATCATAAAGATTATGGCGGATGTAGAAGCGTAATGTTGCCAGTTATGAGAATTCTTTTCTTGCTTGGTTTTAGGCGTGTATTCTTGCTTGGTGCTGACTTCAATATGTCACAAGACAAAACATACCACTTTGATGAGCAAAGAGATCCTGGGGCAATTAAAGGCAACATGCAAACATACGCAAGAATGAATGAAGAATATTTCCCTTCTCTGAAAAAATATTTTGATGGCGTTGGATTCAATGTATACAATTGCACAGAAGGAAGTAGATTGACGGCATTTCCATTTGTAAAATACGAAGATGCCATAGCTGACACTATTAGTATTTTGGGTGAAGTAAAGAATGAAAGAACTTGGGGAATGTATTCAAAGCCAGAATTGAGACAGAAATTCAAAGAAGAACCATCTATTGAACAAAAACCTCATCTTGCTGGATTGAAGGTTGGACATCCAGCCTTGTCAACACAAACACGCAATTCTCAAACAACTGTGTTAAAAGTTAACGCAAGTGATTTTGCTAAAAAAGAAGATTTGGTTGCCAAAAAAGAAGTTGTGAAGCCAAGGCAAGTTATTGAAGATGATAACGATTATCCAATAGTTCCAGAATTGATATATAATCGAAAAAATAAATTGGTTCTCAATAAAGATTCCGTATTAAAAGTTTCTGAGAATTTTAATGGTCAAAAAGAAAATTCAAAAAATGATAGGATTATTAGAAATAGGCCAGGAGGTCCATTGGACATTCTAATTCCAAATCATAAAAATGATGAAGATTATACGGTTTCACAAAGCCGTGGAGTGTGGATTCCAGATAATGGTAAATAATATATCTATAAATTCTGATCGGATAGATATAGATCTTGCAATGGGGTTACGTTACCTTTTAAAGGGAATACAGACAACTCCTAATGCAAATATTACAAAACATACTTATGTGCATGAAACTTCATCAAAGTCTCCAATGGGTAGTGTTATTTACGTCAATGACAAAAAAATATATTTAGACGTATGGGAATATGGTTCTCCAACATTTTTAATTGAAACAATAAAAGAAAACTTTGATTTAATTATTAAATTGCAGCTTTCCAAATTAAGCGTTGATTCATATATGAATCATAAAACATTAAAAGCTCTGGTTGCAGAATGTGGAGAATTTAAATTTAGAGAGTTTGTAGGCAAAATGACGCCGTGGACTTTTTTTCCAAGTTCTTCTTTTGAAAGGTTTTCAGGAAAAGAGCAAGATCTTATCAAAAACAAGTCGGAAAACCGTTTGGCATTTTTCTGTGGCAAGTTCTGGAAAAGTCGACATGTTGCATTGAATAAATTAAGGGAAGATAATTTGGAATTGATTGAGTCTGATAGGAAAATGCTTAAATCTATTTCAGATGTTGAATTAATAGAGAAGATGCTAGATAGTCGTATTGGATTGGTTTTGGCCGGGCGTTCTGGAAATTGCATGGAGGCAAAAAACAGGCGTGAAATTGAGTATATGATGATGGCAAAGCCATTGGTTTTGAATTATCAACCTAATTATTTTAATAAACTTGAGGCTGGGCGTGATTATATTTATTGGGATACTTCAAAAAAATTATCAGATGTTGTTTCCAAATATGATTTGGATTTTATAGGTAGAAACGGATATGCTTGGTATTTAGAGAACGCAAGTTTAAAAGGTATTGGCAAAAGCTTTGAAAAGTTAATGACTGAAAAATGTATAATTGAGAAAAGGAGATAAAATGAAAGTTAAAATAATTCCAGAAACAGAAGCAGAAAAGGCAAAATTCGAGACAAAAACATATGAAGGTCTTAAAGACTTTTTCTTTTGTGGAAGAAGTGTAGATGCTGACAATACAGCGGTTGAAGTCCATGAATGGCGTGGCGCTCTTTCATATTTGATTGGAAGTTTGCATTATTATGGCGAAATAATTAATGATGAACGAAGAGTCAAGCAAGTTAATGACAGCAATCGAAGAGTGCAGGCACAAGTTAATCGTGAACCAGTTAAGATGGTTAGACATTCTACTCCAACAGAATCTGAGTTGCAAGTAGTGGATACCGACATTGGGCCTGTTTCTGCTAATGTAAAAAAGGGAACAGGCAAGATAACAAATATAAACGATTTAGGAGATGAAGAATTGCAGAGAATATTAAATGATTTGGCATCTAAAAAAGACCAGAAATAAATTAAATACATTATGAATAATACTCATTGGAAATTAATTGAAGATATAATTAAAAAATTTGATCTCAAGGGTCGTGGAATTGATACTGTTGTGATGGAAAACATTGAATCCGCTTTAGAGGAGGCTTATTTTAGTGGATGTTGCGATGGCGGTATGGATTCAGAGTTAATGAATCAAGCTTTGGATTTTTTCAAAGAAGAAGGAGATTGATTATGAATTCAGTAGAAGCGTTAAATACAGCATTTAAGTTGGACCCAAATGCGATTCATTCTTTATTATGCAATCGTGTTCCGTGTAATCAGCAATTGGCGGAAGATAAATTTGTTCAGGTTGAGGCGTCTCAGGTTTTGCCAGATGGTAATTTCCAAGTTGGGGCAATTGGATTGGTAAACGCAGTTTTGGCAGCTAACGGATTACCATTAATTGCAGCAAAATTTTCAGACGAAAAGAATGCAAAAGGATCTTCTCAACTTATTGGTTTTTGCGAATACGTGCCAGCAAAATAAAGAAAAGTAAAAGATAACATGAACGAAAATATATACAAAGATGGGAATTTCTTTTCGGAACTTCTTAAAAGAGGATTAATATCAAATAGTATTTATTATTATTTTAAGAACAGTTTGGCGACTCCCACGGAGGCTGAGATTTTGAATCTGAAACTTTATGATGTTGGGTTGTTATCTCCGCAATCTATATTGAAGCAGGCAGGTCTTGATCCAGATACAGTAATTAATTCAATAAAGGAAGAAAAAATGAACGAAAAAAACGAACAAAACAGACAAAACAGGCAAAATGAACAAAAAGATGAAACTAAAAAAATAGAGATTGACTTTGACAAAATGGTTTGGCTGTATGATAGAGGTCTAATATCTGCTACAACTTTAATGTCAAAAATTGGACTTGATTATGCTTATGAAAGCGTATTGAGAGAGCAAGAGTGCAAGTCGCTTTTTAAGGATAAGTGTGGAAATGGCAAGACGACATCAACTCAATGTTGCAATGGTGATCAATGTTGTAAGCCAGAAAAGCCAGATGAATATGTTGGTTGCAGTGAATATGAATCATTAGCACAAATACCTATTCCAAGTGTAGAGCAATTAAGCGGCTATTTCACTTATGAAGGAAAACAGCAAGATTTGCAGTCAGCTATTGGGCGTCGTACTGGAATTGCAAGAGTTAATGTAAATGGAAAACAAAAACTTGTAATTATTGAAGACACAAGCCCGCAATTTAAAAAAGAATGTGAAAATAAAACAATTGAATTTGCAAATGAACAAGATTTCAAGGATTTCATGGAAGAGCGTCCAGATTTGAAATTAGAAGAAAGCTACCAAGAACCTATTGCGACTGAAAAAGATCACAAATTTATTTGGAAAGAAAACGAAATGGGCAAGATGGAACTATACAAAAATGGCAAGAAAGTTGCCATGCAGGGCTAGGTAGTGACTAATATTGATTTAGCAATAGTTTGGCGATGTTTATCAAATAAAAAGACATATAAACACATAATTCTTTCTCCTTTGTATTTGGTGCTTATTTTTTTAGTTTCGGCTCAATATTGCTTCACGATGACATGTGTAATTGCTATTACTATTATATTTAATGTTATTCAATACATTTCATTAAAAGTGCTTCCGGAAGAGATAATGAGTCGGCTTTTCAAAAAGCCCTATACGTGTTTGTATAATCCATTTAAAAAATCATGAAAGAAATAACTTGCAAAACTCAAATGTATATGTATAATGTATGCATGAACAAAATCATGAACATCAAAATTGCGGCAGGAGCCGGGGCAGCAGGTAGAAACACCTGATTGACTGGTTGCGTATCTTTGATGAAAAGAACCCCGGTCACAAGCCGGGGTTTTTGTTTGGTTATTTCAGTTTAGTTATTTGAAAATAAAGCAGCCATGGCCGACAGGCTAGGCACCTTCCTTCCAAGTAGGACAAGTGGGTTCGATTCCC
>ERZ724522.707-NODE-707-length-20335-cov-4.223718_pt1 | contig 20335 bp, 29 predicted proteins | sample MGYA00376055_ERZ724522 | MGnify/ENA primary metagenome ERZ724522 (study PRJEB28724, sample SAMN07190884) | wastewater metagenome | isolation source: effluent of sewage treatment plant in Hong Hong | place: Hong Kong | collected 2016-03-17 ... | reverse complement strand
TGCGGCCGTGCATCAGGGCTTGCGAGCGGCCAGGGCCTATGCCCAGACGATGGCCGAGGGCCAGGGCGATGAGCGAGAGTATAGCAAGATGGCGGCGAAGGCTGCCCAGGATTACCGCGAGTCGCTCAAGGAGGTCTCCAGCATCGAGGGCGGCGGGGGCGTGGTCTCAGACGACCTCATGCGGGAGCAGATGAGGCTCACGAAGAATACCGCGAGCAGCTCGGCCGAAGCGCTCGCGGGCCGGATCAACTATTCCGGTGCCGTGGAAACAGCGATCGCAACGGGGAATGTCGCCCCGAAGGTTGCGAAAGACATGTTGGAGCCGACGCTCCTCTTCGCGAACCGCACAAACACCCCAGCCGAAGCGGCGGGCCAGATGGTCGGACTCCTCGGCAATCACATGAAGATTCCGACCGTCGACGCGGGCATGAGCAAGATTGCACGTATGCAGGCGCACCTGAATCTCTTCGGCGTCGGCGATATGAATCAGCTCGCGCCCGCGCTCAAGAATGTGCTCGGAGAGATGGCGGGCGAAGGTGGGCCAATCGCCGATCCTGAGATGGTTTCGGCCATGCTCGCCTACCAGACCAAGAACGAGGGGCCGCTCCGGGCCGCGACCACCCTCAGGCAAGCACAAGCGGGCCGCCAGAAGCTCAACGGTAAGTTCGGCATCACCGCCGAGGACGACCTCCCGGCAGCGCTCAGGAAGCTCAGGCCCAACCTCGCGGGCAAGTCGAGGGGTCAGCAGGGGCTGCTGCTTAACTCTGCCGGGGCTGGGAATACCGAACAGGTCGGCGCGCTGCTCAGTCTCTCTGAGGGCCTGCCGATCGTCGAGAAACAGATGCAAGATCCTCGCATCGTCGCGGCGGGTACCAACTGGCGGCAGGACAATCAGACGTTCCTCGACTCCGAGCAGGGCCGCAATGCAAAGGCCGAGGCTACGCTCGATGAGGCGACGGTTGAGCGCGGCATGAAGGGCGAGGTTACCGAGCGGCTCCGCACTGAAGCACGTGCCCGACTCACCAACGCGCCGGATGCTTGGAATCGCTCATCGACCTGGCAGAACCGCTGGAAGAAATTCCGAACTGGCCTCTTTCATCTTGGGGCCATCGACTCCGAGCAAGAGCTTGTCGATCAGAACATCATCATGGACTTGCAGGAGCGAGGCAAGAAAGTCGGGTATGACCTGGGCAAGCAACACCCGGATCTCGTCGATCAGACGGGTGACCCCTGGTTCGTGCCGGGCGGCGGCAGGAATCTCGATACTGACACCATGCGCAACACCGAGCTGGGCCGAGCTGCAACGGCAATCGAGGCCCTTGAGGTCAAGCTCCGCAACGGCGGCGGCAACGGCAACGGCAACCCGGGTGTAGCTCCGGTCCGACAATGAGCCCCAGGGCGGCGAAAATCTGCTGGGCCCTGGAGCGCCATGCTGCGGCCTTCGACCTCACGCGCGACGGTCTCGGGGAGCGGCTGCTCACGATCGCTTCGAACGGGGCCTATCACGCCTTGCTCCGAGGTGAGGACGCGGACGGAAACGAACTGGCCGCACTCTCGGAAGACTACGCCGCATGGAAGGAAAAGCGGTATCCCGGCCGCCCCATCGGCATCCTTGAGCATGAAATGGCGAAGTGGGTCCATTTCCAGGGCGAGCGGGCCATCGCCCCGGATCTGGCGACAGTGACCTACGGGCGCAATGAGGAAGCGAAGCAAGAGGCGGCGTGGTTCATCGAGGGGAGCCAGGAGCAGAACCGCCCGCCGCGGCCTTTCTGGGGGTTGACTGAGGATGCGGTGAAAGAATCAACGGAATATCTCACCAAACACTTGAAAGCATCTCTATAAAGAGGAATTGTCATGGCCCGCACCGGAAAGTTCACTGGCCAAATCTCGACCGTCACATTCACCCCCAGCGGCGGCAGCCCCACGACTTACACCGGGTTCGTGTCGGCCAAGCCCATCATCGGCGATCAGCTCGTTGAATTCACCGGCGATGCCGCGCTATTTGCAACCCTGCTTGCAAGTGTCAAGGGCTCGCGAGGGCTCCAACTCTCAGGCTACGACGTTTACAAGATCCTCAAGCTCTCCAAGGGGCCCGGAACGCTCGTCGTCACCGTCAATGACGCAGTAAACGGCACGGGGGCCGGGGCGATCACCTACACGCTGGCCAACGCCGTCCGGCAGGACGCCGGGGCCAATCATCAGAACCAGTCGGCCGACCAGGGCAGCATTACCTACATGGCTTATTCTTCAGACGGAACGACTGACCCCCTGGGCATCGCCGAGGCGAGCTGATCGCGATGGCCACGCTCAATGGGGTCGACCTGTTCTACCTCTGCACGGTCGACACAGTGCCGGGCCAGCACGCACGGCAATTGAACGCCTATCCCGGCGTGAATGGCCTTGAATCCCTGCGCATGGGGACTCGTGGCCACACGTCGACGGTCAAGGGCTACCTCCTCGGGGCCTCGATCGGCGACCTCAATGCGGCCGAGATCAGTCTACGCACGTACCAGGCCAACGGCGGCGCGTATGACTTCGTGGATAACTACGGCAACACATGGAGCAATGTCTACGTTGCGAGCGTCGACTTCTCCATGGGCCGCGTGATGGCGTGCGCATCGGCGGGCGTCTCGGGGGCGGGTTACTGCCGCCCATATGTAGCCATCCTCATGCATCTCCAGTAGGCGAGCAGGCTCACCGATGCCCATCCAACCCAACCCCGACCCATGGCTCCCCGAAAGCCCCGTGCCAGTCGACCGTGAGGCGACGTCGATCACGGTGCTGATTGCCCGGCTGGGCTCGCTCGAAAACCTGGAGCCGCTCTCCGGGATCGCTTGCGAATATGTCGAGCGGCACGCGGGTACCGATCCGGGTGTTGCGGGCTTTCGTTACCGCTTTGCGGGCGATTCCCCCGATTCCCCACAATCGGCCGAGGAAGCCCTCGACATCAATTACGGCCTCGATGATGCGGTCAAGCCGGGCGACCGCCTGGTCGTCAAGGCAACGCGATGGGATGGCGGCTACGATTACCTTTTTGACGGCCTCGTTCTCGACTTTCAGTTGGAGCTGAGCGCCGAACGCGAGCGGGTCAACTTCTACGCTCAGGGCATCGCCAAGCGGCTCTGGGACACACCGATTCCCGGCATGCTTATGCGGAATTGCGACTCCCCCGACGACGCCGAGGATAATGACGTTCAGACGTCGCTTGTGGCCCAATTCAACCCCAAGGGCAAACCCAACCGTACGCCCGACGACGCCGAGGCCGACGCGGGTGGCGGGCGACTCTATCACACGTTCCTCGACGCGGGTTTTGTGCAGAAGCCCGACGTTCGGAAGTTCTGGACACTGGCCGATGCGGCCCGATATCTCCTGCTCACGATGAATGCCGACGAGCATTATGTGCAGAATCCCGACCTCGATTCCCTCGACGCTCTGCTCGTCTCCCGCAAGCCGATCGACGGCGTGACCTATGACCCAGACGACCCAGAGACTTACGAGGCAAGAGACGTCATCGCAACCGATCGGCCGATCACGGGGCGAGACTGGCCCTCGATGCTGCACACGCTCGTTCGCGACATCGGTGTCGACATGGAGTTCCTGACCTATGCCAATGCAGACGGGACGCCCGAGACGCACCTGAGGCTCTTTCTCCAGCAGTCGGCGAGGCCCAAGACGCTCTATCTCCAGCCCCGTTTCGCAGCCCTCGACCCGAGCTACTCAAACACCGCCCGGCTCGACATCGGCCGCGACTTCCGATCGGTCGCGAATGTCTGGACTGCCGAGGGCCGCCAGGTCCGATATGAAGCGAGCTTCATCCTGGCCCCGGGCTATCCGGCCTCGGCCGACGATGCCAGCGCCAGCAACCTCGTGAAGTTCGACCGGGCTGCAATCAAGGCCGATCCCTCCAACGCGGATAAGTACCGGCTCTATGTGCTCGACGAGTGCGGTGAGGGGCATTATGCCCCGAGCGGCTCCACCAAAATCGAGACGCCTTTTGACTTCGACTCGCTGCTCGGAAAAGACAAATGGGTCAAGCGCCGACGCAAGCCGCTCGCGGAGCTGCTCAGCAAGGGGCCTGACGGCAAGCCGCTCAAGGCGGCACTCTCCTATGCTCACGAGTATGCGGGATCGGTCCCCGGCTACTGGGACGGCACGGGCGACTGGAAACCCATCACGGGTGGCTGGGAGCTGCTCGACGACCGTATCGGGATCCGGATCAATAACGAGCATCCGAATAACTGGTCAGTCGGGAAAGATCCCGAGTCCGGGGTAAACGTCGAGCTTCGCGGTGTCGAGGGCCCAGCCTTGAACAATCTGGGCCTTTTCCGGCTTCGGCTCACCGTCGTGATTGAGGCTGACGAGGTTGTGAAGGGCGAGGCAAAGCGCAGACCTGAATGCCCGCTTTCCGACGAAATTCGCCGCGTGATCGACGCCCGCGACCGGTACCAAAAGAACGTGATCGATCTCACGTCCGAGTTCAATTCAGAGCTTGTGCAGATCGTTGAACGCGATGACACCCAAAAGGCCGAAGCGGACGCCCTAGGCTATCGGATCTCAGCCGATGCAGGGGTCCTTCAGGGTGTTGCCGCGGTGCCCTACATCACGACCTATTACGGCATCGGCGACCGCGTTACGGGCCTTGCCGGTCGTGGCCTGGGCTTTCGCACAGACGGGGGCGGTTCCGACTCGCAGAAAGTCTATCCCGTCGTTGAGGGGATTCGCTGGGAGTTCGGAGGCGCGCAACGCACGCTGCTTTACCTCTCCGACGAGGCCCAGCAGCGGCACCTGGTCGAGCGTAAGCTCGCGCGATGACGGACCTCACGGAACTGGAGCGGCTGCGGCTCACTGACGCCGACCTTGAACGCTCGCAGGAGATTGAGAAGGGGCTCGACTTCGCCAGTGGCGTCGTGTGCCTCGTGATCTCTGACGGCTCATTCCCGGGCGTTGCCGGACGGTATTACAAGGTCCAGCCCGTGATTGTGACCGGTGACGAGTCCGAGGGCTCGACCGGGACGTTCACCGATACGACAGGCAGCTTCTATGCCCTCAACTTGGGTGCCACCGTGCCGACGGTAAACGTCACGCGGGTGCTCGTCGTCTCGACGGATTATCGTTATGTCTTCGAATATTGAGCAGTCCGCCATGCACAAGCCCGATGACCAGGCCATCGACCCCACTGAGGACATCATCCCCGCCGATCTACCTCTACTGCCCGAACTGCGGCGTCGGCATGAGGATATCACGGGCGTCGAGTGCCCCTTTGCTGATGGCCAGGTCTGGCTCCTTGCAAGAACGGTCGATGACCCGTCGCTCGGCTGGCTCCGTGACGAGCTTTGCGATCAGCTCGCCCTCGAAGGATTAGTGCCCCTCTCATCGCTCCGTGCTGCCGTGGGGATCGGGCTCGCCAAGAATTACCTGCTCACTGAGGAAGACATTCAGATCCTCCTGGGTGACTACTCGGAAGGCTATTCGCTCGCGGCCCGCGTCGGACTCCTCGAACCGATTTACCAGATCATAGGCTCAATGCTGCCCGCGACGGAGCGATGCGATTTCACGCATGAGGACTGGTACCGCTCCAGCCTGATCATGAACGGGGTCGATCCGGACAGGCTCAAGGCTGATGATGCGGTGGCGGTACTGGAGCACCTCAAGCGGCTCGGTCGCATCGTGCCGATGAAGCAATTCGTTAGTGCAGCTATCGCGGGTGATGAGCGTAAGCGGACCGCTGCGATTATTCAGGCCCAGCGCGAAAGCAAGCCCGCTGAGATCCCGGCCGACCCCGAGTGCCCACTGAATGTCGCTGAGTGAACTCGAAAAGCTCCGGCTCATCCGTGCCGGTCGTGATGAGAGCCAGGTCGACCGGCAGACCGCCAACGGCTTGCCCTTCGTCGGCCGGGTGACGACGGCTACACCGGCCGTTGACAAGTTCGTCAACGTGATCCCCCAGATTCTGCTTGGTGATGAGGTCGAGAACGGAACCGCGAGCTGGGCCGACGCGGGCTCAACCCCCGTCCCCGTGCTGCTCCTGGGCCCGGGCGTCCCCGCGACGGGCGACCGGGTCCTCGCGCGAAGCGTCGGGCATCGCTGGGTAGCGAGACGCAAAGCGGCGGGTGGTGGGGGCGGAACGGGATCGCTGGGCTTATGCTGTGATCCTTCTCCCGGCACGATCACACTTGCCGTCGTCGGCGGCTTCGCGGGTGTCATCGAGGATTGCACGCTGGTCTATGGGGCCACACCGCCCGGTCTCGCGCCTTATCTTCCGGCGAACACGTATTTATCCACGACGACGTTTTTCGATGCGTTCGGCGAGGAATACCGCTATTACCTCTCGTGCTCGGGCTCGGCTCTCAATTTGATCCACGTTTACGAAAGCTCGATCTTCGGTGCGCCCTATGGAGGAGTCGGGCAGGTCTACACCTGGACAACCGGCGTTCCGAACACATGCTCACCGTTCAGCTACACCCTGGGCTCACCGCCGCCCGGTCAAAGCTGGACGGCGACACTTAGCGGATAACATGGCCCATGCCCGACCCCGATCCTTGGGACTATGAAGGCAATCGCGTCAACGGCAACAGCGATCTTCGCTGCCCCGGCTGCCCGTTCGGCGACGGCAACGCCGGTATCGAGTGCTTTTACGGCGTCTTTCAGCAGTTCGCCTGTCAGAAGATTCATCGAGAGTCACTGACTTATCTCTTCGTGCTCGTCGAGGATCGCACGCTCAACCCGCCCGAGATCCCTCCCGACGACGGTGGCGGGCAACACATGGGCGGGCCCCCGCTCACGCTCGACCAGGCCATCGCGATCGAGACGTGCATCGTCCGCACCACCGATTGCAACTGCACCGACAAGCCCGCGACCTGCCGCCGTAGCGGCGAGCCGCTCGTCGTCCTCTGCCTCACCCAGGGCGACGACGGCGGGCCATGCCCCGGCGTCCACTGACGACCCCGGCCACGCAGCGCAAAGCAGAACGCCCGAGAGGAGTGATCCCCTCGGGCGTTTCGCGTTTCGAAGCTTCCCCCCCCGGGGGCTCCGATACGTTTAACCTATGACATAGCTCACGAGGATGCAACTGGCGTTTCGCCGACCTGTCCTTCTTTCATCAGTGCCCGCGCAATCATCTCCCGATCGCGATCGCCGAGGTCTGGGTTATCGGCCGCTTTTGAGCCTGGATTCTGCATGCTGTACTCCAGGATCTTCCGCAAGAGAGACTTGTAATCAAGCATCTGTTGTGCCGGCGTCTCTTTGGAAAGCCGCTGAATCGTTACCTCGAATTGCCCCTGCTTGGGCGTTTCCCATGGGCCGAGCGTGATCACCATGAAATTCGGCGCTTTCCCCAGCGTATCGGCAAAGCTTGCCGCGAGCGCCCTGACACCTATGTTGGGCTCAAGAGCCATGCGCAGCTTGCCGCCGACCTCCCATGCCATTTCCATGAGCCTCGGCTCCTCAGCGTATCCGCGGTAGCGGATGAGGTCCGCTATCAGGTCCTCGCGGCTCACCCCGTCGTAATCCTCGGGCTTGACCTTACTAGGCACGTCCAGCCCGAATTTCTCCGCGTTCCGCTCCAAGCTATTCATAAAGCTTCGCCTTTCTATACTTCGCTGTCCGTCAAAACAGGTATCCCGATCGCGGCGTGGCATCGGCCTGAGTACTCGGTCGCGTCTCCCGCTCGGCCCGCGCGAACGCCGCGGCGTGAACCCGCTGGAATTCGTCCCTGGGCAGCTCCGCGTGCAGGAGGTTCGTCTTCTCGCGATGGCTCCGCGTGGCCTCGTCGACGGCCGCGCTTGCCCGATCGCAGCAGAGGGCCAGCCGGTCGCGGCTCATGCGGGGCACGGCCAGGGCCTGGCTGCTCGCGAGGTGATGCGCCGGGCAGTAATCCCGGTCGTCTTCCCAGCGGCCCTGGACGCAGGCATGATGCCCACATAGCGGCATGTCGCACGTTTTGCCGTTGGGCATCATGAAGTCACAGAGGGACTCGGCCAACACGCGGCAATGACGACAGGGACGCGCGCCCGGCCCGTCGATGTGGGCCGTCTTGCCGGCGCCGAGGATGATGGTGCAGCCCATGATCATGCTCCTCGTTTGGGCGGTGATTGCAGATGGGAACTCGGCTCACGTTCTTGGATCACTTCCAAGAGGCTGTCATATCTCACGGGCCTCGTGGAAACATTCACGTAGTGCTTTGCCGAAGGGAGCAACGCCTTGAAGCTCACCATGACGCGAGGGTCTCCGAGCACGCTTTCGAAGATCATGTCGCAATCGTTAATCGTTTCATACGGCACGGGCTGCAAGCCCAGGATAGTGACGCTCTTATCCCTCGATATTCGCTCGCATGGTGACAGGTTGGGGGCTGGATAGCCCGGAAGGCCATACCAGTAGACGCGGACCCCGAGTGGCATGGACACGCGATAATTGATCGCGTCCGACGTTACCGCCTTCAACCCGCTGTGTGACAAGACAACGTCTTTTTCGTGCAAATCTTCGATGTTCGAGGCGTACTGATGCACGGCGTGGCCCATCATCAAGGCCAGGGCCTTGCAACGGCCGAACTCACTTGCCGCCGTGGGCGAGGCCAGAATCATCGCAACCAGATCCGGGCCTTCGGCGAGCCGCCAAGGATCGCACGGCCTTGCTGGTAATGCGATCCAACCGGGCTCAATCGGACCCTTGAAGAGCTTGAGCCCTTTCGTGTGAATGTGGAGCTTCATATCGCGATCTCCTCATCCAATGCCTCATGTGCCTCTTTCGACCCCGCCCACGGGCAGAAATGCCACCCGCCGTTTCGCGGCCCGTAGCCCTGCCGCAAGCCCCAGAACGGCCCGAGCAATTCATCTACGGTGCGGTGCGGCGGGTCGTCGAGGTCGTACAGCCTGACCTCGCCGTCGAATTTAATGGCATAGATGACCTGGCCGCATTCCAGGCAGGACGTGAGGGGCAAGGGGTTGGCCGTGCTCATCCGTCATCCTCCCATGAGAGGACGTGATTCCCCGCCGCCCGCTGCCGCTCCATCGCCCGCCGCCTCGCTTCACTCGGCGGCTTGTTCCGCCGTGCCTGCTCTGCTTTTGCAAGCGCGACAATCCTCGCGGCCTGCTGGGCCGTGAACCTGCCCGATTGATCTAAGTCCGGTCCTTCCACTTGAACACCTCAGAATAAAAGAGTCTGCCCCCTCGCGGCCTTGTGAGTGTCGGACGTAGCTAAGCCCTTTCTATGCGGTAATGCCTCAGCCGATACCCGGACCGCGTTTTCACTGCCACGAAGGCCAGACCCCGCCAAAGGAGGGCACGGCCCGGATGTGCCGACAACAATCGTGTCAGCGTGGCTCTTGTCTTTTCGACGGCCCGCATCCGTTGCACGTATTCTTCCGACGGCCCTCGTCTGCACTCTCGCCAGAGGCGATGTGCCTCCGCGTATTTTTCCAGATCAACCCTAAGACCCGTGTAAGCTTTCATGTCACTCCCATTCCCCTGCGTCGGTATTTCTGCCTATCAAAACATCAGTGTTTGGCCCGGAGTATCTTTTGCCCTTCGGCTACGGCCCACCTTCGGGGCAATCCGCTCGGCCGTGTAAGGGCTGAGATATTCCGACGGTTCCGGCATAACTGCGATCGGTTCAGGAGTATTGTCACCTTCCGCCAACCGCAGGCCGTACCGACCCAGCTTCGCGAGATCCCGCACGCACACCGCCGCAATGCTCACCCGGCTCCCTGGCTCCCCGATTTCGAGCGTCGGGGCATCGTCTCCCCCGACCCACCGGGCGCCGCCCGGAATCACAACCCCCGCAGCCCGACTGCTCACGGATGCAAGGTTCGTCGCTGGCACCTCGGGCAAGCCGCTGGGTAAGGCCGGTCCCTGCTCCTCTACCTCATGGCAATCGGGCACTTCCACCGTGAAGGTATCCCCGTTTGCCGCCCGCAGCTCCCGCCGCGCGACGTACAGCACATTCGCCGCGTCAAGCCATTCAATCCCACCGGGATGTTGCCGTGAAACAAGCGGCGACCTGCGCCACCGCACCACGCCCGTTGACGGTGGATTCCTCGGCTCAAATCGTGCATCCATCGGTAAGCGAATGGGGATCGGCTCCATCCCACCCCGCGCGTACCACCGCAACCGATTCGGGTCGATCACCTCGGGAATCTCGATCGGCTCGGGCTCCGTCCAGTCCTCAAGCGGCGAGAAAGAGCATGCCCGCCGACGGACCACTACGCGCCCGAGCCGCTCGTTCACCCCTTTCCATGTCTGTTCATACACGCTGATAATCGGCATGGCTTACCTGATGGGCTCTCAATTCAAACATCGAAATACTTCGCCGCAACCGGCCTCACGGCTTACTCTCCTGGCACGGGCAACGCCCGGCTGCTCCCCTCAGCTACAGGCCGAGCGATGTTGATCTCTTTACCTGAAAGATAACCATCTTTCCCGACCTCCCAATCATTGGACGATCGGTAATTTGCCCTTTTCTTGCAAGTCAGTGTTGGCCTCACGCGATCATTGAACGCCCTGGCTCTTGCATTGCCGATAACCGCAAGTGCCTTGCCGTCACCAGGGGTTGCCTCAGGTTGGTTGTGCCTGAGGTTCACTGCAAGCCCGGTCATCAGGCCCTCGAAGTATGCACGCCGTTTTCGCTTCGGGGCCTTGGTCTCGACGCGGTAGCGAGTCCAGAGATCCTCAAAGACTCCGAAGAGGTAGCGATAGACCCAGCTCGCGGTCTCCACCGCGAGCGGCGAGCCGAAGGCCATGAGCCGCATGCGGTCGGGGTTGCCCTCGGTCTCGTAATAGATTTCCACCTCGAAATGATTGCTCAGGATAATCCCGAGCTGCTGGTATTCATGCGGCATTTTCCTGCTGTACTCGGGCCGCTCGTCAATCACGCCGTCGACATATTCGATCGGCTCGAAGTTCATGACCTGGTCGATGTCGAGGCTGTGCCTCTGCAAGAGATCGCGAGCTTTGGCCATCGCTGCAGCAGCCTCAGCCTGGGTGCAGCCGTTGCCCTCGGTTCGGCCTAAGAGCCGCTTGATGCGCGCCAATATGTCTGCGTTGCCCATCGGTTAGTCCCTCTCGGTTTCGTGCCTCGTTACGTCATTCCCCGCCGCACGTTGCCGCTCCATCGCCTTGCGCCTCGCCTCGCTAGGCGGCTTGTTTCGCCGCTCGCGGAGGGCCTTGGCCATCGCCGCGATTCGCGCGGCCTGCCGGGGCGTGAACCCCGGCGATTGGTCCAGGCCTGGGCCTTTCATGGTGTCACCTATCCCGTTCTCGTATAAACACCAATAAGCGGATAAGCACCATATTCCGCATCGGTCGCAAACGGCGGATCGACGAATGCTTTGCTTAGGTAATAGCCTTGCCCGAAAGCCTCATCCATTGCCGCCTCGTCGGTGCGCTCGATGTTTTTGACCCAGGTCAGACCCGCAAGCGGGTCCATATCGTTCATGTCTTCAACCCCGGCGACGACGCCGGGCAGCGGGATAAACGGCTCGGTCTCCGGCTCATCCCAGATGTCGGCCAGCACGGCATGGGGAGGCTCGCCACAGCGCACGCGGTTCGCGAATAGCCAGAGATTGAACGCGCGGCTCACGATGTCGCCCGTGTCGAGGTTCCAACGCTTTCGCGTTTGTTCATAGACCGTGACCGTCGGCATGATTCAGGCACTCTTGAGAGTCGGGCATCTCCCGGACGCGGAGATCTTCGGGTTGAGTTACTTGATTCCTAGATATTTATGTGTCTGCAATGAGAGCGACCATGCTGGATGGTCGAGGCAGTATCTTGCGGCAATCTGCTCGTGTAGCGACCTATTCGGCCCATCCATTGGTTGCAAGTAAAATTTCTCGAATTGCATGTGTTGATACGTTTCTGGGGTTATATCTGCTTGCGGCCATACGAGTTTCAATTCGTTGCCTTCAACGATCACGAGTTGCGTTCCCGATTTAGGACTGACGGTTACCCAGTGAATTCCTTGCGGCAGCGACACGGTTCCGTTTGTCTCGATCGCAATATAAAATCGTCTTGATCGCAGTTCGCTAATAATCGCATCATCGACCTGCAAGGCCGGTTCTCCTCCGGTTAGCACGACGAACGGCTGAGATGCTGAGCGGGCGTAATTCGGCCAATGCTTCTCTATTTCGTATGCAATCGCTTGGGCGGTCAGATATATGCGTCCTCCGACAAACTCGGTGTCGCAAAAGCGACAGATCGCTGAGGCTCGATCTTTTTCGCGTCCACCCCAGAGGTTGCAACCCGAAAAGCGAACGAACACAGCAGGTCGCCCTGAGTTTGCTCCCTCGCCTTGGATCGTATAGTAAATCTCTTTAATCTTGTACGGCATCGAACATCCCTAGTAATGACATTTGTTTATGTGTGGTTTCGATCGTTCGATCCCATCGCTCGTACCTCTTAACCACGATTTCTAAACACTCTCCGTAGGTCAGGTGAGACAGGTCGCGAATTGTTCGCAATTTCATCGCGTCTCTCCACCAGGCCGTTGAATCAACCGAGTCGATTCTCCGTATTTTTGTGTAAGCTCTTAGAGCCCAGCCGTGAACATGAATCGAAGCCGGAATCCTTTCTAGCGTCTCTCGCAGCCAGCCCCAACCGGCACGCTTGCCGCGTGTGGCAGGCAGCAGCCCAATCCCAATCCATTGTTTTCGCTGCTTCGCAATCGCTATTACGTCGTCTAGAAACTCAGGCGGATCGGTCTCGTGGTAGGTCGGAAACCCGTTTGGAAATTGGCTGTAGTTCGCGAGCGACCTGCGCCAGTCGCCATTGATCGCGTCCAGTCCCGCGATTGCGTCCGCATGCTCAACCCACTGGCTCGCCCAGTCGGCGTATGCAGCAATGTCTATTGGTTTTCCTGTCGTAAATTCCGAATAAGCTCCAGAATCAATCAGGATTCGCGAATAGCTTTGCTGGTAGGAAAACTGCCACGGAGACCAGCATGCGTAAGAGAGCAGAACGGGCATCCCTGCCGCGTGCTCGGCTTGCTGTTGAGTGTTGGGGCTTGCTAGGTAGACCTTCACGCGACACCTATGGGCTGTGAACTTATCGAGTTCTAGGCATCTCACGGACGCGGAGGTCTTCGGGCCACTCAGCGGGGTCACCGCCGTGGGAATCAGAGACGCGGACGCGGACGGGTGCCCCCTGGTATCGCTCGCTCTCGTGGTGACCGAACGGCTCGGGCCACTCGCCTAGCTCGTCGTTTCGCGTGATGACGTGAGAGCCTAACTGCTTGCAGAACGCAGGAACCCCAGCGTCCTTACACTGCCGCATTACCGACCGAATCCACGCGAGATTGCACGGCCGGGCCTTGGGGCCGCTCTCGCCACCGACGATCACCCAATGGATGCCGGTGAGATTGAGTTCGCCCAGGTCCTCTAATAAGGGCTCAACGGAAAGGAAGCGGATTACCGCTGGGATCTCGCGTAGGATGTCGATCCTGGTCTTTGCCGCTCGATCCTCGACCGTGGTACCGACCCACACGTTTTCCCAGTACCGATCCCGATATTGCCCGGCGTGCTGCGTCAACCACGGGAGCACGTATCTGTATCGCTCCGGCCGCTTCGTGACGAGCAGCCAATCGAGGTTTGGTGTCACGGCAATCGAGTCAATGAAAAGCCGTTCCCGCACGTCATCCATCGTCAGGTCACGATCAAACTTCAGACCCTTCGCATTGGGTGAAGTGGACCAGTAGCCAAGCTCCTCGTTGATACGAATTACCTCTTTCTTTGCGTCAAGCATCGGCCCATGCCATTCTTCGCAAATGTCCATCCATGATCCGCAAAACACTCTGTCATAGGTACCGGATTCCTTGGCCTCTCGGTCCCACTTGTGAACCGCTTTCCAGCCTGCCTCAGCCGCGACAATCCTTGTCCCGGACTCCTCACCGCCCCACTTGCCAAGCACTTTTGGGTTGCGTGGGGCACCCGCAGCCGCGTAGCAATGCGCACAGCCGGAGGAGATCTTCTTGCAGCCTCGCCACGAGTTAAACGTGCGCCTGCACCATTGAATGTATGTAAATGCACCCATCGCGTAGTCTCCTCGTAAACCTTGATGAAGATTCCGGCTACTGACCGGGGTCAGAAGGAATTGGCATCAACCCAAGCTCTTGCGGGAATTTCTTCGCGTCGGCAAGTCCGCGTGCGTAGCCTTGCTCTTCCGACTTGCGTTCAACCTCCGCGATCCTTGCGTGCAGAGCGTCGATTTCCCGTTGTAGTGGGGTCGACTCGTTGCGCCATTCCTGGACTTCTTCTTCGAGCTTTCGGTATTGCTCAGCGTCAACCTTGCAAATCGGAATACTTGAAATCCATGAACCGAAGTGGCATTCGGCTTCCCCGTAATCGGTGAATTCCTCACTACAATGGAAGCATCGCCAGCGATTCTTGTTTTTACTCATCATCGGTGCTCCCGGTATTAGTGCTTTGTAATCACACTTATTGCTGACGCTTGGCCTGCTGCCTGAACTCCTTCCGAAGCTGCATCCACAACTTGCCAAGCATATTTTGACCATCCCGATTCGGACCCCAGCCCCAAAAGTCATCCCTCCACGAATTCTCAACCAGTTCGCGATTACCCGTGCTCAAGAGTTTCCGCATCACGTATTCATGCTGGTTCGCCTTGGCGCGAAGAATGTCACGCATCACGTCAACCTTGATCGCGTCCCAATCCGACCGCTGAAATCGCTTATTGGTTTGTGCAATCTTGAATGCCTCATGCGCTGACTGGGATTGCACGATTGCACGTCTTGCGTCGGCAGCTCCCGCTTCTTTGTTGCCAGAGAATCTTGACCATTGATACACATGTTCCGATGTGTCAAATGACCACCCAGGATTTGCGGGCCACCACAGACGAAACGCGGAGAAGTTGCTCAACACGTAAAAGTCTTGCTCGTAAAAGCAGACTCGTTCCGGCGTGTCGAGTCCGTGGCATTCGATCTGATTTTCGTTCATTGTCAGTCCCTCCCGTTCGATGTTGTGTTCATCGTTCAACGCCGTCTTAGACTTCCTCGCATCGTCGAGCGAGGCCGATTGCGACGGCCACCACGGCAATCGAGATCAGATAGGCCAGGGCGAGGGCAGCTTGCACAAAGCTCGTGGCATCCACCCTTCGATTAAACGCTGACAACTTCGTTTTCGGCGGGTTGCTTCTCCGACTCACGCAACAAGGAGTGATATTCCTTGATCTTGTCGTGAGTGATCGTGTGTCTCCGGGAAATCTTGCTTCGATTCGAGCCAGGCTCATACTCGACGGCTATGCATGTTTGCTTCGTGTCGTTGAAGCTAGTCACGTGAACCAGACGCAGTTCCCCTTTGTCGGCCCACTTGAATTGGGCTCCCACGTAGAGCCGCTTCGGGGTCTTGTCGTTCGGCTCGAATCGGACGATGAACGGCTTACGCCCACGCCACGCCTCGAACGACTGGACGGCGGACGGATTACCTCCATGGTCGTTGTACTCGCCGCCGCATGCTCGCGAGTAGCACCACTCGGCATCACCGATCCATCGGCCCGATCTAAAGTCTTTCGAGAACGTCTTGAAGTCGTCGGGGTCGAATCGAAGTCCTGCCTTGATCGCCAGTTTTAAGGCTGACCCCATCGCGTCGTTGACTCGCCCCCACGACTGGCCCAACCCGTGCCCTTCGTGCTTCCAGACGTGCGTTAACAGTTCCAAGGCAGGCGAGGTTTTCGGCTCCTGTTTCGGCTGAGGATCGACGTCTGGCTCCGGATCGACCCACTTGAGATCGCTCCACGCAACCCGCTTGACGAGCCGTACTTTGCGGGCAACCAACTCATGGCCATTATATGGCCCGATCGTTTCCCCCTCGGTCTCTGCGAGATAGCATTGTGCGTTGACCAGAACACTGCGAATCCCGATCGGATCGCTCGTCAGGTGCAGCCCGTTGTTGCACCTAAACAGTTCACCCTCGACCGACATCCAATCGCCAGGCACGCCGCGAACCGGCAAACTCCATGGCGTCCGCATGTGCGGTGATCTACCTTCAACCAGCACCTTGTAATATTTCGTATCGCTCATGGCATCCACCCTTCAATTTCAAGGTCTACCGGCTCGTCCGTCAGAACAACGTCGCCCGACCTGTCGATATAAACCCGGCACCCGGCGCGGAGCTTCGGAACCATCACGAACAGGATCGACGGGTCCCAGAGCCAGAACGCGATGCCGCCAGATTCGTTGATCTTGTTCATACGCTCATACTGCTCTCGCGTCGGTCTCGACCTAACAAGCTGCCCACGTGCGCCGTGGTGCGGGGGCCGCTTGACCTCGACCTCCAGGCGTCGACCGTCGATGTCGCCCGCCAGGTCGAGGTTGCCGGGCTGGCCGTAGCGAACCCGGCGTTGCGTCCCGTCGGCGTTGGGGTAGCTCCCGACGCCCGTATTCTGCCGCTCGACCGTGACGCCCAGCATCGCGAGGACCTCGACGACCTGGGCCTGAATGTCGGCCTCAGAGATCGGCGGTAGGCGGGGTTGCTTTTGCTTGGTGGTCACGAGTCGGTCTCCCCAAACGTGATCTTCCGGCCCTTGCCGCGAATCCCGGATGTCGGCGTGTGCTGGACGCGCCGCATGCGGTCGAGTTCCCGCTCGCTCCAGGCCCGCCACTCCTCAACGCTAGCCCCCTTGGGTTGCGGCTCGGGCTTGAGGTCGGCGTCGGCGAGGACCTCAGGCGGGGCGAGAGACTCAGCAGAGTGTGTGTAGTCCCAGAGCCCCAGGGCTTGCAGTTCGCGAATCACCGCATAAATCCGCTTGCGTTGGATACGCGCCACTCGCGCGAGGTCCTCACAGTTGACCCTGCCCTCTCGCTGGCACACCTCGGCGGCGTGGATCACCGCGGCATACTGCTTCGACAACGGTTTGACTTCGGGGGCGTCACTCACGATAGACCCCCTTCCCGGATGATGGCGCGCCCATCGGTGAGCCTGCCGAACACGGCCCGACCGTCGATTTCCTCGGGCGAGACGACGAGCAGACTAATCGAGTGATCCGGCTCCGGCTCGGCCGGAAACACCGGGAACTGGTCGCCCTGGCAGTGCTCCCAGCACGCTAGCGACCCCTCTCGCTCGGGCCCGTCGCACCGATGCGGGCCGGGCGTGGCCCACCACTGGATTGGGTGCATTTCGCCGGGGTCGCCCTCCAGCGAGGCCCAGGCAACCTGCTCGGTCAGCTCCTCCAGCTCGGCCTCATCGGGGCCGACGATCTCGCCCCACGGTGCCCCTCCCCTGCCGATCGCGGTGAGGTCCACCAGCACAAGCTGACGGCAAGCCAGGCAGCTAGCCCGAGGCCGATCGTCGACCTCCGGCGTCGGCGGGTTCCAACCGTCGACGAGCTGGGCCAGGTCGTCGGCGATGGCTTTTTCGACGTCGCGTGCGAAGCGTCCGACCGGATCAATTTCGGACGTGAAAACGGATACGATTTCGACCTCGTGCTGAGGCTCTGAATCACGGGCTGCATCAACATCGTTATTCAACCTCGTTTCGTGGTGCATTCGTCTGCTCCTGGTACGCTGATTCCTCGATCGATATTTCAAGCTCTTTCGTGAGCGATTCGAGGGCCTTTAGTGAGGTCTGAATCGCGTTGATCGGTCGTGCGATAGATCGCGGCCCTGTTTTTAACGAACCACGAGAAGGCTTTCCCACGATTGCGGACGCCGGGCTGTTTCGCGTATCTAATGGCATCGGCGAAACACAGAGCAGGTAAATGGCCCTCGGCCACCTCCCAGATGCGGGTGCGGTAGTGGGAGACAGATTCCTTGTCGCCCAGGCAGTCCGCAAAACACTCGGCCAGACCCGTAATCATGAACGAGCGGTTGTGATCGTTCACGACCTTGGGGAGCCGGTAGAGATCGGTGATCAGCCGCTCCGACCAGTCAAGCTCTTTAGGCTCGGCGGCGTCCTGCCGCGTCGTGGTCGAGCCCTTGCGTGGCTTGCCCTGGGAGATCGGAGCGGGAGCAGGGGGCGTCTCACGTGGTGCCTGGGGCGTTTCTATCGTCGGGGCGGGGGCGAATAGCTCGGGCCGCTCGATCTCAAGCCGGGCCAGGGCGTGGGCTCGGATCATGTTCGGGAAGCGAGCGAGCGATGGGTTCTCCTCGGTCGCGAGCTGCGTCCGCTCGGTTTGCTCGGCCTTAGAGATCGCGTCCCAAGGATCGACCGGGGTCGGGTTCCCTTTCCGGGGTGCGGCCTGGCTTCTCTCCTCCTCCGTGATGAGAGAAAAAGAATCGTTCGGCTCTTCGAACGTTTTCATTTTCTCTTTCTCTTCTAGTTTCCATATAGGATGGGATGGCGCAGATACGGCCTGTTCAATGGCGCATTTCTGCGCTACGGCATGGCGCATATTCGCGCCATCGACGTCGAGGCCGATGGGCCCGTAGAGCCCCTCGGGGCGGATCCGCTCGGGGAGTAGATCCGTCAACACGATGACCCGGCAGGGGCAGTGCATGTTGGGTGGGCCCGAGGGGTCGAGCCCGTAGTCTGGTACCCCCGTCAGCTCCAGCCATCGCTCAAACTGAGCGGGACCACGGAAGCGGAGCAGTCGACCGCTTTTCTCGGCATGCGAGAGCCAGCGTTTGACCTGGGATGGGGTGAGCCCGAGTCGCTCCTCGATCGTTGCGTTCTCGGCCCAGAGGCAGTAGCTCCCAGGCCAGCGGCAGAATCGATTGGCGAGCAGCTCGATAAAGAGCAGGGCGGTTTGTTCCGGCCCTGGGCGGATCGGTTCCTGGGGCGCTGTCCGGTCACGTCGATAGGGGGAGGTCCAACGCTTCGGACGCGCGGGGCTGGCATCGACGGGTTGAGCCGTCGCGGGCGCAGGCATCGCGCTCATGGTGCAATTTTCCGCAGCGATCGGGCCGGAATACTTTTGGCGATGATGCCGATCCGGTCGCGAGATGGACGTTGTTGACGGGGCCAAAAACAACGACCCCGACAAGGTTCCGCTAGAAACCCTGCCGGGGTCGTCTGAAAAACCAAGGGGAGACCCCTTGGATAATTCCGCGTTGGTGTTGGGCTAGCGGACCCAGCGGAATCAAAATATGCCTGGACACTAGGCAGGTCAAGCTAAGTGTCGCAAGAAATTGACAGTTAGACAGCTTGTCACAAGGATTTGGGGAAACCCTTAGACAAGAGAGTCAGGGGGCTCGATCTTCCTCGTCATCGCTGTAGGGGAGTGGATCATCCGGGAAGATCGTTCTCCAGCACCTAATAACGTGGTCGTTGTCGTCGCTGACGATGCTCCGTAGCAGTTCAATCAACTCCTCCCGGACGATCTCACGGAAGCCGTCGAACTTGAGCCGGTAATAGACGCCGATTGCCTCGGAACTGACGAACTGGACGCGCGGCACGAGCGCGTTGCCGTCAACCCGATCGATCCCGATGCTGATCGACGAGGAGAGGTCTCCGGCTGAGAGGCACTGAATGAACAGCTCGGAGTCGAACCGCAGCACGTTGGAATCGATCGCATCCTTAGCCAGGTCGCCGGCAGTCATGGCTCGGGCCTCCGCTTGGATCGGGGTTGGGAGTAGACCAAGGTCTCGAAAAACTCGTCAGTCTCGGGTGCGTGCCAGAGGGTGACGACCAGTAGCTCACCGTTGCCGTGGGGAGCGAAGTATCGCCCCCGTGAAACCAACCGGTCGGGGGGAGGGTGCGGGGTGCAGCCGGACTCACCCCGCGCGTCGAACATCCCCCGGATGCTCAAGCTCCGCCCTCCCGGCTGAGATCCTGGAGGAGATCCTTCGCGTATGCCCGAGCAACACTCACCTCACCGTCGGTCCATTCGCTCATGCGAGAAGAAAAGCCCTGCGAACGGCCCCAGACCGAGACCTCGCCCAGGAGCTGTAGGTGACCCGACTTGTTCGAGAGGTTGATCAGTTCTTGCTTGAGACCGGCACCCGGCAACGCCCCAGGCGCAACCGGCTCGGTCGCGATTGCGGGCTCGGTCGCGATACGGTCAAGCCTGAGCAGCTCCTCCTCACCCGCCCGGGCCTGCTCGGCTGACCAATCGACGATCCGGGCAGGAAACCCGGCCGACTTGCCGAAGTCCCCGAGAGCCTTGATCACGTTGGGATTGCGATTTTTCACCGTCTGGACCTTGTTCCAAAGCTCCCGACCCGGCGAGGGCGAGGCCTCTCCGGTACGCTGCACGCGCCGATCACCTTGCGGCTTGGCCTGGCTACGGGGTAAAGGGGCAGGCGAGGGTGAGGGTGATGGAGCAGGGGCCGGGGCTGGCTTGCGATCGCGGGGCCGGTCGTCGTCGTGGGGAATGTCGTTCGGTGCAAACTCGTCGAGGTCCTGCGTCACGAATCCTGAGAGGCAGCAGGTCCGTTTAGCACAGTCGATGTCTGCCCGCTT
>ERZ724522.706-NODE-706-length-20357-cov-4.398089_pt1 | contig 20357 bp, 23 predicted proteins | sample MGYA00376055_ERZ724522 | MGnify/ENA primary metagenome ERZ724522 (study PRJEB28724, sample SAMN07190884) | wastewater metagenome | isolation source: effluent of sewage treatment plant in Hong Hong | place: Hong Kong | collected 2016-03-17 ... | reverse complement strand
CGTGGTAAAACGGTGCTTGCTCCATTGTTCGTCCTGAGGGACTCGAACCCCAGTTACTTCATCGAACACAAGGCGTAGCTATCACCTTGCTTTATCAGTTTTCTGATGACAGTGCGCACTGTCATTTCGATCGCTGAATGATCGACTTTTCACTTTCAACCTCCACCCGATCAGAGTGGTGCTCTAACCAATTGAGCTAAGGACGAATGGTGGGGTGCCGAGGAATTGAACCTCAGTAACGCTTGCTGCCACCCCGTATTCAAAGAACTTCTTGCGGCCATCGGAGGGATCGAACCTCCATCGCCCGCCGCCTTTCAGCGGTGCTTGGCCAATTGTGGTCGGCAGGGGATCGAACCCAATTCGCCCTCGCCTTGCGACGATGCTCCGACCTTATCAATCACACATCCACTTTGGTTGAAAGTCCTTTTGCGATGAGGTATCCATAATCAGGACTGTGTGTAATATCATGCATGCCGCCTTGCCATTTCTGAACCTCCTCCAAACACAAGGGACAACGCGTGTATCCCCATCCTCCACCAGATTCATAGCAGTCTGCGCTTATTTCAAGCACTTGTTTACACAGTGTCTGTATTTCTTTTTCACGAGCGATGTCTGTTTCCATGGTAATTGGTGTTATGTGTTATTGCTCCATTTTAGCCATTTCCTGATTGTATTGTCTGACACTCCATATTTTCTACCAGTTCCTAAAAATCCCAATGTTTTTACATCCTTGTTAAGCAAAACAGAATCTGGTCTTGACTTAACCTTTCTACTTTTTTCATTTATCAACCATCTACAATCATCGCAATACATGCTATGGGTAGTTGGAGTTTTTTTCTTGCATACGACACAGTCATTGTAAGTCTTTATTGATGTGTTTTTTTTCGCATTTCTTCCACAAAATGTTTCTGTTTGACTATGACAATTCGGACAAAGGAACCTTAGATTTTCCAATCTGTGATCAGAGCTATCTCCATTCCTATGGTCTAATTGTAAGCTGATTGATTGGTCTAACCAAGTTCCATCATTCAAACATTTTTCACATTGATACTTCAGCAGTCCGTCTTTCAAAACTCTTCTTTTGATTACTTGTGTAGAGGTAGTGGACCCACTTACGAGCATTTGTTCTGTTTGTACTTTGTTAACAGTTTGAGATGCTCTGATGGAAGCAGCTAACAGTGTTCTTTTCCTTAGTCCAGAGATGTCAATGTTATCATGCTCTATCTTTTTGTACAAAGTTTGATAGTTGCCATTTCTCACCAGCCCAAATCTTTCAATCACTTCTCCCAACGAAGAACATTCATCAATTATCGATTGCATTTTTTCTTTGGATATGCTCCACAGTATGCTGCTTTTCTTGCCCATAGTTCGAACCCTTTCAAATAAATAGGCAAAACTTGATGGTTTAGAGGTCCATACCAGAATCGAACTGGTTTCAGCAGGGGTTAGAAGCCTGCGCCCATCCAACGAGCATATGGACCGTGAAACTTGCATTATGCTATCACTTGAAATTGGTTGAATTCCTTCATGGCCAAGGGAATACCGCTCAGATAGCGTGTAGCCTCTGGGGTAGGCTCTACGGCAATGGCCGTGAGCGCATTGCCCATGTCTGGTTCATGAAAGGTGGAAAATGCAATGCCAAGACCTGTAAGGCGCGAGCATAGACGCTCAAGCGCAGCTTGGTCTTCAATGCTAAGGAAGCCGATATGTTGAGATTGACCGTACCAAGCTTGGTACGTATCGGGGTGCTCTTGAATGAATTTCGTCAGAGCATGAGCGGCTTGTACAGCCTGCGCCCCCGGTTTAAGGTCCCGCCTCGTAATGAGGTAGAACTTCTGTCGTGTATCAATCTAGCAGTTCTTCATCGCTTCTAAATAGGACCGTTTTGCGGTTCCTTCTCTGTCTTACGGAGCAAATATAGGAATTGTTTCACCAAAGACCAAATTTTTTTCTGTTCCTGTACGTCAAGGCCTCCTCTCCTTCGCCGATGGTCACACTGATAGGCTGAATGATCAAGGAAGACAAGAAGAGTCCATCATTGGAATAGTCTAGGTCCGACGACCTCACTTCCATGACCTCATACTCTTCTATGTACATCCCTCTTACCTTTTCGCAAACAGCGTCCAACAACTGCAACTCCAACGTCGGACGTTTCTTCTTTTGCCCAAAGAAGTCCAGCATCTTGGCAAAATTGGTACGCGCATCGCCACCTACCATCTCTTATCTTTATTTGGACTGGATTCCACCTCCCCTTCTTAATGTCATATTTCATGGTACCTATGGAATGAACATGGTAATATTCGATCTTTAGTTCATCTGGCAATTTCAATGCCCATCTGTTGCTCAAAAGAGGCTCTTCATTGGCGCTTATCGCAACTGGTCTGTAGTCGTTCATCTTGGGTCTGGTTTCTCATAACTACAGATACAAAAATTTCCTACCCACAAGGCTTTTTACTCCCATATTTATGAACATGAAAAAGGGTGAAAGCCAAAGGGATATGTTCCGAAGATTGCTCGGACTTTCCAAGAACACGCTGAAAGAGTTCGATTACTCAAGAGATGAGCTTGACCACGCATCGCGAGAGGAATTGGGTCAAGTCATGCAGATCAAGGTTAAAAAGGAAAGGCTCAGAAAGGAGCTATACAATGCGATCGACCCTTTGACAAAACACATCTACAAGGACGATAACTGGAGAAGCGTCAACAAAGTGAAGCAAGCAATGGCTGATGTCTGTGAGAAATACAAAGCAGACCTTACGTTCAACGCTGGAACCTATGAGAACATGGGTCAATCCAATCCATACAAAAGATGGATGTTCAGCATCGACTTCACCAATCAGAACGATATTCCCGACAAGATAGAAGGCAACGTGGTGGCCCACGCCGCTGGCAGCGTGATGGACCCCTTCGACCGTTATGACGTAACGGTAACGATGTGATTCACCACTGGGGTTCTTCCTCTTTTGCTTCTGGACCCTCTTCGGGTTCGCTAAGGTCCTTTTTCAAGACCACCACAGTGACATCTTCGCCGTGGAGCGTGTTCCCGATGATCTCTTTAATGATGCCCCAGTTACCTCCTGCCAATCCTGCTCCGATCATGGGCAGGCCTATGCGTTGACCAGAGAAGTCCTCCTTAAGCCTCTTGAGAGATTCTTCCAAAGCAGGGTACTCCACATCCACCTTGTCCCGTGTGTAATTGTACTGCGTGTATAGATTGACTATTGTAAGACCGTCAACGGTTGCACATGAATAGGTTCCCAACTTGCTGCGATCGCCCTTTTTGGTCGCAAGGTCAGCACGATATGCTGCTGGCCATGTGATCTTTATTGTCCTTGCTATTCCGGCACCCATAACGCAATGGCAGTTGCAGCCGTGTGCAATAACATCGAACTTTCCGTTCTTGGCCATCTCTATCAGGTTGTCATAGACCACTTTGAACGGATGGCCGTTGGCATTGAATGTCTGTATATCTATCCTTTTCATGGGCTCACGAAGTTAACACATTGATTCGAATGCACAAAATACATAACTTTACCTCCAAACACAAACCAATGCTTGAAGCCATAACCTCAAACTGGATCACTTTAGCAGGCGTCCTCGTCGGACTTGCGATAGGCATAACACTACTGACGGCCATGTTCTTGCGCCGTGTGGTACCAACCAACATGGTGCATACCATACAGACAGGCAAGAAAACCACTTCATATGGTCGTGGTCGTCCTGCTGGAAACGTTTACTACGAGTGGCCCTCATGGGTCCCTGTTATCGGTATTACCAAAGTGGAACTACCGGAGTCGGTCTTTCAGGTCATGCTCAAGGACTATGAGGCATATGACACCAATCGTTTGCCGTTCGAGGTGGATGTCACGGCCTTCTTCCGCATCAAGGACTCCGACACAGCGGCCCAACGTGTGGCTTCCTTCAAGGAACTGGAAACACAATTGATATCCATTCTCCAAGGTTGTGTTCGCCGTGTCATGGCTACTAACGCCTTGGAAGAAACCATGCATCAACGATCAACGCTGGGTGAGCAGTTCACCCAAGAAGTAAGCGAAAGCGTTGCGGAATGGGGTGTGATGACGGTCAAAATGATCGAATTCATGGATATCCACGATTCGAAGGCCCAGAAGTCGCTGGTCATCCACAACATCATGGCCAAGGATCAAGCACGCATCGATAAGGAAAGCCGCATTGCCGTGGCAGATCACAATCGTGCAGCACAGCTTGCCGAGATCGAGGCGGCTCGTGAGGTGGATATCCAAAAAGAACAAGCTAAACAAGCTGTGGGTATCCGCGAGGCCGAACGTGAACAGCAAGTGGGCATCGCCAAGGAAAAATCCGCACAGTTGGTGGCGGAACAGACCAAGGTCACCAAGACCAACGAAATGGCTGTTCTGGAGGTTGAGACCACTCGTAAGGCGGAGATCGCGAAAGCAGCAGCTATCATCAAAGCGGATCAAGACAAGAAAGTTGCTTTGGTGAACGCGGAACAAGCCAAGGAGGTTGCTGTAGTGACGGCCCAAGGCGACAAAGCCGCAACAGAAACACGCGCCGAAGGTAACCTGTTCGCTTCCTTGAAAGATGCTGAAGGTGTCAAGGCAAAAGGTGAAGCTGATGGTGCTGCTGAAAAAGCAAAGCTCATGGCTCCTGTCAGCGCACAGATCGCATTGGCTGAGAAGATCGCAGCACTTGATGGCTATCAAAAGTACCTCATCAACAACCGTCAGGTGGAAGCTAATGAAGTCATTGGCAAGGCTATGGCTGACGCTCTTCGGGAGGCTGACCTGAAGATCATCAGCGGTGGTGGCGGTAGCATACCGGGTGCTGCCAAAGGTCTGATGGATATGTTCACGCCCAATGGAGGGGTTGACATTGCTGGAATGCTCACCGCTCTTGCAGCAACGGAAGAAGGCAAAGCTCTTCTTGACAAGGTTACTGGGAACAAGGGTTCCTGATTCTTGAATACCCAAAAAGAGAAAGGGGTCTTTCGACCCCTTTTTCTTTTATGCACCCTCTATTTATGATTGCATGAAACCGTTACAACCATTTCTCAAGGGATTGCCAGAACTCCTATTGAAGGGATGGAACAATACGGTAGGCCCCATCAATCCAAACAGCGAAAAGTTCAACGTGAGGACTCGATTCAAATTGGCTCTGCTTTCATTTGCTGTACTCACTACCGTGTTCATTATCTCCTTCTTGCAAGCTGTCAAGTCAGTTGATACCGACAGGGTCGAACTGTTCCTGAACTTCGCTCAGCACATAAGCTATGTTCTTGGTGCTGTGGTGGCAAGCTATGTTGGAATGGAATCAGTGTTCCCATCCATTGGAGGATATGGCTGGAGAGGAAGACACAGCGGTCGTAAGGACGACGGCAAAACTCCTGTACATCCCGACGAGAATGATGCTGACGTTCAGTAAAGCATTATCGTTCTTTCATCAAAAAGGATGCTGCGAAATTAGAGAGCACTCCTAAGCAGAAGTCAAAAAGAACAGACATCCAACTTTTGGTTTCTTTTCTCTCATCGCTTCTAATCACAATAGAATTGAGTATGTCGATAAATTGCTGTCTAAGCAATTGTTCATCCTCTTTAGGTTGAGGCGCACTACCAGTTCCGTCGAACCTAACGAATGAAACGGAGATCCTATTTCTTATTGCATTGAGCTTCTGAATGTGAATCTCTCTGGATTCGCAATTGAGCGGAATAAGAGGTAGTATTTCATTCCTAATCTTCTTGCAGTTAAAAGGAGAAGTTGACTGTATCCTTTCAATAAGGTATGCCTTCTCCTTCTCCCACTCATCGTTTGTTTTTTCCATACTCAATTCTACCACAATAAGACGTTAATACAAACACAATTTGATTAGAAAACGACAATCAAGTTGATTGACACTATTTAATACTATGAATCATAATGAAGCAGAGAAAAAGGCCAAACGCAAAGCTTATATGCAAGCTTGGTGGCTAAAGAACAAAGAATCGGCTACCATCAAACACAAGGAGTGGCTGGAAGCTAACAAAGACAAAGTCAAGGCTTATACCAAAAAGTACAAATCCAATCGTTCTGAACTTCAAAGAAAAAAGGACAATGATGCAAGCAGACAATGGAGTATTAACAATAAGGATAGAGTGAAAAAGAATAGAGACTCATGGAATCACAAGCACAAAGATCGAGTTCAAGCTAGACGAAACAGGTGGTCTGCTAAGAATCCAGAAAAAGCCGCAGCAATCAAGAAATCATCCTTGAATAGATGGAGAGAAAATAACAAACAGCACATCCGCAATTACAGCAGGAAAAGAGCGCAAGACCCAATCAGGCGTGTCGCACAGAACATAAGCCGACACATACGTAAATCACTGAGCTATCTCAACTCCAAAAAGAACAGCAAGACTCAATCCATATTAGGATGCACCTATGCAGAGTTCAAGCTTTATCTGGAATCGAAATTCGAACCATGGATGTCTTGGGACAACTACGGCAAGTATAACGGAACCATCAATTTTGGTTGGGACCTAGACCACATCATGCCAATTGTAACAGCTAAGTCAGCAGATGATGTAATGCGACTTAATCACTACACCAACTATCAACCTCTTTGCAGTTACACAAATAGGCACATTAAGCGACACAAAATAGACTAAGGAAAAAGAAGAAGGGGCCTTTCGGCCCCTTCTCTTTGTTCACTGCTTCGCTTTGCGAAGCTTCTTCTCAGCAGGCTTCTTGTTCAGAATCCGCTTTCTTGTCGCCTCCTTGTTCTTGGAAAGCTTCTTAACAAGCGGTTTGTTCTGAGGTGGTACGAACGACTCACCGGGGAAGACGATGGTATCACGAATGATGTCCAGCATCTTGGTCTTATCCTGTTCCATGTGCTTCATGAGGTCGAAGATCTTCTCAGACCATCCGAACATCTTGATCACATTGTTATTGAACACGGTGGACCCAGCGTTGCGCAAGTCGACAGAGAAGCACTTGAAGTTCGGATTGATCTTCCTGTACTCCTCGAACAATGCGTTGAAGTCGTTGCCTCTACGCTGTTTTCCCATACGACCAGTGTCGTACCACACGCAACCAGTACCGATCTGACAGTCGGAGAACACCACGATGGTATCCACATGGATCTTCTTAGCAATGAGTTCCTCGAACATCAAGAAGATACCAGTCTCCGTTCCTCCACCCACCGTTCCTCCAGCTTCGCTGAGGGTCTTGTAGTTGGCGAACACACCAGCCTCTCTGTTCAAAGAAGGTCTCACCAAGCGGTCACCGAACAATCCGACCATGGTGTTGTCGGCACGCATCCAGTACAACGTTGCGAACAAGTTCGCGATGTTGGCGGTTGTCGTGCTTGAATTCGCGGAAACAGCAGAGCTACCTCCGGCATCACCACGCATGGACCCTGAGTTGTCGCTCAGAATAAGCGTTCTACCCATCAGCAAAGGAAGGTTCTTGACCGAGTGCGTCACAGCGATCTCAAGGGCCTTCAGAACGTCGTTGACGTTCTTGTTGTCCTTTTCGAACGTAGCTCCTCCTTTCTTCAACTTCTCGATCTCGCCGTAGGCGCTCAAGAACCTGAATGGGAAGATGAGCTTCTTTGTGATGTAACGCTCATCCTTCAAGAGTTCACATGCCACAGGAACCATCTGCGGAGCCTGATTGATGATGTTCCTCAGGTTCCTCAACAGAGCCATAGGAGGTATCCTCTTAGTGCTCAACAGTGACTCCCATGCCTCCTCCTTTGCAGAGGCCGCATCTTCGGTCTGACCAGCAGCGGAAAGCTTGGTCTCCCAAGTTTCAGCAGGCGGCAACAGACCCAGAAGCAGGGCTTCCAATGGGTGGATGCTGATCTTTGACTTCTTGGACTTCTTGGCCACGCTCACTTTTGCAGACCATTCAGCAGCGTTCTCATTAAGCTTGCGCCTTGTGGAAGAAGCTGCTTTCGCTTCTGCCTCCTTGATGTATGAAGCTCTGTCCACCTCCACGCTGGCAACAGCAGGATTATGTGCAGGACGGACCAGCTTGATCACGTCGATCAAGTTGACATCCTTGCCAGACATCTTGTACTTGGCAAGACGATAGGCATCGCACTCTTCAAGAGCTTTCTTGAATCCGTTATGCATAGCGTTGGGCAGTGGCGCATCCTTGCCGTTGACCGACCAGTAGTACGCCAATGTCTCCATCATGTCGTCAGGCCTCTTGGCCAGCGAGTAATAGAAGTCCTTGGCCCAGTGTTTTCCTGAGATATACTTGGCCAGTTCCACTGCAACAACATGTGAAATGGAGCGCATTCCCATCTCCGTACGGCCATAGATGACGATCTTGGCTGCCGTCAATGGATCAACGACCTTGACGAGTTCTTTCACTCGCTGAAGAGTCTCTTTCGTGGAGACATAGTATGTCTCCTGAACCATTGAGTTCATAAGAATGGAGATCAACTCCACTTCCGGCTTGTGCGCGAATGCTGGCGCACCCATGTGGTTGACAACCCTTGGGGTTCCTTCCACCTTTTTTGCGAATCTGCTCATAGCATTTCCTGTTTTAGTTTCACATATCGTTCAGACCTACAAAACACGAAGGGGATCCGTTTTCGGATCCCCTTCGAAAGAAGCGTGTAACAGCAACGTAGTGTCAGGGGCTTTTTCGGTTTCAATGATGCGAAGTAACCCTAACGTCCAGCATGTTACACTAATGTCTTTCGAGGGAAATCCCGTGGGCTTCTTTTCAGCCGCCCAACCCATCACCTCTTTGATGTAGTGTATGTCGTTGAAGTCGAAACCCCAACAACATAAATAGCTGGGATTTTCAATTTCGCCACAAACATAGTAAAAAATATCTCCACCTCCAAATAATTCTTCTTGAACCTTCCTGTGTTGTCCCTCTATTTAGAGAAAGAGCAAAACGTCCGTAACCATGGAAGACAACAAAGAAGTCCAAGAAGCAGCGGGCCAAGGAAGCGACGATTCCGGGGTTTCACAGGAGATCTCTGATTTCAACTTCCTGATTGCCACCGTCATTGCCTACTATCAAGCCAAAGCTGGCTTGAAGGATGACGACGGAGAAGAATGGAAGCAAGGAACAAAGTATGAGCGCATGGACATCCCCAAAAGGGTCGACGATGCCGTAGAGCGCTCCTTTCTGGTGCAGTTGAAGAAGTTCTCCGAATCGAAGGATAATGCTAAATGACAACTATCTCTGGCAGTTCTTCTTGGCTTTTTTCCCAGCCTTGGTGTATTCATACATCATCTATTTCAACGACAGGAACAACATAACGCTCAGGAAAACCCTGTCCTACATCATAGGGGGATGCATATCCATCAGCTTCCTAAGCTTGTTCATATTGGTGTTCCCCAAGTTCCAGAAGATGCTTTTCACCATCCCGAACGGGATGATAGACTTGAGCACGATGACCGTGCTTCATGAACCAACCTTGCTATCGTGGATCATTTTCGCATTCATACAGGTCGCCCTTTTGGAAGAATCAGTGAAGGCTTTGGCATGGGGCACTGTTTCTTGGTTCAAGAAAAACGAGTATTCACACAAGGACACGTTGTTCTCCACTATGTTCTATTCATGCATGATATCGGTCGGGTTCGCGGGCATCGAGAACCTGCACTACATGATAGGATATCAGGATAGCAGCATATTCTTGGAGCGATCGCTCAGCGCTGTAATAGCACACATGGTATGCGGCATACTGATGGGCTATTTCATAGCGATATCAAGATTGAAGCGCGATGTGATGCACAAGGTCGGCTATCAACTCTTAGGCGTTCTTGCTGCGTCCTTATTTCATGGCACATACGACTTCGTCGCCATGACGATGGGAAATTTGATCATGCCGATAAAGTTCCCGCTTACCAACATATACGTAAGAGGATTTCACGTCATCATTCTGATCGGCCTTATTCTAGCGACCATATGTGGACGTAGTCTTCTGAATTACTCGTTAAGATATGGGAGAATTCAGAGAACACGCAATCCATTACCTCCAGTAGATTGAACTTTGTCTTAAGCTCTATGTCATCCAATCTCTGATCTCCAGAGAAAGTAAACTTATCGGACAGCACGATCTTGGCATCCTTCAGGGAATTGGAACTTGCATCGTCCATGATGAATTCAATGTGAGGCATGACCGTTGCCTGCCCTTCTCCATCGATTATCATATGCTTGCTGAATTCCAAGCTTTGAAGACCTCTTTTGGTCTTCAATGTTGACACCAAGGCATTGATGGTATGATACTCCTCAAGGAAATAGCTTTGTATGAAAGGCTGCAAATGGAAAAACACGTTCATGATGTCACCCAGCGTGGCGTCATCAATGCTGCACGGCTCGCTTATGTTGGCCATCAGAAAATCGCCCATTTCATTCATGGGCAATGACACCTTCTGCTCACCCAGACAAAGCTCTCCTTTACTTCTTATCGACAACATTCAACACAACTTTGTTTTTCTTGCTGTCATACCCGATCATGAACTCATCACCTGCTTTGATCTTTTCATCAAGCATGCATTGGGCCACCTCGTTCTCAACTATGGAAACTATCAATCTCTTCAGTGGTCTTGCGCCATAAAGCTCATCAAACCCGTTCTCTGACAGATACGCCACCAAGCTCGGCTTGTAGTTCATTTTCAAGTCCTTCTCAAGAAGCCGCTTCTTGACCATCTCCAACTCCAACTCCACTATCTTTTCCGCGTCCTTCTCATTGAGGGTCCTGAACACAAGCTTCTCATCGAATCTGTTTATCAATTCCGGAGGAAATGACTTCTTCAATTCCTTGAACACCCTTTCTTCGGTATCCATATCGAGGTCTCCACCGATATCAAATCCAACATCCTCAACCATGAGATCACGTGTGCCGATATTCGATGTCATGATGATGATGGTGTTCTTGAAGTTGATGTCCATACCATGACTGTCGGTTAGAACGCCATCATCGAAAACTTGCAGGAAGATGTTGAACACCTCCGGATGTGCCTTCTCTATTTCATCCAAGAGTATTAAACAGTATGGGTTGTTCTTGACGGCCTCCGTCAAGACCCCCTTGTCATCATATCCCACATAACCCGGAGGGCTTCCAATCAACTTGGACACATCATTCCTTTCCATGTATTCGCTCATGTTGATGCGAACGAACGCATCATCAAGATCGAACAGGTATTTCGCAAGTGCTTTGGCCAAAAAGGTCTTTCCCGTACCCGTCTTTCCCAAGAACAACATGACGAACGGTTTGTTGGGATCGTGAATGCCCATCTTGTTGCGCTTGACCGCTTGAACGACCTTTTTCACCACATGGTCCTGACCGATGACCTTCCTGTTGAGTTCGTCCTCAAGTCCACGCAGCTTTTCCAATTCACCCTTTGTTATGCTTTCAAGCGGAATTCCGCTATGCTTGCTTATCACAGCGGCTATGCTGTTCAAGCCAACTGGCGTCTTGTTCTTGCTGCGCTCTTCCTTCCATGCCTTGTAATGTCCATCAAGCTCAGACTTGACAGTGCGCTCTTCATCGCGCATGCGAGCAGCCTCCTCGTACTTCTGTTGTGTTGCAAAAGCTATCTTCTGGGCGGTTATCTCCCTGAGCTTTACCTCAAGTTGCTTGCATATCTCAGGCTCTTCAACACCTTTTATCTTCGTGAAAGAACCAGCTTCATCCATGATGTCTATGGCCTTGTCAGGGAAGTTCCTGTATGGGATATACCTATCACACAAGTTGATGATTATCTTCAGCGATTCATCATCGTATGTAACGCTATGGAACTCTTCGTACTTCGGCCTGATCTCCTTGAGAATATCAAACATCTTGGCCGTTGAAGGCGGATACACTCTTACCTTCTGGAATCTTCGATCGAAAGCCTGATCGCTTTCCAAGTGTTTTTTGTAGTCCTCCAAGGTTGTCGCTCCAATGCAGCGTATTTCGCCTCTTGCCAGCGTCGGCTTTAACATATTGGATGCGTCCATGCTCCCAGATGCTCCACCTGCTCCAATGACCGTGTGCAATTCATCAATGAACACGATCACGTTCGGGTTCTCTTTCAACTCATTGATGATGGCCGTCATGCGCTCTTCAAACTGACCTCTGTATTTCGTGCCAGATACGATCAGAGACATGTTAAGGTCAATGATCTTCTTATCCCACAAGCTTCTGTCCGTCTGCTTGTTGTATATCTTGATGGCCAGCCCCTCCACGAGCGCACTTTTACCGACACCGGGGTCTCCGATTATCAGAGCGCTATTCTTCTTTCTCTTGTTGAGGATGTGCTCCAGTTGTTCTATCTGCTCATCACATCCGACAACTGGGTCAAGTTTACCAGAACGTGCAAGGTCGTTGAGATTCCTTCCGAAAGAATCCAACACCGGATGTGCGCTTCTAGGTTTGTTCAAATCGGACTTTTTGCCCTCTTCTTCCCCGTCCTTCTCGAAAGCTCTATCTGACATTCTATTATGATTTGATAGAATGTAAGCCTAATGGATAGGGAATTCAAACACTTGACTTGGGTGTCAACTCAAAAAACATCACCTCTTCGTCAGAGACCATCTTTTCAATGGTGAAAATATCATAGTCGTTTTCCGGATACTCTTTCCTTATGGAGTCCCACACCTCATCGAATCCAGTTTTCTCCAATTCGCTCTTTGATATCTCGAATACTACCTTTTTCAAGGTTTTGATAGCTACTTTCATGATCGAACATGTTGATTAACATCATAGATTTGGTCGACTTGTCAACTTGCTATAGAACTGAGGGTCCGTCTTCAATTGTTCTATCACCTTTGCGGCGATATCAAGCAATTGCGACTTTGCATCCTTGTCCCTCTCCACTTTCATTCCAAGTTCAAATTCATCCTTTGGGAACTCGAAAACCGAGTTGTTGGTGGACATCCTGTTCCAATCCATGACATAATGGGTCAATGGATCTATTTGCTGTGGCTCCATAACCGATTCCACATCGTATGGAAAAGACTTTTGAGGTAATGCCCACTCGCTCATGAGTGGAACACTTTCAAGCAGTATCCTTCTTATTTCGTCACGCAACTCCATCAACCATAAATAGCCCCGCCCGTGACTTGACGAGCTTTTATCCAGATAAATCACATCTTACTGAGGAACTCTGGCTTTTATCTCGGCAACTGCATCGTCATATGACTTAAGTACAGTCCTTTCCATGTTCCCGATCTTGATGATCTTCCAAAGAACACACTGCTTTAGAAACTCATCTATCTGCTCTGATGTGCATTTGATTCCAGCGTGTATTACACTTCCCGTGAACCTGTCATACGCATCTATATGGTCATGCTGCTTTAATGCACCATTTTGATAAAGAACATGCAGAAGAGACAGGTAAAAGCTCTGCTTGTTCATAGAGACCTGCTCTTTCTCAGGTGAAGGCTGTGTCTCATCCACTTTGATGAAATTACCATTCTCGTCAGTTGAATACACTTGAGGTTCAGATTGAACTTCATCGTGCTCCTCTGCGTTCATGGCATCATCGACATTATGTTCCAAGCTGACTTCCTGTTGTTGTTCATGGGTTTCATCCATTGGCTTCTGTTTGAAGCCATTGACCGCCTTCTGTTCGCTCTTGACCTCGACCTTTTCATTCGCTTTGTCCCAAGCGATATTGAACACGATGATAAGAATGATGGCTAGAGGGTCGAATACGAACATGATGACCACCATGAATATGTTGGCAACGCTGTCCATCGAGGCTCCGGTAATACGCGACAGATACTTCAAAGCGCCTGTTTCTCCTTTCCCTATCTCATCATTCATGGCGATGATCGTGCTGTCCGTCTGCGCGATCTTCATCTGCATTGATTCTATCAATACATTAAGGCTGTCAGATTCCCTGTTCAATCTGGCTATCTCCTTGTCGGTCTCTCCGATCATGCTTTGAACTCCTTTGGCAGCACGTATCTGGCTTTTTGCATAGAGAGAGTCCATTCTATTCTCCTGTTGCAACCTCAACCCAGCCAGTGAACTGGCTCTGTCCTGCTTTCTGGACATTGACTCCTGATAGAACTTGATCCTGCTGTCAAACCCCTGCTTTTTCTTCTCTTCAAGCTCTATTTTCGAACCACTTGACCTGACCCCGCTTGCTGTATGTTCATAGGATGCGCTCAGGAAACCATATATGCCAGCGCTGGTGAGAAGCATGATCATGACCGTCATGGGCACCAATATGTACTTCCACCATTTCAGTCTATCCCAAAGCCTGTATAGAACGCTGACTGCTACCAGCTTACCAAGCTCTATGGCTGTTGCCATGACAAGTATTGGCCAGCCCAAGAATATCTTCCCAAGCCCTGTGATCGAAAAGAAAGCAGCCATTGCCGCTAACATAATAGCTGTCAGCCCTATTGAGATAGGGAATATGTGCTTGTTCATCCTACTGCAAAAGTAAAAGATAGTTCTACATCACTTCTCACCGGGCTCAAGGTCGGTATGAGAATTGTCGAGGTCGGAGATTCCGTGTTCTTTCTTGAACTTGTCTATCCTCTTTTTCAGGAATCTACCCGGCCTTCCTTGCACATCGACAGATGGCCTCAAATCTTTGAGATGCTTCCTTGTCCATATGTTCGCTGTTCCATCGGGAAGGATATAGTCATCATGGTTGTAGTACCACGTGTCCGTTTCCCCATCCCACATGTACAGCGGATGCTGTTCGCCATATGAATAGGCGACATACATGAGACCTAGGTCTCCTATATCCTCCCCATACGTATGTGAGCCAACGAAGTTCTTTCTGGACTTAACCTCTTCGGAAGCAGCTTTGTTTGTGATGCGCTCTTCATCGAGCACTTCATTTATCAAAGCCTTGATGAATGAGAATAGAGGATCCATGTCCATAAATATGGAACAATACTGTCAAAAGCGACGTATAAGGGTGTATAAACCGCCTGATGATGAACCAATATGTGAATGGTCTGGCCAAGCTAGCGGCCACGGTCGTCGTGTATTCCTTGGGGTCAACCTTTAGTGGATCATCAAGCAGCAGCCCCGCCTTGTCCACAAATGAACGACCGACGATTGACCCTTCTCAAGTCGCTTTGGCCACCTCGTTCTTCAGACACTATAACCCCAATGTGAAGGACGAGACCATCAACAGGTTCATGAAAGTCGCAACCGCTTACCAATTCACGTCGGATAGCTCCCTGTTCTTGGACTGCATCCATCAAATATGCCTTGAATCAAAGGCGGACCATTCCCAGTCCAACAAATCCGGAGCAATGGGGATATGCCAGATCACGCCAACCACTGCGTTTGACTTCCTACACAAATGCAGTGAGGCTGATAGGTTGAAAATGAAATCACTTGGCGCTACAAGCATGGAATGGGCCATTGATGGCGAGTATTCCTATAATGACAGCACCAAGCGTCCTTACCTTGGAAAGAAGCTGCGCAGAAATGCCATTCGATGGCTTAAGAACGAGAACAACAGCCTCGTGTTATGGGGGTGCATGATGCACGAACATCTGTCCAATTTCGACAGGCAAAGAGCCTTTCTTCGTTATCATCTTGGTGTTGGAGGTATAAGCCAATTCAAAGGCAGTCCGTCCAAACACGAGTACATCGTACTAATGAACAGGATAAGGGTGAAAAAGAGAAAGGGCGTCAACTGACGCCCTTTCTTAAAGCACCGTTCCCTTAGAATGGGAGTTCATCCTCATCATCGGGAGCGCTCACTACTTCCGCACTGGATACGGTCCGTGTGGGCTCTGAAGAGGCTGACGGCGCAGACGCGCTAGCAGCATATTGCTTTACGCTTTCCTTTGCACCTTCTTCCGTTACGGCAGTTTTTGCCTCACCGTTGGATTGGCTGTTGCCTGCGAACTTGAATTCCAGTGCAGTGATGGCGGTCGAACGCATCTTGACACCATCCTTTTCATAGGTGCTGTACTTGATCTCGCCTTCAATGAAGAGGTTCTTTCCCTTCTTCACGTACTTGGCCATGGACTCCCCGATGGGGCCCCAAGCTTCGATGTTATGCCACTGGGTTTCAGTGGTTTTCTCTCCTGTCTTTTTGCTTACGAACGTTCTGTTCGTAGCAAGTGAAAACTTGGTAAGCGTAGTTCCGTTGATGTTCTTCACCTCCGGGTCAGAACCTACCGTTCCCATCAGCATTGTCTTGTTTACTCCTTCCATTTTGTTTGTGTTTTAGGTGTTTTGTACCGTATCACAAATATAGACAATAGTATTATGAAAAGCAAATAGTATGGACCAAAAGGTGTTTCAGGCTTATTTATGTGAAACTGTCAAGATATGTCCAATTCCAAGCGCCTGATCGAGTCAATCGTTGCCAAACTAAGAAACACGCTATTGAGCGAGGAAGAAGCGGAGTCAACCGGGGATGTTCAGCCTAGCACTGAAAGTCCAGAACAGTTGGCCAGCAATGCCAAAACAAGCGCCAATCTCTATGGAGATAGACTTGGAAATACGGAAAAACTCAAAGCCAACAACATCATCAAGAATACTCTTATGAAAGGGTATGCAGGAGCCGTAGATGCCACGTTCATTGATGACTTGGACGCTAGATTCAATAATAACAAAAGAGTAAGTCTGGACACTCCGAAGACAATATCATATGACTATATCATACAGTCATTGATTTATCTGTATCATACACCAGAGGGTCAATCGGTCGATATCGGAGGGCAATCATTCCCAATGACGGCCAACATGAAGAAAAATGTGTATGAGGGTTTGTTGAAAATGTTTGACCTCCAAGATGCGGCCAGAAGATGGAGGTTCTTCATATTCGGCTCCAACATTCCCGGCGTTTCTCTTGTTCCATCTGTCATGCGCCCAAAAGTATCTCTCAAGGCCGATGGTACCTATGACTTTGATGAGGTCGACAAATACACCGAATATCTCAATTTCTGGTTGAAGAGCGGACAGTTGATGCACATACTGAGCAAAAGCTCCGCTTCACATAAAGGCTTTGCTTATGTGTTGACCGCTATTAGAAACAAGTACATTGACCTAAAGCGTTATGAGGCTAGTCCGAAAAGACAAAGAGCCGATTATGATGCATACACAGATCCCAACTACAAAGCAGACCTTTCCGATCCAAGAAGTCTTGGAGCAAAGAAAGACCTTGGAGGAAGAATCGACACCACCATGGACCTTCGAAATCTTGGAGGCAAGGACAGAGGTGAAGATCCTGCTCACCACAGGTTGCAGCATTTTGTAAGTGCATTGAAAGTGGACATCGCTGGCAATGATAACTCAGGTCTTGGAGACTCTGAATATGAAAGCATGGCAAGAGAGATCGGTTCCAGCCTGCTTGACTTTGTCGAGAGAACATACAAAGGCACAGACAAAGAATATGTCATTGACCTGTTCAAAGCAAAGCTCAATAGAGAGCCTGCTTCATTGAACGACATCACAAACCCTGAATATGCTGGTATGTATCCTGCCGCAAACGCAGCTTTTGCTGGCAAACCAAGGAACTATCCTCAGGTGTATTTCAGGAACGCCTATACAAAGACCATCAAACCAGAGGCTGATAGGCTGGAGAAAGAGTACATCCAAAAAATGGACCTTGATATGAGGCCACAGGGTGCCAGCGCGGACTGGAAGGAAAAGGGCGACTCTGGTGATGCAGAGAAGCTTGCCTATGACGACTACAAAGACCCGCATGGAATGCACAAGCGTGTGAACGCCATCACTGGCAAGCCTGAGACGTTTGTCGACTACGGCGACTACTGGAACAGCTTGGAAGAAGGAGAAGGAGCAAAGAGCCTGCTGAACACCGTTCAGTCCGCTGTGGACAACTTCTTCCTCACTGACTGATCACCACAGCCTTGAATTCAGGGTCATCGACAAGCGTAATGCTTCCGTCGTCATGACGCTTGTAGATGTTGAGTTCTGAATCGAACAGAACCTTGCCATATGGCATCTTGGTGATTATCCGACCATTCTTCATGATACGGATGATTGGCTTTTCGCCAGTCTTCAGATACGACTCGAAAATGGCGTCGATGTCTGAGTGGAACTCTTCATTCTCCCTTGCCATTGGTCTTCATTTTAAGGATGAACTCCTTGATGTTCTGTAGTTCGGCATCCAGCATGATCTTGAACTCCGGCATCAATGGCTCTGGAAGTTCGTCGATGTGGAACCATTCATACCCCGCCATCTCTCCGCCAGCGGCAATGTCAGGGTCCACTTCATTCTCGAATATGCCAAGGTAGGTGTGATACACCACCCTATCGTCCTCATACACGTGAACAGCCCTCTCGACGAAGGTGTAGTCCACCTCTATCATCGTCTCCTCCCTGAACTCACGCTTGGCGCAGTCCTCTATGGTCTTGTCGCCTTTTTCGGCTTCGAACTTGCCTCCCCAAGAAGCCCATGTTCCACCGAAATCCGCTTTGTCCTTCCTTTTGGACAGCAGGACCCTTTGAGTCGTAACGCAGATGGGGAGAACCCCAGCAGCCAAGAGTTTTTTGTGCGTTTCCATAACCCTTATACGTGCAAAGTTAGTCAAGGGTTACCAAACAGCATGTAATAAAGTTTGTGCTTCGATCGCGATACTGCGACGTAATGGATGTTCCTTTCCTCCACATCCTTGTCGTCATAAGTAAAGCTGACCTTCTTGAACTGCTTATCCGGCAGTGCGAATCCATTGTCGTCCAACACTTCAGGAGCTATGGAATTGACCACGACACAGACCTCGAATTCCCTGCCCTTGCTCTTGTGAATGGACGTGATGAACTTCTTGGAGTTCTTGTTGTCCTCTATGAACTTGATGATGGCGTCGTAGGTTCCATACTTGCTCACGATCGAATCCAGTTTGCTTTTCAGCATAGGGTGGATCTTTCCTTCCTTGATGCTTTCAATGTCCCTTGGAGTTATGAAGTTGAAGTACCTCAGAGGGTATTTCATGCCCAAGAAAACCTGCTCCATGTACTTGATAACCTTGTTGGTCCTGACCAGAACCGCAACCTCATCGTGATTGTCCAATACATCGCGCAATTGTTCGGTCTTGGTCATGACCGTGAAGTCCACCTCTCCTGCTTCCTTGCTATTTGCGCTTGCCTTCAGGTTGGAGTAGTTGTTGGAGTTCTCAACAATGGATACATCGCTCCTGAAATTCACTGAAAGCGTCATGTGCTCCACTGATCTGCGCTCACAAAGCATCGCATCCAACTTTGCTGAATTGGCTCCCGAGTAGCCAAAAATGCTCTGGTTTGGGTCGCCGATCAAATAGTAGTAGCGTGCATTCAGAGCAAGCAACGTCTTCAATTGAATCGTGCTCGTGTCCTGATACTCATCGACGAATATGTAGTCGTACTTACCTTTCCACATACTGAGCCACTTGTCCTCTTGGAACATTTCATGCACCTCGATGAGCATGTCCGCAAAATCTCTTGCCTTCCTCTCTTTCTGGTACCGCTCATAGTCCAAGAAGTATTCCGGCATCTTCGCTCGTATACCATCAGCACGCTGCAACTTGAACGCACTTATCTGTCCTGATATGAGATCGGCGGTCTCGTACATTTCAGCTATCTGTGTCCTGAACTCATCCTTGTCCTGCCAAGAGGCCTGCGCATGCGGCTTATAGGACCCCTTGTACCATTCGATGAAATCGAAGAAGTTCGTTATCTCCTTCTTTCGCCCTGCACGAAGTAGAATGGACAGACAGAAGGCGTGTATCGTCGTGATCTTGATATCACTGTTGTCGATGCGCTTGGTAAGCTCATCGGTCGCTGCCTTGGTGAAAGAGAAGAAGATGATCTTCTTTGGATCAACCCCTCTACGCAACAGGCTTTTCAATCTCTCTACTGTGCTGCGCGTCTTCCCGCTGCCAGCCGTGGCCGAGAGTATTATGCTCTTCTTGCCATCATACTCGCTGAAGTTCAACTGCTCTTCGGTGCTGGATTGCGCTTGTATGGCATCAAGCAGGTCGAGTTGGGCCGTAGCAACAGCCTTCTTTCTTTTTGGCATGTATCAAGCTTTGACTTGGGTCTTGCTCTTGGCTTTCTTGAGGATCCTTTCCGCTATGTCAAGGGTATCCTTGGACAGTCCGGCCTTGCCAGAACGCATCCACTCGTAATAGCTGGGGTCTTCGTTCAAGAGAACGTCGGCGACCACCTTCCCTTTGTACTTGCCGAATGCGAACACCGGCCTCTTGTTCTCATTGAGAACAAACCAACCTCGCACGTCAAGCATTTTGGTGTTGACCCCATTCTTGTTCAGTGCCTCATCAATATCATCGCTGCCATTTGAAATAGGAGCCACCATCTTCTCAAGCAGGTTATTGCAAAGAGAGACATACTCCTCTGTACCTACTATTTTCTTGTCTTGAAAGCTGGGGTCAACGTATTGTGCGATCGCCGCCGCGAAAGTGCGAGGATTCTGATTGAT